>Ga0214921_10000669_pt1 | contig 61782 bp, 85 predicted proteins | sample LL1505_MetaG_FD_177992 | JGI IMG/M metagenome (GOLD analysis project Ga0214921, IMG submission 177992) | Freshwater microbial communities from Lake Lanier, Atlanta, Georgia, United States - LL-1505 | ecosystem: Environmental > Aquatic > Freshwater > Lake | place: USA: Georgia | collected...
TAATGTTTGTTGTGCCACCAGCCCAATTGCCGTGGCTGGATTGGTCGTGTTGTCCTGACATGTGTTTGGTAAAAGCATCAACTACTGTCCAATTACCAACTTTTTGCCATTTATCAAATAGCCCAACTGTGCTTGTTGTGCCATTTTTCTGGCGTAAATACCCGTATGGATAACCGTCAGCATCAACGAAATCAAAAATCAACTCGGCTCCGTCAGCCCTTACAGCGTAAACACTACCTTTGGTTAGTTCCATAATTAATACTCTACCACCTTAATTCCCTTGGGAACAAGGGGACTAATGTCATTAAAACTGTCTGAAGGAATGTAAATAGCCTCAACATCACTCAACTTAACACCATCATGAATTTGGGCTTCAAAATAAGAACCTTCATTGACAAACCCAATTTCATAATTATGATTATTCCAGCCCTCTTCTTCAGCAATGTTGTACAAAATTCTGTCAGACGCTCGCCACGCTTCAAAAGGAGTAATTTCTTCTTGAGTCATAGAAATAGGGACACAACCAGTTGATAACGAATCGCCAACGGTCATAGTTGTCCGAGGTTTAACATCATCTTTAAACACAACCCGAACAGCCCCATACTGCTCAGGCCCATTAATCAAAACACTTTCATCTAAATTGTCTTCGGAAACATAACCATAAATAGGTCTTTTAGAAACAGGTTCCGACAATGGAATGCTTTGCCCACGCAACTCACCAGCCATACGACCAATTTTGCTGTACGAACCATTGCTTGTACCTGTTTCAAATTGTGTTTTAAACCTTTGGTCATCACTTTTTAATAAATTAATAAATGATTTTTCATCCATTGCCATGCAGACTTTTCCATCTGTTTGTATGGTTCTTAAATCATCAGCAATAAAACCTTGATAATCTTCCTCAAAAGAATCAAAATCAGCAAAAGTAACCTGTTTAACAACTTCATCAGACACCCTGCGAAGCAATGCTTCATACATCACAACTGGATAATCTTTCCCAGTTACAAATTCAGGATTAATGACTCCTTTAAAAGTGTTATCAAAAACTCCACCAGTTTTAAGAAAAACAGCATCACGAGGATAAGCGTCTTTAACTTGTTTTTGTAACTCTTTTCCAAGAGCAGAATTAGCAAAAGTGTCACCATGAAGAATTTTAACTAAAAAATCTTCTGAGCGACTACCGCCGTATTTGCGCGCACCGCTATCTATTTTTTCGGCATAAGTTTTAGCCAATTTTTTTACAGCATTTTTAAAAGTTGTCGTTTCAGCAAAATCGTTAACTGCACCATGCGACCAATTGCCATGCGTAGATTGGTCATGTTGACCCAAATAATGTTTGGTAATTCCAGTACGCAACCAAAAAGCATTATTACCAGCATCAATGTCAATAATTAAACTCATCATGAACCCCCAAAATTGCTCATGATTCCAACCATGGCAGAACGAGGTTGGCTAACAGAAACATTTGCTTGAACCGTACCACCAAGCAACACATGTTCAGCCTCAACTTCTGCACCCAAGCCCGTGGCATAAGTAGAAAAAACATTCTCAACAGGAACCACAATTTTAGTAAAAGCATTGCCAAAAGTTTTAGCGACACTTGCTTTACTTGTCCAGCAACTCAAAGGTTGCATACGAATAGTTTGCTTAGAATCCGTGCCATACAAACTTTCATCAGCCACATCAAACCCACGCCATAAAGTCACCGCTTTAATACCTTTTTCAGCAAACTGTTTTTGAGTTTCTTCATACATTGCGGTAGTAATTGCTTCTAAAACTTCATAGTTTTCAGACAAAATCTTTTGAACTTGAGGAGCAATCTTTTCGGGATGACCAGTGATAAAAGAATCTTGCAACCCAAAATCTTCACGGACAACATCATTTAACGCATAGTACAAAGGGTTAGAGTTTTGTAGTTTATCCCACTGTTCCATGATTTCAACTACTGCATACTGTTTAATTAATTTTTCTTTTTCTGCCACCGTTTGAGTTTCAGGATTCATAGACCTTAAAGAAGAATTGGTTTTATCAACCCAAAGAGTGTTGTAGTAAGACTGTTTAAAAATAGCATTAGGGTCGTGGATAGCCTCCATGATTTGTTTAGCAGTAGTAAATTGTCCACTACCATCTTCAGATACATAATTTATGCCACTAGAAAAATTTGTTGGAAGAATCATTGGTGTGTTGAGAAACTCTTCAATGGGAATGTCAGCAAGATGTTTAACCACATTGTCAGATGCAACCCATGTTGTTATGTCCTCGCTACCAAAACGACCAGCATTAGGGACTTGTGCATAAAAATCTTGACTAGAAGGTTTAGGAGCATAAGAATAATCATTTGGTTTCAGGTTATGGTCAGCCCAAGACCCGTGTGAACTCTGGTCGTGCTGACCAGCAAGATGTTTTGATAAAAGGGAACGCCCAAGAATTTGTTCTGCCTGTTTACGATGACGCAAAGCCTCGGCACCATCAATTTCAGACAAGAAAGAATCAGTAAACCTATCCATTTTCTTGTCCCGTCACTAAAAGGTCTAACACAATCCTAGTTTTATCCAACCTTTTTGCTCCCATAACCACAAAAGTAGTATTTGGAGCAATAACGAACTCGCCTTCTCTATCATTACCCATTGTTGCACCATGAGTACCTGCTGGCATGTGAATGTTTGAAAAAACTGTTGAAGACGCTTTAAATGAATCATTAACGCTTTGATGCACACTATTAGGGGCAGAAGTTGATGTAAAACCTTTTGCTTCAAAAGTTTTCCCAACCAAGCCATTAATGTCTTCCTCAGACATTGCAGAAACTTGTTGTCTAAAAAGACTTGCCCCTGAACTCCACCTAGTAACCGTCAAATCTTGTGTTGTTTCTGTTTCATACAACGCATTTTTCAAAGACTCAATTTGAGCGATTCCTTGTTCTTTAGGAATTTGTTCATTGTAAATAATTCTAACTGTGTCATCAATGTTGCCACTACGAAGGTAATCATTCATCCATGAGTACCCAAAACCAACATAATTATTTCTAGCATCCATTGTTGTTGAATCAAGTCTTGAAAGGTCTAAGGCTGGAAGGTCACTCAACGAAGCAGATTTAAAACCTTCAGCACCTGCCCAATTGCCGTGCGTAGATTGGTCATGCTGACCTTGCAAGTGTTTAGACACTGCATCAGGGTTTTGAACAATTAAAGCACCAGCATTTAAAACAACCATTTCTCGGTCAGGCAAACTTCTATCGGCTGGGTCATAAAGCATTGGACTGTCATTAATTGCGTCATAGCCCATTGCCAAAGCCATAAAATTTCTAGTTGTTAATTTGTCAGTAAAAAACCAACTTGTTGGAAAATCTGTTAAAGCCGTATGGCGAAGTAAATTAATTTGAGATTCTAGCAATCCACTATTTGCCAATACCCAGTTTGCTTCAGAAGAAGGAATAGTTAAAATTTTTGCATTAGGTTTAAAAGCCATTTTAACTATTTGTTTTTCATCACCTTTATAACCCCAAATTTCAGCCTCTTTTTGCGTATGGGCACCATAAAGACCAATGCCATTTCTACCCATAGAAATGTAAGGCAACTCCGAAGCCATAAATTGTTTAATTTTATCTTCAGCAGATAATCTAATGTTGTCTGAAGTTTCCAAATCAAAAGCAGAACCTTGCTGAAAAGTTCGCCAAAATTCCATACCCTGTGAAGTATCACCAAAAGTAGGTTTACCAGTTTTGCCTGTGGCTTTTAAAACATCTTGCAAAGTTTTACGCCAAACATCAAGGCTGTCGTATGGTTTATTTGCGTTAATTATTGACGCAAGTTGCTCAATACTAATTTCATTTGACCCGTCACCGTTAGCCCAATTACCGTGTGAACTCTGGTCATGTTGCCCAGCAAGGTGCTTAGAAACATTAGCCAAATTATCCCATAACGGTTGCCAAATTTCATCAAATAACTTAACGGCTTTATCGCCCGTAACTGATTTAGATTGTTTTGCTCGTTTTCTAGATTCCATAACAATTTTATTTAAATTATTATCATCATTTTTTGAAACTTCAGAATCCGAACTCCAATACGGAGTATCTAAAACAACTAAACCCGACCTATCTAAAATGTTAAAACATTTAGTTGAAGCACCAGCACCTTCAGGAGTTTTGGTTGTGTAAAATTGAACTCCTTGTGCTGTGGCTAAAATTCCAACATCGGTAGAACCAGCCCAAACTTTAGTTGTATCTTTTATTTCCAATAATGTGTTTTTTCTTGCTGTTTTAGTTAATGCAGACAACTTTGTTTTAGGCAAAGTTACATAATCAGGTGGAATTAACATGGCTATAACCAGCCCTCTACCCTGCCCGTCACCATTGTCATAATCATTTTTTGCATAGGCTGTTGCAAGGGCTGGATTATTGGTCACATAAGTGCCATCACCAAAATCACCAATTCCAGCATAATAATTACCAGTTTTGAATTGTTCATAAATTTGTTCCGCAGTAGCAATTAATTTGCCATCTTCATCATAAGAATCAGTAATTCCACGAAAAACCACTTGATAACCTTGTTTACGCAATTTAGCAAACTCATCTGCTTTAACTGTTTTAGGTTTACCAGTAAAACCTTGTCTTTCGGCTACCATCCTCAAAATGTAATCTTGATTCATTGTGCCTACGCCATGGGCTTCATCCCATTTTTCCATAGCAGTAATTTGTTTTTGCAATTCTAAAGAAATGTTGTAACCAAAAATTTTGTATTCTTTGTCGCCTTTTTTAAAAACATTTTTTAAATGTTCAGAAATTTCTTTAGTTATGTCTTGACCAGCACCTCCAGACCATGACCCATGTGAACTCTGGTCATGCTGACCCTGAAGGTGTTTTTGAACTGGGACAATTACATAAACAGATTTCATGCCTGTCCCCCTAAATACCTCATTTGACCAGTTTTAATCCACTCAGCATCATTTAAACCACGGTCAGGAGGCACCAGAAACGCCGTACAGCGACAATGAGGATGAGCAGGTGGCATAAGTAGCCCATTATCAAAAGCACCGTCCCAACGCACCTGAACTCCATCTAACGGGGCACACTTATCGCAAGGAGGTCCACCAGCATTATTTTTGTAAACCGTTTGCCACTGTTTCATGGAATCACCAGCAACCCAACCGCCATCAACAGCCTGTTGCCAAGCCAACTGACGACCCATGTTTTGAGCAATCTGAATTTCGGTACGGGCAATCATTGTGGCACGGGCACGAATTAACTTTTGGCGATACCTGTCTGTCAACAAATCCGTTTTTTCAACTGCTTTTTCAGGTTTTAAACCCTGTTTTAATAAACTTTTATAGGTACGGTCATAAAACTTGTCAACTGCCTGTGCCCAACGAGGATGCAAACCAATAACTTGACGCAACTTTTTAGCCGTGTAAGGAACCGAAATTTCTTTACTGAAAGAATCGCTAATAATTTGACGAATTGCCAAACGCATTGAATCGTTAATGGCTGTGACCAAACGCCCAGCCTGACGCTCCGCATACAAATCCGCCACGGGGTTATGAATGTTAAAAGTGAACTCACCCTTGGGTTTACCCGTCAAAGTATTAGCGTTACCCCAATCAGGTGTTGCCTCAATTAACGGTTTTATTTCCTGACCAGCCAAAACACCAGCATTATTAATAACTGCCGTAATCGAATCCCGAATAATTTGACCAATCGCGTCAACATTAATTGTCAACAAGGCTTGCTCCAGCAAATCGGGTTGCAGATTAATAATTGCTGAAGCCAACGCATCAGCATCAGCAACTCGCCCAGCCCGATACAAAGCATTACGAATAATGTTGTATAACTGCTCTTCAGTTACATTAAAAACTGGAGGTGCAGGTACCGAAGATTTGGCTTTCCTGACTAATGGCATCAAAACCCCTAGAAAGCATTATCGGATTGTCCAGCATCCTGTTTGTTAGGTGCAGGTTTTTTAGCATTTGGTTTTTGTGCAGGAGGTTGAACTGCTTGACCTTGCTGTGGCGGTTGACCTGTGGTTAAAGGCAATCCTGTAGCAGGGTCAATTGCACCCGTGGTATCACCATTATGTTCAGCAGGTGGAAGTGAACCAAGTTCACGCAAATAATCTTCAAGATTCGGGTCAGAAACAATAATTCCAGCATTAGCCAACTTGGTCACATAATCTGCAACTTCAGTCAAATCAACATGAGCAATGTCACCATAATTCAACTTGGGAAGACGGGAAGTGTCCATTCCATTGAAACGCATCAAACGACCAATAGCATGCTGGTTAATAACTTCTGCAATGGATTTAGCAATAGCGTCAACTGCCATTGACCACAAATCCATTTTTGCGGTACCCAAAGCAAATGACCCAACATTGTCATGACCCAACAAAATAAAATCAGATAGCACCGACATAGCAATTCGTTGGTCATAGCGAGAAATAATTTTGTCCGTATCGAACTGACGGGAACCACCAGCCGACAAAAGGGTCAAATCAAACAGTTTTTTACCAGATTCGTCATACTGGGCAGGAAAAACCACACCCTCTTGTTCATTGCGTTTAATGTTTTGAACAATTTCAACAATGCTATTTAGTACCGCTTTTTGTGCATCTGTAGCCGTAGATGAAAGGAACTCAGGTGGAACATAAGCGACAGGAAGACCAGCCAAATCACGCTCAATACCAATTGCTTCAATTTCTTCCATACGCTTTTTAAAGAAATAAGGACGGTAAGCGTTCCGAAGCATGGAACGACCTTCAGGATTATTTTTTTGATTTGTGGTACGGAATAATAATGCTTTTTCAATTGGGACATAATGGGTTCCACCACCTGAAGGGTCATTTTGAATCATGCAGTTCACGCCACCATCGTCATCAAATTCCCAACGCATTAAAGAATCTTGACTACGGATAGCAAATTTACGCCAACCAATTTTGCCGTCCGTGTATTGTGAACGCTTTGTTGGGTCATTTTCGTCAGGTCCAACTCGGCGTTTGTAAACAATTTCGTGGTATGACCAACCAAAAGTAAGCATTGAAAGAATACTTGCTAAGGTTGCGTCCCAAGAATCAGACATGTCAAAAAGGCAAGATTCAATAAAATCTGCAACTTCAACATCTTTTTCTTTAGGGTCGCCTTCGGCATTTGGCTCAATGTAAGGGTCAACTCGCCATTCAAGGCGAACAATAACTTTCTCAATTGCGTAAAGAATGGAACCAATTACAGGGTCGTTGTCAGCCATTTCACGGTAAGCACGGATACCGTTTTTGTTTCGTAACGCTGTAATGAACTCTTCAAAGACTGTGCCACCAGCACGATGAAGCCCTGTGGAGCCTAACTCAGAAAAATCTGGTTTTGGTGCCATGTTCACATCCTTACAGTAAAATAAACCTTCTTGCATAATACATTGCAAAAGGCACTATCTTGAGGTGGCTCGCTACTTAATGTAAAGCCATGCTTCAAAATTTAATGATTTCCAAATCAACTCACCTTGCTCAAATCCAGCATCTTCAGCCATTTGTTGATTCTTTGCAGATGTGTTGGGTCGCATTAGTTTACGCAAATCTGCGTCTTTATCCAAAATTTCCATTGCATCAAAATAAGGTCTTTTATGTTGGTGCAAAGTAGATGTCAGCATTTCTTGAATTTTGCCTGATTCTGCATAAACTTTTTCAGCCCAAATGAAAGCCCCATTTGGTCGTAGTCCATCATAAATTCTTTTTAACAATTCTTGGCGTTTAGTGCTGTCAATGAACTGCAAAGTAAAAATTGAGGTAATTAGTGAACAGTCTTCAAATCCAAAATACTCGGTTATGTCGTAACTAAAATACTCAACAGGGGTTGGGTTAAATCTTGGTAGCAAATTTCTTGATTTATCAATCCCAATTTTTACACCATCATGCCGAACGGTTTCCAACAATTTGCCTGTACTGCAACCAATGTCAATAAAAGTTGTATCAGGTAATAAAAAGAAATCACTTAAAGTTACTACCGTGTCAAACAAAGTATCGTAAGCAGGAATTGAACTCGCTATGTGGTCATCAAAGTTTTTGACCGTATCAAAAGAAAACATTTAACCCTTTACCTATTGCTTCAACAACTGGGATTGTTATTGTTCTGCCCAATCGTTCGTATCTGACATTATCGGAAACCAATGAACCATCTTCGTAATACTTAGTGAACTCATCTGGTAAACCCTGTAGCCGTTCACATTCCAACGGGGTAAGCCTACGGATGGCTACAGTTTTGCCGTCATCAATAGCAACTCCGTGCCTATCCTGAGCCGTTAAAGTAAATGCTGATTCGTTATGTTCTTTAAACCTGCGACCATTTTGGCGTTTCTCGGCACGGTTAACTGTCAAGACGGGTTTGACGGTAACAAACGGAACATTGCCACCACCTGTTCCCATTTGGGCTAAAAGAGTTGGGGATGTTGCTCCAAAGTATCGAAATCCGTTATCTCTTCGGCTCCATTGAGCAATTCCGTTTTCTGGTTCAACTTCGACAACATTCGCTGTACCTGTTCTTCCGATAGGAAATACTTTGGGTCGGGGTTTTCCTCTAAGATTTGCGACAAGGAAAATGCGTTCTCGGTGTTGTGGGACTCCAAAGTTTTCGCTGTTAAGCAATTCCCACTGGCAGTCATACCCCATCTCATCCAAGACTCCGAGGATAACTGCGAAAGTTGTTCCATTGTCGTGGTTGAGGAGTCCTTTGACATTCTCAAAAAGGATGTACGGAATTCGCTTATCTCTGGCAAGTCGGAACATTTCAAAAGCCAAAGTACCTCTTGTGTCTTCCAAAGAGAATCCAGTTCTTTTTCCTGCAACTGAGAAAGTTGCACAAGGAAATCCTCCAACGATGAGGTCGGCATCAGGGAGGTCGCTGGCGGAAATAGTCCGAACATCTCTTCCATCTGGTTGTTCGCCAAATTGTCGTTCATAAATCCTCCGTGGTGCTTTTTCCCATTCGTTTGCCCATACACAAGTATGACCAGTGCGTTCCAGCCCTAGCCGAAACGCACCGATACCTGCAAAAAGTTCAATAAATTTCATTGACCAATTTGTTCAATTTTTGTTGCTTGAACTGGTGGCGACCATGTTGACCAAGCATCGGAACGAAACGCAATTCGTCCAATGTCGGTGCCCCATGTTGTGACAAGGATTTGTGAACCGTCAACCATGTCAAAAATGTAGTTGCGTCCAACTGCTGTTTCTTCTTGTTCGCTCATTATTTTTGTCCTGCCTTATGATTTTTGCGTTCCATCTCAATAAGTGAAACGGCTTCTTCCATGGTTATTAAATCTTCTTGTTGAGATTTAATAATGTCTATGATTAATTGAATTAATTTTGAACTCAATTTTTCGTCCTTCCTGTTTGGGGTATTGCCAGACTAACACACTTAAAGGTTAGTTACAATTCTTTGGGTTTATTGTCATCTTTAGCCTGACATTTGCAATTATCACTTTCGCAACCGCCAACAACATCCCAATCAAACATGTCCCACTCAACAACTTTAGGCTCACGCTTAGGGAGGCTATTGCGAATCCAACTCAAAGCCGTCATAACCAACGCAATCCAACCAAGAATTTGAACAGTGTATTCATGCCAATAAAAAGCCAAACCAACAATTGTGCCATTGACCGCAAACTTAAAATAACCGTACATTAGAACGGAAATTCTTCAGACGGTGCAGGTGTAGCCCAAGGGTCAACTTCTTTAGAACGATTAGAACCCGAACCCTTATTAATACTCACAGGGTCACGCTTCAAATCAACTGCAACATTGTAAGCCTGAATTTGCATAGCCCCACCTTTGTTGCCTTCTTTGTTTTCCCATTCTTTCCAAGATGCCTTGCCGTAAACAACAACGGGGGAACCCTTGGTCAAAGATTCAGCAACATTTTCGCCCAACTTGTCCCAAGCAGAAACACGCCAAGCCGTTACATCGGTTGATTCCCAACCAGAATCTGTTTTCTTAGATGTTGAAGTTAGAACTGTAAAAGTTGCTACAGCCTTACCTTCTTTAGTAAATCGCAACTCAGGGTCGCCAGCAAGATTCCCGATTACGGTTACATTTGCACTCATTCGTTTTCCTTTTCCTTTTGGAGTTCTTTAATCAAAGCCCTTTTTTCACGGGCTTTAATTGCTTGAGGTGTTGTTGACAAAAACTCAAAAATTGGTTTTGCAACAATTCCCCTAGTCTTTCTTATCACTTTTCGTTGCGGATAGGTAGTACCGCCCCAAATTCCTTGAACATCAGTTTGTACAGCGTACTCCAAGCATTCCTCAAGGAAGTGACATTTTTTGCAAATTTCCATTGCATCACGGTTTGCTCGTATAAGCGAACCATCTGGAAACCACATCTCTGGGTCAACTTGGGCACAAAGTTGCGACCCATCAAACTTTGGGTACAACTAATCTTCCTCTTCTTCTGAAGATAAGATTTCGTCCAACTCAGATTGTGATTTTGCCAGAATCCCAACATGATGCCACGGTGGTGCCTTGTCATCGGTTAAAGTAACGGTGTAATACTCACCATTAATTGCAACCCATTCCGTTGCCAAAACCCACGCTGTTGAAAGTGCCCCTTCAGGAAACATTTCTTTTTGGATTTCGTACAGCATGTTGTCCACGGGGGACTTTTCTGACGCTTCAACAGCATCATCATCTTTTGGCATGCACCTATTCTATTGTTTGTCCTTCAAGTTCTTAAGCAACTCGCAAGTTGAGCATTTTCCCAATTTCAACATTGGCTCCCAAACACGATGCCCACAATCGGGACAATCAACAATTTTGGTGTCGGGCAATTCCGACATAATTAATACCAGCCCTGCCGATTATGAAAATCTAACGCTGAACATGGTGTGCCGTAACGATTTTGGATGTAACCAATTCCCCAACGGATTTGGGTTTTGCCGTTCGTAAGGTAATCGGCACCAGCAGAACGCATTTTTGATGCAGGTAACGCTTGTGGAATGCCATGGGCACCTGAACTGGAATTGTGTGCCCGTGGATTCCAGCCTGATTCCTGATTCCACAATTTCACCAAGCAAGAATGTTGGTGTGAACTCCAACCCCGTTTAACGCCCTGAGAACGGGCATAGGAGCGTAAAGAAACCTTTACTGGTGGCTTTGTATGGGCAATTACTGAAACTGCCTGAGATTTGTTTTTAGCATCGTATTTGGCTAGGGCAACTGCGTCCGAGTATTCCAATGAGCCACAAAACCCAATTGCCAAAAATACTAAAAATGCGTAAAAGGTATTTACAACCGCTTTTCCTCGTTTGGTTAATTTCATGATTCCTCCGTGTGTCCACAGTTGCTACATGTGTGAATGCGTTTCTTACGCCCGTGAGGGCTTGTCTGACGCTCGTTGACGAACTCAGGTAACACATACACCGCAGAACGACTGCGTTTTTCTACTAGGCGATTTATTCGGTTTTCTAGGTGCAGAACCGACAACACACTTGTTGCTTGACCATGATGCCAGCCAAAGTGGGAAGCCAACTCTTTCCAAGTTAAGCCCAGAATACCAGCACCAGCCAACGCCTTAATTGTGTCTTTTTGTCGCTTACTGGTTGTACCGTCCAAATCTTCAGCAATAGCACGGGCTTTAGAAGTTTCAGAACCTGACCAGCCCGAAGTGTCGGCGTATGGCAAAAGTGGGAAATCTGCATTAAAATTATTTGCGACCCAATCTGTTTGTGGGGTTAACGCATTGACGAACTGCTCTAGTGCTTCAAAGCGTCCACAATCGGAGCAGACACGGGTTTTATTATCTGTCCGAGATAGGGCTGGTGGAACTTTACTGATGTCGCCACATCGGGGACATTTGAATGGGGGTTGCTGGGTCATGTTAAACGCCTACTGCTTTCAGTTCGTAGCCTTCATACTTAAAAGCCCAATCAGCCGAGTATGAATGATTTTTGTGGATGTATGCGAGAACCCCTATCCAATCGTCAAATAATTGAATAGGTTTTCCGTCACGAAATAGTTGGTATTTTATTTGCTCTGACATGTTTTTCCTTCCTAGTAGGTTCCGACTGGAGATTGACCAAGTTGCTGACCTGACCAAATGTTTTGTGCGAACTTGTAGTCATTGATTCGGATTGACCACCAGCCACCGTAAGATTCGTAAATTTTCAACTTTCGTGAAAACGCAATGCCATCGAATTCATCTTCAACTGGCACCACATAGTCGGCGTAACTGGTAGATTCGCCAACGAATTTTTTCGCAAGTTTTCGCAACTTGACGCTTTTTTCGGTGACACCTACGACTTTGTAGAAATCATAAAATGTCGCATCGTATCCGTATGAGGCATAGAGAATGTCCCCCACGGCTGGCTTTTGATTTTCCATTTTTTGTCCTTCCTTTTTGCTTACACTTAATTGTAACACACTTTTGGTTTAGTTATTACCATTGAAAACTGCTTGATTGTTTGGGAATTCCCGAACAAACGCTTGCCCAGCCACAACCTCTTCAGGGATTTCTTGAATCTTTACAACATCATCACCAAAAACGGATTTTAGGAACTGCGATGCTTCGTAATCTTCTTCAAGGTAAATGACTTTTGCAAAATCATCTATGTAGCCAAAACCAGTTCCAAAGTTAAACGCTTTAGGGAACTTCTCTAGCGACACCGCTAACCACCCGTGGCTATCGTCCGAAATAAACTTCATACCTACTTCACTTGCTTTTGCTTTTGCATTCATGCTCTGTCCTTCCTGACACTTTAATTGTAACACACTTTAAGTTTACTTTTTACCACTAGATTTCCCCACGCAAACGCTTCCAAGATTCACGAGCATCCAAAGTTTTTTTAACTCGCTTGGCAACCTTCTTGTCCAAGTCGGCACGAACCGCGTCAACTGATACACCATGTTTACCAGCAAGGGCTGACAAAATGTTTTCCAAAGATTCTTGAATAACCGCAACCTCATCTTCAGGCTTGTTGCTTTTCCAAAGAGCCAACGATTCAGATTTGTCAACATACCAAATCCGAGCCGTCCGTTCGGTTTTCAACTCTTCCACCACAAACTTGTCATTTCGCTTGTAGCCATCCGAAACCAAAAGTTCCGAACCGTCAACTGTTGGAGCCGATGCAATTCGTTTTGCTTCACGAACCTTTTTGGCTTCAGCCCGTTCAGCCTTCCGTGCTTCCTTTTCCAACTTTTCCTCAGTGACAATCACTGATGGACGGTTAAGAACTTCGGCAGGAGCCGATGGATAACACACGGTACAAGCATCTTGACCAGCATCCGACACAATGTCTTCTTCAGGTGAGCCACTGTATTGAACCAACCACTGATAATGAGTTGATGGAAAACATGTTGAACAGTTTTGGTTTTTGTGAACATGCCCGTTGGTGTTGGTAACTAAGTAAGCCCGTGTCCATTTGTGCTGAAGATAAATTGCGTTCAAGTTGTTGATGCGGATTCCGATTTCATTTGCCTCGGCTCGTGCCTGTCGGTACTTTGCAATGATTTCTTGAACGCGAGTGTTATCTGGACTCACGCTGTCAATTACGCTTCCGATTGATTCGCTGTAAACCCGTTCAAATTTGATAATTTCGTATTTGGCATTAGCAGACCAATAAATTTCTGAGGTGTATCGTTCAATTTGAGATTGTGCCCCAGCAAGTTTGAATAGTTCTTCTGCAATTGCTGTATCGGTAGCAACTGCGAGGGTTTTTATGTCGGTCATGATTTGTCCTTCCTGTTGACACTTTCAGTGTAACACACTTTTGGTTTAGTTTTGACCATTACGCAAGATTGACCCTGCGTAACGATGCACACGGATACGGTTGCCTTGATTCGACATCGCCGATTACTTGCTTGCACTGGATACAAAACCCGTCAACATTTTTGTGTCGCTCTAAATGGCTTTGTTGAACTTCTGCATAAGTCGGCAGTTTTTCTTTTGGCTTTCGCTTTTGAACGCCGTACTGCTTGAGAAGTTCTTCCCTAGACAATTTGGTTTTTGTCATTCCTACCTCCTACTACCATTATACCACAACTTTGGTTTAGTTTTAACCATTGGTATTAAAGGGTTTTTGGCACACCTAAACTAAACCTCCGATTTCATAATTGTCAGTGAACCTGCTACAATGGTTATGTGGGAGAAAACATGACAAAGCAAGTTCGATGGAAATGCCCATCGTGTAACAGTGGTGTTTTGAACTCGTCACGCCCACGCATGAATGATGTCAAACGATACTGTTTGCCGTGTTCTTCAAAGTCTGGGGTGCTGGTTCAGCGAATCGCACCTGCACTTGAAAAACAGCGTGACGCATCAAAAACCAAACAAGTGGCAAAGCAAACTGCCAAACGACAAAAAGAATCTGCCAAACGAAAAAAGCAAAATGAGCGAGATAAAGCCCAGCGAGCAATTTGGCGTGAGCAACGATTGACCGCCGAACGGGAAAAGAAAATTGCTAAAGCCGAATTGAACTGGGTTGGCGATTTGAACATTCCTAAAGAAGCCGTGAGGCTTTGGAAATTGTTGGAACCGTATCACCGTGGTCGGGCGTTACCGCCGATTGAGATTCGGGACAACAACTACAGGGGAAACTTAGGTTGGGCACATGTTAGCCAATCGTGGCGTGGCATCGTGGTCAAAAAGCAAAGCAATGAATCTGCGACTTGGATGTTGTTGCTACACGAATTGACGCACATGGCTGTTGGCGTTCGATACCCGAATGGTCGCAGTGGTCGTTGTTCGGCACACGATGAAACTTTTTACAAAGCGATGAAAGATGTGACGGAACGGCGATGGAAAACTAGAATCTCATTTTATGAAGTCACCAAGTATGGCTACATTGTGGATGGCATAATTGGAAGCCAACTACGCAAACAAGGTGTGGTGAAATTCCCACCACGCTACAAGACCAAGAAGCAAATAATGGAAGAGGTTGCATGAGGCTTTATCACGGTGACGACATGAATCGAACTCCCCGACAATACGAAGCAAAACCTATTGGCTACAACTTTATGTGCCGATACAATCCCCGAACAAAAACTTGGGCGTGTTGGAAAGTTGATGGGATGGGTAATCCTGTTCCGCAACTCAATGGCGAAATTGAAAAAGTGTTTAGTACCAAGAGCGAAATGGTTAATTTTGTTTTTGGCATGTAGCCGTGGTAGCGTATACACAACAGGAAGGACGGGCATGGAAAAGTTCAATGTCAAAATCGGTGACAAGATTCAATACCGAAACAACTCAGGTCAACTTTTATCAATTGAAGTTACCAGTATCGAAATCGAAAACAGTCAAGGTGTATTCCTTGGCGAAACATTACCCGAACACCACAATGGAAAAGTCGAACTCGTTTGGGGTTGGGCTGACCAAATTGTAAAAGTTCTAGAGGAGGACTAATGAATTCTGATGAATGGAAAGGTTCGGGTGTGTTGTCTTACGATGTAGCAATTAAAGTTTCGTGCCCAAATGAAAAATGTGATTTTGATGAAGTCACGGATGTTCGTGTGGATGATTGGAAAAACTATTGGTTTGATTGTCCCAAGTGTGATTTTGATGACCAACTCAAAAGCGACACGCCGTTTTAGGTTGTTGCTTAAAACTAACGCCAATACTAAATTGGTACTAAACCCCTACGAGAGGAAACTATGAAGAAACCCCTAATAGCCGTAATCGGCTCTGCACTGCTGGTGCTGTCACTAACCGCTTGCGGTGGTGGGTCAACATCAGCCACGGATACAACAAGCACCACAGACACTACTGCTGTTGAAACTCCAATTGATGTCCCAGTTGATAGTGGATACACAAACGCTGAAGACGAATTTTTGTTTGATGTACATAATGTTGATAACCCAGTTATTGAAAAAAACACAGATAAACAAATTTTGGAAACTGGTCACATTGTTTGCGACACATTAGATTCTGGTGAAACCGTTACCACAATTTCTAATTACTTAACCTCAACAGGTGACTATGAAGGTGATACCGCAATTGAATTTGTGGCATCAATGGTTGTTGGTGCAGTAATCAATCTTTGCCCCGAATACAAATACCAGTTGCCGTAATGGTGACAAATCAATTTGGTACAGAGTGTCCACACTTTGTAATCAAAACCGCAGATGCTGTGACGCTGGCAAATGTCACTGGTTCAGTATTTTGCGAATTATGTAAAAACCCCAAAACTCCACAAACTTTGTGGGAAAGGAAATTTGGTCAAAATGGCGAAAAGTAAAAATCTAACTGGAATGAAGTGGCTACGCACCGAAATGGAACGCAACGGCTACAAGTCGTTAGAAGCAGTGGCAACTGAAATGAGCATCAATCGTGGAAACCTTTATCGGTATTTCACTTTTGAGAATCGTCCCAGTGTTGACATGCTTCCAGTAATGGCAACTGCTCTAGACACCACAATTGACGATGTGTTGATTGCTTTAGAAGTGGTTTAGCCCCATAAATTTGTAGTCTTAGGTTTTGATGTTGTTGTCCTAAGATTTTGGAGGTGGGTTGCTCCGCCACTGCAAACACGGAGCCTTTAAACTTTTAATAAGAATCTACAAAAGGAACTCAAATGGCTGAAATTGTTGTATTTGCTAAAGAAGATGTTGGTCGCCTAATTGACGCATCGCAAGAATGGCGAATCATTAGCGGTGCAATTCGATTAGCGGTAACTGCTGGTTATCAAATTACCCCATCAGATGCAATTGCTGTTGAAGCGTTTGAAAATGAATTCCCCAAATACACTGATGCGTTTGGAATAGTCCGAGAAACGGCTCAGACGCTTTTTGACGAGAATGGATTGGCTGACCGTGCAATTACTTGGCTCAATAAAGAAAAGGCTCCAGAAGGCTGTGCTTTTCATTTTCATGAAGGTGCTTTTTACTTGTCTGAGTTGGAGGAAAAGAATTCTGGGGAGGAATCTAATGGCGAGTGAAGAAGAATTAAACAAAATTTTTGGTGAAGCACATAACTCTTTAGTGCAAGGTGCGATTGCGATGCACGAATTGTTTTTGTCTTTTATGAAGGCTGGGTTTACTGAGGCTCAGGCGTTAACTCTTGTTGTTGAAGCGATGAAAAAAGATTAATTATGGGTTGGGCTTTTATCGGGGTCATGGTTTGGCTTTTAGGAATTGTGTTGTGGGTCAACCGTGGAAATCGGTAACGAGGTTTCTGTCAGATGTTCGTGGTGTAATAAATCAACTGATGAACCTAAAGTTTTTTTGGGTTGGAACATTTTGTGCCCAAAGTGCTTAAAGTACGCTTTTTCTGAATGGTTTGAAAATGGTAAAAAGTAAACTCAAAGTGTGTTACAATTAAAGTGTAGGGACGAGGAAGGACGAAAAAATGGAAAGCAAAATTCTAATCATGGTTTGCCCCGACTGTAGAGGCATCATGGTTCCAGAAATTCACCCATGTAAGGAAGGACAATAAACATGACAAAATACATCGTTGATGTAAATGTAGATGGAAAAGAAGTCAGGGTCTATGACCAAACCGCGAGCGATGTTGCAGTGTGGATTCTTCAAGAAAAACCATTCACAAAAATTGTAAAGCAAAGTCGTTATTACGCAGTAAAAAGCAGTGAACATCGTGATGGCGAAGAAGCCAAATGGATTGTGTTCGCAGAAGGGGGTTCATAATGGGAACTGTAACTAAGAAGCAAGCAGAAAAAGCATTTGCACAAATCAAAAACAAATACAAAGGCTATTGGGGCGAAGGTCTAGACGAGCCGAAACTTGTCAAAGATTTCAACTGGTCAGGAACCAATGCACCATACGCAATTATTTGGGAATCAGGTCCATACGAATGGGCAATTGAATCATCATTCACTGTTCAAGTGGAAGGTGTTTTTGCGGAACCTTACACGGGTTGGGCACTAGGAATCTTTAAGGACTAATCATGAACTGTCAGATTTGTGAACCACTATTAGGTCGCGTTGTTCCCATGGAACGAATTGAAAAAAAGAGGCGACATGTTACGGGTACTCGGAAACGGGAATCAGGTGGCTGGACTTATGTTCGAAAAGTTCTTGACACTAGCGTTTCTTGGTATTGCCCAAACAGTTTCACTCATACAATCGTGGAAGAGGAAAATGATGAAACGGATAAAAGCGACACCTGAGCAACTCAAGGCTCGGTTAGAACTTCGGCGTTCATCAGCGTCAGGTGCCCACACATCAAAAAAGGTTTACAAGCGGAAACCCAAACATGCTTGCAATCCTGACGATTAGTCCTTAGAATCAGACATAGAAAAACCCCTGAAGGTTAATGGGAAGTCACCTTTAGGGGTTTTTTGCTGTTATTTACCCTTGTAACGGAAAATCCATTTAGGGTTAACGCCTTTACCAACTTGCCAAAATGGTGTTGGTTGTGCTTCAAAATGTAGATGCGAGCCCGAATGAGCGTTGCCTTCAACTCCGACATCTGCAATGTGCTGACCCATCTTTACGAAATCGCCAGCCTTCACATAAACCTTTTTTACATGTGCGTAGGTGCAGTAATAAGTTTTGAAACGAAATTTGTGCTTGATTGTTGGTGAAAATTTTCCTAGGGCTGAACCTTGGGCACCAACTGATGTAACAACACCGTCAGCCACTGCATAGACGGGTGTTCCTAGTGGGGCACCAAAATCTACGCCTTGATGCCATCCACTCATCCATTGATTCCCACGAACTCCGTATTCACATGTCACATGAGGATTTTTTACTGGGTATGCCATTATTCTGAACTTCCTTTACCGTATCGGGAATCCTGTGGATTCAAATAATTAATAGCAACTGTTAAAATTGCAATTACTAAGGCTGATAAGGCTGGTGACAAATTAAAAGAACCCAGATTATCTAATAACCATACGGCACTAGCACCAAAACCAATTTTGAGGGCTGTCCCAACTGGACTGGTTGCAACCATGTTTAAAAACTTTTGCCAATACTTTTTCATGATTCGATGGTACATCTGGGTTTTGACGATTTGGGTTTTAGGCACGGGATTTGCGTAAACTTGCAAGATTGAATTGAATTCCTTGACAGCAATCTGCGTATGATTCATGGTCTTGTGTTGGGCATCCTTCCCTACAATTTGGGTTTTTATCCATTATGCTCCCCACGCGCCAGCAACAACAGGATACGAGTTGCCAATTGGCGTAACACGCAACCAAGACCCTGCGTTTGCAGTTGGCTGAGTAGATGTTGGCGCGGCAGATTGCGCAAAGGTTGGAGTGAGCGTGCCGCCTGTTGTGGCGTTGCTTTGGAAGATGCCTTTGTATCGAACAAGACCTGTAGCAGATGTTGTGCCTGCACCGCCAACAATCATCTGCAATGTTGTTGTGTAAGTTGAGCCTGTTAAAGTTGCGGCTGTTCCGTTGTTGTTAGTAAAGAATGAATCCCAATAAAGGTTCTGTTGGGTGTTGCTGAAAGTTAAACCAATAATCCAAGAGCCTGCGGCAGTAGACGCTTGTTTTGTGATTGAAGAAAAACCTTCAAACAAATAAGTTGTGTTTGGCAGTAGAGATAATTTTGCTGTCGCGCTAGGAAACACAGGGTACAAAGTTGTGCCTGTTGTGCTTACTGTTTGAGTAGACAATACTTGTGTAGCGCCAATGCCATTAGATAGATAAGCAGTGTTGTTCCACAACGCGCCAGTACCAATTTTTATTGCGTTTGTGTCAGACTCGTAACCTAATTCACCGTCGGCTAATGTTGGGTTGGTGGAAGTCCACAAACTTGCAATACTTCTGCGTAATTGAATAAGTGTTTCTCTAGCCATTTAATTTACCCCCATTAGACGAATGACAATCTTGCCCAATAAATAGCGGATGCCGCCGTACCCATAGTAAGTGTTCCAGCAATACCACCGTTAATGTCTGTCTGTGTTGTTAATGTTGTACCAAGTTTTGGGTTCAAAAAACTAATTGCCGCCACTTGAGATGGAACATAGCCAAGGAATGACGGCAAAGTTGTCACAGTACCATTTGAATACCAGAAAAATAAAACAGCATAAGTTGTACCAGCATTTAATGTGACACTGGTATCTAGCGTTGCCGTTACCGCGCCAGTAGCCGCACCGTGAGTAATGCTTTGCGGTGTAAAAGAAATGATGTTGTAAGTAGTATTTCCGTCATACGTTGCAAGAGCGAAACGCCCAAATTCTGTTGTTGAACCTGTTGATACTTTTGCTGTTGTGCAATAAGCGGTAACTGTATTTACGGTCGTGGTAACTGTTGGTGTAAAACTTGTTGAACGAATAACACCGTTAGTATGTGCGCCAACACCTTGAGCATAGAGCCTTGGATAGATGTCTACACCGACAGTTGGCTGAAAATCATTTTTATTGTTATCGGCAATACCTAAAGCGGCAAGGTTTGTCCTAGCCCCTGATGCATTGTTAGAACCTGTACCACCATTAGCAACCGCAAGTTGCCCTGTAACAATTTGTGACGCATCACCATAAGCCGTACCGCCAGCAGGGCCTGAAGCACCTTGAACAATTGAAACCCAATTTGTTCCATCAAAATACTTTAATGATGTCATGCTGACCCTCCATTGATAGCCGTGATAGTTGGTGATGTATTTGTATCAGCCCACAATACACCCGTGTTAGATGGGGAGGATGCTCCAATTGCTACACCTGTTGGGATAGTAAAATTAAAAATTCTTGCACTTTCAGTACCAGCAGGAACAACATTTGCGGAATTGTAACCATCAACAGTTGTAGTGGTGCCAGCCGTTGCAGTGGCCGCTATTCCAGTATCACCTTTATCGCCTTTAACGCCGTACACTTGAAACGACCAAGAATTAGAGGTAAATCCTCCAGATTCAGATACTGCTGTAATGTTTACACTAATTCCGCTTGTTGAAACTAGACTGCCTACAGTTCCGTAAAAGTATTTACCGTCTAATGCAATTCCGATAATGTTTACTCCAACAAAGTAAGCACCTTGGCTTGAATTGCCGTCTTTATCAAATGTAGTAAAAATTACACTAGCCCCAACACTTACGGTTCGGTTAGTGTTGCTGGTGAGGTCATAACCTCGCCCTCTAAGCCCTGTGTTGCCACGAGGGATTGTGAAATCTAATTGGGCCGCGGATGATGTGCCAGAATTTACGACAGTTGCGTTAGTTCCAGCAGAACCAGTAGTTGTTGAGTTAACTGCAATAGTGGCCGCAGTGCCAGTGTCACCGCGAGGAATGCCAAACGCTAATTGGGCATTGTTAATGGTGCCATTGTTAACAACTGTCGGGGAAGCACCTGCCGATAATGAAGAAGCAGAAACTGAAATTATTGACCCTGCAACGCCTTGAGGGCCTTGGGCACCAACACTAGACATGTCAACGGTGTAAGTGTTTTCTGCAACTTCAACAATTACAGGTGCAAGGGTTACATTAATTGTCATCGGGTTGGCTCCGCCGTAACAGTAATTTTGCCTTCAATTAGTCGTGTTTTTTCACCTGAAGCATTATAAATTTTGAATGAATAAACATAAACACCTGCTGATAGTGCATTGGTTTGGGTATTTGTAAATGTCCAAGAAAAAGTGCCGTTACCTAAAACAATACCCCCACCTGTGGCTTGCGTTAAACTGACAATTGGTGAAGCGTCATTAAATGATTTACGGATTTGTAATTTTGCTGTGTAAGTGCGTAAATCGTAGCCTGAGATTGTGAAAGACAAAGTTTGGTCAGTGTCTTTTGGGATTGTAAAATCTAATGTTCCAGCAAGCATTTAATCATCAGCCTCCAAAGATTTTTGTGTTGTTAAACCTAATTCTTCAAGGATTTCACCAAGATTACCCATGTGATTAACTCCTAAGTTTGGTGCGATTTACTTTACCAAAAAAAAATAACGGTATTAGACGACTCGCCACCCATTAGCCTGACCCAATGATACGGGAACAGCAGGAATAACGGCTCGACCCTTTGATGGTTCGTACATCGCTAAAAGGATTGCTTCACCACGGTCAGGGGATGTCATGCCACGGCGTTTCATTTCCACCTTGGATTCGATTTGGATGCGTCCAGCAGAATCGGATTTGAATGTTGGGGTGGATAATTGGGCTAGGGTTGCTCTATCTGTATCAAGGGCAACATCTTGCTCTTTAGCGTCATTAGGTTGTAGCAATAATCGCCCGTTCCACCACATTTCGGCTCTCTGGTTACGGAACTTATCAGGGTCATTTGCTCGTTCTGAAACATTTACACCAATAATGTTTGCGTTCCACTGTTTTTCGTCACACCACTTTTTGAGCAATGAAACGACACCCCAGCCCACGCCAATGGTGTCAATTTTTACATGTAATTTGTCTTGAACTCCACGCTCTTCATGGATTGCTAGGCATTCCTCAATTTCACGGGCTACAACACCTGCAACATCCACGGCGTTATGGTTTTGAATACCAGAGGATTTGTGGGTGATTTTGACCCTGTAACCGTCCATACGGGCAATTACGAACTCGTCACCACCATCAGATGCAACATCCACCCCAAGCCTAATACGGGGCGATTCTAAAGGGTTTTCGTTTTGTGATGCTAAATCAGCCCACATAAACGGAATTACCTTGTTGGCAACTGCTCGTGGGAATCTTGCATGCACACGGGCTTCCACGAAAGGGGAATCCTCACCAAATTCACCAACAACATCGTCCACCCACCTTTGGTCAACTAGGTGCGTTGCTACGGGATGCGGTGCGATGTGTACAGGACAGGATTGGCACATGCCCGTTTCCTCACCCGTAAAATTAGGTGTGTCATAAGCCCCAATAGGAATCGTTGTATAGAGGTCGCTATTGCATGCCCGTTCAAACCACGAATCTTCTTGGTCTGTGGGTGGATTACCCAAAAGTAGTAATCGGGTATTTCCACCCGTCATGAGGGCTTCTAGGGAGCGACCAACAACCTCACCAATACCACCAGCCTCATCCACGATAATGAGCAAATTGGGCATGTGGATACCTTGGGCCGCCGACTCATCATAGGGATTGGGGCTGAAACCGTAGGCAACAATGTCGCCATTCACTTTCCATGTTTGGGTCAGCACCTCACCTTTAAGTTTTGCTTTAGTGGCAGTTTTACGAATGTGAGGCCAGATAATGTTGCGTACCTGACGATGCGTTGGGGCGATAGTAACGCATAGCGTTGTACCCACGGGATGAGCCGATACCCACCAAGCGGCCAGACGGGCTGAAAGGTGCGATTTTCCAGGCCCATGGCATGCTGGAACTGCTACACGCTGATTATTGATTAGGGCATTAGCGATTTCTCGCTGTTTCGACCACATCACCTCACCCAAGCCATCTTGGATAAAACCAACTGGGTCTTTTTCCCATTTAGCCCACGGGTTATCAATTTCGGCATCCAAAAGGTTTGATAATGCCATGCGTTCATCGGGTTCTAGCCCTGCATAGATTTTCATGCGTTCCTGTGGGTCGGCATTGATTAGACGGTCAACTAAACGCATAACCGTAGTTTACCCTTCAGATTCTCGCTTGCTTGCTATCTGCATGATTTTGCGTTCCAATTCGTCTGATGCAACATCTATCTTGATTGCCCCACCATCGGCTCCCGTAACTTCGGTGTGGTCTGTCCGTCCCCACTTTTTTGGGTATGAGCGTTCCAAATACCATGCTGATGCTTGCCATGTTCCCGTACTTGCGGCCTGCTGTATTTGCATGACGGCTCGTAATTCGGATTCTGCACGAACCTTTTCTACAGCCACTAAGAATTCTAGAAACACTACCTCGGTTTCATCAGGTTTGCTGTCAGGGAATACCTCTAGTCTGTCGCGTTCTTTCTTCCCACGGGCAAGCCAATTGAATAAGGTTGCTTGGCTGATTCCTGCGTAACTGGCCGCGGTATCTAGATAACATCCTGATTTTAGGGCTTCTAGAATGATTTCTGATTTTTCTAGCGTTAATTTCGTTTTACGACCAACGGCAGGTTTTTTGGCTGTCGCTTTTTTTGCTGGTGTGACTTTTTTAGGCGTTGCGGTCATGTTTGTGCTTCTTTCGCCTGTTGGTGGTTTTAAGGTCGTCCCATGTCATGAGGAATAGGGTGGCAATGAGCAGAAATGCTGTACTCGCTAAAAATACAACTATTGTCCCTGTAATTATTTCGTCAATGCTCACGATTCCTCCAGTAATTCGATTGTTGGGCATGGGTAGATGTATTTGTAATGAAAGCCGTTAGTGCCGATGGTGACATTTTGCTCGCTAATCGTCCAGCAATGCTTACATACCGTTAAATCAGCAAATTTTTGTGGTTTGTGTAATTGACGGATTTTGTCTTTGATTTCGTTTTGTGCTGAAATCCATAATGTTTGTTGCCATTTGTCTAGGCAACTCTTGAAGGTGAAACGGTGTTTAGTCATTCTTGCTCACCGTCTAACGCTTTGATTGTTGGACATGGATAAGGGGTCAGGTATTCTTCCATTCCTTGCTCTACCGAACATTCCAAACACCAAATTGTCACACCATGAAGCACACTGTCTTTTACATAATGCTGATTGGTGTCTTCGTATGGTTTGTGCAATTCTCGAACTCGTTGAATGGCTGATTCTGCAATTTTTAAGCGTTCTAGGGCTTTACGCACATACTCGGTAGTAAATCTCATGAATAAATTATGCCCTGCTCTGGTATTTGTAAGCGGTAACTGATGTCTTCGTGTGTTAATCCTGCACACCATCTGTTTATGTCTGCTTTGGGCATACGGAATGCGAATGAGCCAACTTTGCATGTCACTTTCCCTGTGGTGTCGGGTGCTGGGTTTGGTGCCCCTCCACCTAATAATTCGGCTACATCGGCTGGTTCGTATCCTGTGCCTTTCCAATCGGGTAGGGAACTGATTAGGAGCCGTAATGCTTCCCTGTCGTATGTTCCGTGGTCGCTGGTGCGGTTATCTACTAAAACTATGCGTGAGGCTTCATCGTCTGTGCATTGAATGTAGGTGACAGCGATTTGTTTCCAGCCGAGGGCTTTGACGGCTTGGTAGGTGTGGTTTCCTGCGAGGATTGTTCCGTCTGTTCGGGCTACGATGGGTCGGTATTGTCCGAGTTCTTGGAGGGATTGGGCGATTGCTCCGATGTCCCCTTCTCGTGGGTTTTGTGGGTATGGGCGTAGGGTGTCTATGTCTGCGAGGACTGCTTCGACTCGTTCTGGTGGGCTTAGTAATGTCGCTGGGTCGTTGTACATTGGCATCGGTGGTGTGGGTAATTGGAGCCATTCCTTGATTGTGGCTATGACTCTTGGGCGTTTCTGGTCTGAGTCTGCCAGTATTGCCTCTTCCCACGCTTCGTAGATTTGTGCATCTAGAGTCCCCCTGAACTTACCTAACACAAGTTGGTATTCGTCATCTTGTGCTTCACGCATTGGTTTGTCATCTGGAGTGAATGGGCTGTTTAGGAGTTCGCTGAGATTAGCAAGGTCATCATCTGTGAATCCTGTCCCTGCAAGGTCGGGGAGTTCACTAAGCATGCCAAAAAGTGCGTCTTCATTGTATGAACTCAAGTCGGAGGTGCGATTGTCTGCAATCATGATTTTCTTGGCTGTGGTTTCATCTACATCTACCCACACGACAGCGATTTGAGTCCACCGTAGTTTCTTAACTGCTTTGTATGTGTGATTACCTGCGAGTATGCAGTTATCACGCTTGTTCACCACTATGGGCTTGTATTGCCCGTGTTTGTCTAGGGACTCAGCAATCTTGTCAATGTCACCGCGTCTAGCGTTTTGTGGATGGGGCGTGATTGAGTTCACTGGCACTGTTTCAGTTTCAGTGATTCTAATGTTGTTGCCCATGTTTACTCCAAGTTTTTGAGTGCGTATGACGCTCTGATTAGACTTTCAGCATCTGATTCTCGCCCTTCAGCAATTTCTAGGGTTGCACGAACTTCTAGCCAATGTGCAAACCATTGAGTTGCTACTTGTGCGACTGCTTCGTCCGTGTGGCTGGTTTCCTCATTGCAAGCAAGTGCTTTAATTAGGCTTTGAGTTGCTGTGTTGGTCATTTCTTATCCCCTCTCAAGGATTTAGTGGTGGTCTTCCAACTCTGGCTTTACCGTGTTCATCTCGCGGAATTTCGTCTTTGATGATTTTGTAAATGTTTTGGTAAGTGGTGCCCATGTACTCAGACATGGTTTTGTAGGTAATGTTTTTTTCTTTCAGTTTGAGAATGAGTTCTTTACGCCGTTTCATAAGTTTTTCAACTTGGTCGTGGTGTTCTTTCATCATTCCCGACACCAACCTGAGTTCTTCAAGTTGGCGTTCAGTTTCTTTACCTGCTGGTCGTATGAATGCCATTACGAGGTTCCTGTTCCTTTTATGTGTAGTGTTAATCCGTTTTTTGCTCTTGTTGGTTGCATGAATGTGATTGAAGTTAAAAACTTTGGGGAATCGTCTTCCATCACTCCTGCATCTACGAGTCCATCAATGGCCGCTTTGCTTGCTGGGTTGCATGCTCCGACATCTTGAAGTCGTCCTTTTTCTTGCTGTACCTCAACTGTGATTTGTACATCTGTGAGTTGGGGTATTTTTTGCTGTTTGGCTAGGTAGAAAAAAGCAGTTCGCCATGTTTTGACATTGCTTGCCCGTTCCCACCTATTTCCTGCTCTTTCTGCATTCGTTGTCCATGGTTTTTGAGCAAAATGGAGCGTGAACTCGTGGGTGTGAGTTTGGCTACACATAAACCGTAGTTTAACAACTCTAGTTGTGTATTACAAGTCATTCTGTGTCCCATTTTCTGTAGTTTCTACCCATAACAATTTGGTTCCATCGTTTAAAATGGTAAAAATTTGCCCCTCTTTGTTTTTGAAAGGTATGAGTTCAGGGTTTTGTCCTCGTTTTACGAGCAATCCGAGTTCTGTAGCCTCTTCGCGGTTGGACTCAACCCATCCGTGGCATCCTGTGGTTCCTGAGCCACATAACACCAACAGATTGGCTGGCTGATTGATTTCTTTGACTCTGGTTCCACCCATTCCCCGTGGTGTTCGGTGATGGACATTCAATGAATTGTTTTTCCATCCGCAATACTCGCAAGTAAAATACGCTCTTGCTAAAACTTCACGCCTAGTATCTGGGTGAACTCCTTGTGATTTACTCATTTTATCCTTCTTAGTTTTGCTAGTGCTTCTTTGAACTCTTCTGTTGGTGGAACACCTTGCTGGGTTCTGCGTTCCAAACTTGCTTGTTGTAGGCTCTCATCACGCTTGTAAGCCCTCCACGGGACATTTAGGTGGCTAGGCATGATTCTCTCGTTGGAAACGCTGTAGTGGCGTTTTAGGGCTTCTACACCGAACTCGAAAGTAAGGTCGCTATCCAAAACGAGTTCCCAAGCGTAAACACGGGCTTCATCCACCGAAATTCGGTCATCTATGGACTTAACCATCGTTAGCAATCTGGCGAGGTCTGAACGCTTCAATTCCTGCTACCTGTCCTTCCTGTGCTTCAAACTGTTTGACCAAATTGAGTCCCGTATTGAGATTATCGCTACGGGCACTGGTCGTGGAACTGCGAGTCCCATTAGCGGTTATCCATGCGTAAGAGGAGTCCAGCCGTGCGTGACCATCGGTTGCACACTTCTTAGCAGATTCTATGAGTCGGGTCGGCTCAACCCCTTGTTCAAGCAAAACACGGGCTTCACGCGACAACTGTCCAATCTGACGAGTCAACGGTTTTTCCCCATGCAACTCAACCCAAGTATCCACATAAGCACCTACGACTTCTCTAGCCGTAATTGGTGCATCAACCGCAGGTTGTAACTCTATAAGTAAGTCTTTTGTATTAGTTCTTTGTATAGTGCCTGATTTACCGATGACTGGAAATCCGTCTTCGGTGTTTTCGGGGTTTGCAAACTCTGGATGGTCATAAATTGTCCACAGGGTTTCCCAATGCCCTAACTCGTTTTGTGATTTGGAGCGTTTAAGATAACCTGCTTCTTCCATCTCGGTTAAACATTTGCGAATCGCATCACGACCCTCAACTGCTTCTTTTGCAAGGGAAATTGAGTCCGTTCGCCAATTATCTGGCAATGACAAAATGTAAATTAAGAGTCCACGGGCACGGTAGGACAAACGGGTGTCTTGAGCGACATCGTTACGAACTACCGTGAACCCTGAATGTGGACGCTGGGCACGGATAATGCTCATGACGCTTCCTAACTGGTGAGTTCAGTAAAGCGTTGAGTGTATACCAAGCGTAAAAATTTCTTTTCATCGGCTGTAAAGTTGTACTTACCAACTGTTTGAGCCACGGCTGTCAGATTCTCGGCTGTGTCTGCTTCCATCAAACCAGCATGAACTGAGTTGTACTCATCCTCTGTGGCTGGCGGTAGAGGCTCTGAACGCTCATACGAAACCGAGTCTGGGTCTGGTTCATCAGTTGGCAGAGCAAGTGCCTGAAGTAATGCAGTTCGGAACGCAACAGACATAGCCTTCGACATCGCCTTGTCACCTGAGTCCATGGCTTCAGATACCACCACGGCTTCAATTGCGTCCCCAGCGATGCCTATGAACTTGTAAGACACCTTTAGGATGACATGGCTCATAGGAGTTCTGTTTTTGCCAACTTCTACGGTGCCGTATTGGTGTTCAAGCACCACAGGAACTACTACGACTTTGTGTTTACGCAATGCTGGAGCAACTGCGTTAACGACTGCATCAATGCCACGAAAACTAAATCCTTGTGAGTTGTTGCGGTCTTTTTTGGCTACGGCTTGCACATCTTCCATTACGAAAGCAAGCGATTGTTGAATGGTGGGGTTCTCAGACATTTTACTCCGATTCGATTGTGATTGAGGTTGCTTCTGGTACAACAGTTACGCCTTGAACGACTTCACCTGTTGCTCGTAGGACGACTTTATCGCCTACGATGTCAAACAGTTCCTTGAATGTGGAAACTGCTGGTTCTTCTTTTACACGGATGAGTTCATTGGCTTCTGTCGCTTTTGCCCAACCCAAGAAAACTTCCGCATCATCTACTTTAACTTTTGGTGCTGACACGCGAGATTTAATTACGCCATGAGGCAAGGTAATGGTTTTACGATTGTCTTTTACACGAACGCGATAAGCGTAATCGGTCAACAATCCAACAAAATAATTTTCATCTTTTTCCAATTTTTCGTTGGCTTTTTCTAACCATTTGTTTATGCGATTTAACTCGTGCGAATAAATTTCCGTATTTTCACTTAACTTCATACGAATCGCTGACAACTTACGAATTGCCCAAGTCGCCCCTGAATCGTCCAAAATTTTAAATGCTTCTTTGAACTCATTTGCGTCTGTTGCTGGGTCTTCAAATTCATGAATGTTTTCCATGATTAACTCCTTACTTTGTACCCATAATACACCTAGGGTTTAGAAAGTCAAAACACGGCTTGAATCGTCAGTAAAAAGTGGCAAAGATAAACGGAGCAAGACTTTTATGTTTACTTGCGAGAGCGACTGGTAAGGGGTTCCCAGTTGCTCGGCTGGGACTGGAGTGTTTTTCCCTTTTCACTCCAGTTTCAGTCTATTTACGGTTAGTTAAAAGAGCCTGAAGCAGTTCACGAATAATCGTGATTTCCCCTGAAATTTCGCTATTTATACGCTCATTTGAGTTCACTTTGTCCATCAAACTGGAACCACCATTGGGCCATAATTGGTGTTCAACTCTACCCATACGCTCGGACACAGTACGCCCATCCCTGTCCAAACCTATTGAAGCATCTATGCGTTTAGTCAACTTGTAGATTTTTACAATGCCACCAAGGATTACAATTAAAGAGCAAGTTACCGCTAAATAAGTTTGCCACTGCATCATTCGTCTACTCCACTAAGTTTGTTTAGGCATTAAACTCAGTTTACATAAAAAATGTTACGGAGTTTCGTAGACATAAGTAAAAGTTAAACGAGAACCCGATGCCCACCACGATGTTGCAGGGACTGTTGAAGTCACACCGCTTATAGATGCGTATGTAGAAGCAGTATTTTGTGCATACAAACGAATTGTTGTATCGGTGTCCTGCATAGCCACACCAGTAAAATAAGTCGCACCGTTGTAAAGAATGACTCCACCTTGGGCACCACGAAAATTGGCACTTGAAGATGAAATGGGCAAACTTATGGTGAAAATGTCAGAACTACCAGTGGCAGTGGCTCCAGTTCCAGCCAATAAATTAAATTTACAAATTACAGTTTTGCCAATTTGTACCCATTTGTGATTTTTTGTAGGGTCTGAACCTTCATCAAAGTTAGTTAACTCTGGAGTCCAAATTTGCCAAGCATCTAAAAACGATTCTGTATCAAAACGCTGTTGACCAATAGCCAAATAGTCTGTGCCAATTTGCAATAACCAAACTGCACCACCAACAACAGGCTCAAAATTATTCAACATTTTTATGGGACTAATAGCAGTGGTAGAACCACCAATAAAAACGCTTAAAGTTCCGTAAGTTGAATTAAAAGATTCAATTTTGCCTAAAACACAATTAAAATTTGAAACTGAATTTTGAAAAGTGTCAACAAAACTATCAAACATTCCCGTTGGAAACTCAACACCTAAACTCATTGAATAATCAACATTGGCATTTATAGAATTGCCAGCCTTCTGTGGAGTCAAATTATCCATTTTTAGTTGTAACCATAAACCTTGGCGATACCGTTAGTTACAGCCGAACCTGCAATTACAATCGTAAAACCGTCATACGCTGAAGTTAATAAATGATTTCCTGAATACTGTGCAAATCCTGAAATACCAGCAGTGTTTGGCATTTCGCCTTGTGCATTAAAACAAGTTTGAAGTGCCAATTGTGGTTGAAAAACATCAATTGTTAAATTGCCTACACTGCCATAAATTCCACTAGACCCTGTGCCACCATAACTCCATGGCATTTTCCATGAAGTTTGATTTGAACTTGCATTTCCAACAAAAGTACTGGAACTACTTACATACATTCCTGCATAATTGTAATTAGTTGCACTCGTTGTTGTTCCACTGGCACGAAGAGCCATTGTTGCACCACTTGATACCGATGCCCCAATTTGTGCTGTCAAAATTATTTTGTAATTACGAAAACTACTTGTAAAAACACCATCAATAGTGCAAGTACTTGTAAAAGTAGTCGTATTTAAAAGAAACAAACCCATTTTTGTGTTTACATCAGTATTAATGTCACTTGCAAGATTTTGAATGTCCGTAGCAATGTTAGGTGTATCCGCATTGGACGGATAACGATAACCTCTAGATGTAGTACCAGCCATTTTAACTCCTCAATTTCTTATTTAGTGTATCAACTTAACGGCAAAAACTTGATAGAACGAGCCTTAGCCGACATGGATTCATTAGCCCCAAATGGAATGGTTAAACTATCAATAATTAAAACCACATTAATTTGAGTCCCAGTATTTTGAACCTGCACCACATCAAATACATCGTGAGCAGGATTGGTAATAGAAGTCCAAGTAATTTCTTCACTAGCCCCAATGTAACGATACAAAGTGCGAACTGCTGAAGCATTACAAATAGCCTGAGTAGACAAAAGATTAGAAGTTAAAAAAATTGGTACTTGACCAAAACTGCCATAACGATAAGTTGGCGAACTTGAATCTTCATCCCAAGCCGTAGCCATAAAAGGTTCCAACATTGCTGTACCTGTAGCCGTCAAATGAACTCCGTTGTAAGTATTATCGGAAGAAATTCTTCGACTAACCCCCAACAAAACTGCTTCAGAACCTTCTTGATAAGTGACCATTGGCACCATGCTGGAAGAATCAGGAATTGCACCTAAAGTACAAACACCATCAGCATCAAAAAACAAATCATAACCACACGCATTAGCAATTTCAACTGCTTTAACCCAAGGGTCTTCACCAATTCCAAGAACAAAAGCATTTATGTTTAAATCAACATCAATAAAATTAAATTTTACATCAGCCCAACTGGTTTGAATTAAATTTTTAAGAGCCGTAACCAAATTGATTACTTCAGTTCCTGTAACGCCAGCAGTGCCACCTGAAGAATAATAAGGTGCATCAGTTGGTTTGTTGCGACTTATACGCAAAGAACGGTCAACTCCATCAACTTTAATGGTAATTCCACTTTCATTTGAATCCACATCAACACTTGTAATTAAAAAAACACCAAGAGGAACTTCTTCAACTGTCCCATCACCGTATTTAATGCCACGCCAAATAGTGATTTCGTTACCGAAAGGAGTCAAAGGTGAATAAGCATTAACTGGAACATACTTAGAAATTGAAGGTTTATTTACACTGTAAGACAACAATGCCAAAAATAAGGAATAAGTGGCTTTGCTTGCATTTAATAAAGTGTAAGTTGAAGTGGCACTATTAACGGTTGTGTAATTATTGTAAACTGGAACAGTAGTTGCAAGGTCATTTTTTTCTTCGGCAATAGTCATAGTCATAGTACGGCGAAAACTGCTATTAGAATCAATCGTTACATTTCCGCTTGTTGGATACAATTCCAAAACAGTTTGACCAAAAGCACGAACTTCAGCACGAATAGTTGCATTATGAGTGTTACGAACTGCTGAAAGAAATTTAGAAGTAACTGGATACATGATTACGGAACAACTTCGATGTAATCAATTTTTAAACTACGAACCCTTCGACCACTCGTACCAGCCAAATCAAGTTCACGAGTAATAAAACGAACATACTTTTGAGTTCCGTAAGGGTCTTGAACTAAAACAATAGATTGAGATTTTAAAACATTTTGCATGGCAAGCCATTCAGTATCATCTATTAAAGAAATTTGATAATTGCCATCATTTTGATAAATAGACCCAGCAACAATCACAGCATTTGTCCGACCCAAAGGGCGAAAAACTCCAGTAGTTTCAACAATAGTTTCTGAAATACCATAATTAACTTTGACCCCACTCATGTTAAAAGTTGGGTAATCAATTGGTTTAAACCACCATTTTTTGTCATTAGTGACCGATACACTGCTGGAAGAACTCCAAGCGGAAGTAAATGTGCTTGAACTTGTGGTTCCAACTGAACGAACACGATAATAAACAGTTTTTCTTTGAGCCTCATAATCTGTAACAGAAGCAACATAACTAGCACTTGGAACAAGATTGGTGCCTAAAGTCACATTAGTCCATGTTGTTCCACCATCATCGGAACGCTGAAAATTAAACAATTGAGTTCCAGCCGAGTAAATAGCACCAGTGGCACTTAAACTTACGCTATTAGTTGTTGAATTATAGGAAGCGGTTAAAGTTGGCACAGTTGGTGTTGCCACAGCCATAGTTACAGCAGTTGAAGTTGTCCAATCTGAATAATAGATTGACCCAGCAATTTTTTTGCCAGCCTTAACATAAAATTTGTAAGTTCCATTAGGCACCAACTCTAACGATGTGGCGAAAGCATCAAAAGAAGCAACCTCGCCAGAATCATAAAAAGCCGTAGAAGTAGCAGGGCTAAAATCACTGGCACCGTATTGTGCTGAAGTAAAAACTTTCATCTGATAATACTCTTGAGCATCATCATCAGAATCTGAGTATGTCCATGTAACTTGCGGATACGAACTTGCTGTAGTTGAAGGATTAGTAACAACAATTGTAGGTTTGTTAGCAATAACAACATCAACATACAATTCTAGCAAACTGACAGCAGAAACAGTTCCTGTATTTTCGCCATACTCGGTGCATTGAATAAATAATTTATCCAAACGGTCTTGATTCCAAGCCTGACCATCGGGAGCAAAAGTAAAATAACCACCAGAAAAATTAGTTGGATTATCGTACTCGCCACGGATACTTAAAGGTTGAGAATAATAAGACAGACCCGAAACCACAGTGCCAATTTGCAAATCGTAACGACTTGAACTCACTGGAGCAGTAGCCCTTGCACGAACTCGGACATAACGCACCGTTTGAGCCGAACTTAAAGTAGTTGATTCCATGTCAAAATTCATACGCTTGGTACCATTTGCAGTGCCAGCCAATTTAATTACACCAGTAGTGTCATCAGCAGGGCTATCATCAAGAACTGAATACAAATTGGTGGTATTACCATCTAATCTTTGAAAAGCAGATGCACCAGCACCATCGCCATTAGGTCGCAAAACTACAGTGGACATAATTATTTCTTTTTAGCCTTACCTTGACGAACAGCCTCAGCCAACGCAGATTTAATTGCAATTTTCATGGATTTTTCCATTTCAAGTTGTGTAGCCTTATCAACATTAGCCCCAAAATGGAACTGAAAAGCCCCATTTTCAAAAGTTTGAACAGTGGTAGCCTGAACTCCTTTAGCCTCAGCAACACCCATACCAAATTGTGACTTAGCACCAATGTCACCAATTGCATAAGAAGCCACATCAATAGCACCCTGCAAGGTATTTACTTGTTTAACTCCACCTTTACCAGCACTAATAAGAGCCTTAGCCATTTTGTCACCAGCGACAGGACCTGCACCAATTAATTCCTGAATGTAAGCATTATTTAAACCCATGCCTTTGAGTTTTTTCAAATCATCGCCAAATTCAGTAATACGAGCCAATCTTTGCTGAAGATTAGCCGTAATCATTTCTGAACTCACAGGAGTATCAGCAGAAGCATCAAGGGACATCAAACTGCCAAAAGAATTAATGTTTTTACGGATTTCGTTAGCAAAATCTAAAACTTCTTGTGCCCTTGATTTCATTGCATCAAGAACCGATTTAGAAGTTTCTTTAGCAATTTCTTTAGCCTTAGCACCAACACTTTTTAAATCATTAAGCATTTTTTCATTAGCAGTTTTAATAGGGTCTTTTCTAGTGTCAGGCTTTGCAGTTTTACCTGCACCAAAAAGGTCGCCAGCAAGTTCGCCAAACTTTTTTGCAGTATCTTTAAATTTCGAAAAGAAATCATCATTAGCGTGAGATAAAACAGTATCACCAGCACTGGTTAACCAAGCACCAGCCTTTAAAGCACCTTCAGAAATTTTGTCAACAACAGTGTCAACAATACCTTCAACTTTTCCAGCAAATTCGGTGGCTTTTCCACCCCATTCAACTAATTTGTTGCCAGCAATCCCAAAAGCCTTGCCCAAAAAATCGGCAATTTTTTCACCAATTGGTGTATTGCCCACTTTTCGCACTTTAGTTGCCCATGATTCCAAAGTGTCAGCAAATCCAAGCATTTGGTTGCCAATTTTAACTCCCCATTTTTGAGTCGTATCACCTAAATGAGCAGTTGAATCTTCAACTTCGGCTTGTGCCCCAACAATACCTTTAGCCCAATTAGTTACACCATTAACAATTGATTTACCCAAATTCCAAAGAGCAGTTGCTATGCCTTTAAAAATTTTAAAAATAATACTGCCAAGATTTTTAGCAATGTTGATTAGACCATTAACAACTTGCGTAAAGGCTTCGCCAAATGATTTCATGCCAGCCAGCCATTGACCCAAACCACGCAAAATAGTTGCGATGGCTTGCAAAATAGCGGAAATTACAGCAGTCCAAACTTTCAAAATCCCGTTAACAACTGCAACAATAACTTTATACAAAACCCCATGGGCTTTAATGTTTTCCGACATTGCTATAAGGAATCTGCCGTATAGAGTTAAAACAAAACCAATAACAGTGAAAATTGTTTTGCCAATAGCAGTCCATAATTGACGGATAAATTTGCCAAAACCGCTACTGGAACTTGCTAAATTGCCGTAAGCAGTTAACAACCATCCCAACGCTTTTAAAATGTATCCAACCACTGTAAAAATTACTTTGCCGACCATGTTGAACGCTTTACCAACAATTTCGCGGAATTTTTCAGAATGTTGATACGCATAAACAAAGGCCGCGACTAAAACAACAATTACTGCCGTTGTAGCCAAAACTTGCCAATTGACTCCAGCCAACATTTTTTTAACAAATTCGGTAGCCTTGCCCCATAATTCTGTAGCCTTTGAAACTCCCTGAGTTCGTATCATGTAAATAGCCAAAATAGCGACAATTGCGTAAACAACAATGCGGTGTTTATCCAACCATTGAACTCCAACAGCAACCCATTTAGCCATTTTTTCAAGCCCCTGAGCAACAAGATGCAAAACGCCATTCAAAACTTTTGCAAAAAAACCTGCTATTTCTTGACCGATTTTAAGTAAAGGAGTCAAACTTTTTACAATGCTCATTAATGCTTTTTGAATTTCTGGACTTGTCAAAATCATGCCAACTAAAGCACCCAAAACAGGATTTAAACTTTCAAGGAATCCACCAATAAATGGCAAGTCACCCAAGAAAGTATTACCAGCCTTAATAGCCAAAAATCCAGTAATAGCCGTAACTAAAGGCATCAACATTGCAAATTTTTGAGCAAGTCCTTGAGTTTGTTTGTTTAAGGCTTTAACGCCTTCAGCAGACTCACGCCATTTTTGACTCATTTCAAAAAGTTCTCGTTTTTTCTTAAAAAATTCACCAACTTTTGCCAACATGTCAGTAAGAGGTTTCATAATGTAAGTAAAAGTTCTACCAATTGCATCAAAAATCCAATTTAATGCTCCACCTTCACGAACAAGTTTGCTGAATTCTTTAGTTGCTTCGTAAGCATTAATAATTAATGGACCAAAGGCTTTAGTCAAACCTTGACCAACTGCTTCTTGAATGTCATCAAAAAGACGAGGAAATGAACGCAAAACTTTAGCAGGTTGTTCCATAGCCTTTGTGTATACTCCAGCAACTTTGGCACCTTCAGAAATAATCATGTTGGTAATTGCTTGTTTTTTATCTGTTTCAGTCATTGCTTTAACACTCATGTGATTAGCAGTTGCATAATCGCTAAATGCTTCAGAAGCAGATTTAGTAATACCCACAGAACGAAGCATTTGAGTATCTTGGTTCATGATGGCATAAGTCAAACGAGTAGCGGTTTCCGTTGAATTGGATTGTGAGATAACAGCCAAATCTTGAGCAACACGAGAAACTTCTTGAGCCTTAGCCACATCCAGATTTGCTTTTGCATACAACAAAATCATTTCTTGGGCCGCATGCATTTCAATACCGTTGTCACGAACCGCAAGAGTTGCTTCTTTAAGTTTTATGTAACCTAAACCAGTTGATTTTCCAACCGCTTGCATGGCAATGTCGAGTTCGTTAACACGGGCGGCCGCTTCAAAAGATTTCATACCAAAATGAATTAAAGCACCACCAGCAACACCAGCAACAACACCAAGAGTAGCAAGCCCTTTTTGAATCATTTGAGAACGCATCTGCATGCCTTCCATGCTTGCAGTCATCCCATTGATTTGCTCAGTGCCACCAGCAACAACTTGTTGCATACGCTGGGCAGAATCCGCGGCCATTTGCATGCCACGAACAAAATTAGCGGAGTCAGCAGAAATCCTCGCAATTACATCAGTTACGATGGATTCAGACATTTCAACTCCTTACAGTTAATCTTTAGATTCTTCGGCTTCCAATGCGTACAAAGCCTCCCATTGCATTAACTCATAACCAGAAATCGGGGGTTGGTTGGGAGTGCCGTAAAGCAACTCACCAACCGTTTTCCCCAATTCCCGTGCAAGAGTGAAGACGAATCTACGATTCGGATACAGCAGGAAACTGTTTACCTGCTTCTTCGACCTCATCATTCGTGAGTCCACCAACCTGCATCGCTTCTTGAGCCAAACGGTCAAGAGCCGTAGCAGATTTAGAGAGCAACAAGTCTTTGTCCTCTGGAGTAAAAATTTGTTCCCCAGTTTCAGGGTCAAAGCATGATGCAATAACCATGGCTGGGTACATAATTCTCAAGTCAACTGCTCCCGTAGTTGGGTTGACAGCGTTCTCAAGGATTGTGGTACGGTCAGCACCAGTCATTCCACGAACTTCAACATCAATGCCCCATTCAGGTACATTAACAATTTTTTTCAAGATGTCATCTGTTGCCAGAATCTTTTCACGAAGGGACATTTTTACTCCTAGGGTTTGGGGCACTAAGCCACGATTGTTTTATTTAGTTATGCTGTTGCACGGGTTACTGCACCAGTAACCTGTAGTTCCAAAGAGAACGCTACTACATCAGCCACGCCAGCCTTGACTTCGTATGACTTGATTAATGCAGTACCACTGTACTTTGGATTGGTTGAAGAAGTTGCACCACTATTAGCCTTGTAAGTCCATGATAAATAATCTTGACTTCCACCAGTGAGGGCACTAATAACTGTTTGAATGTAGCCATCAATAGTTGGGTCAAACTTACCGCTAACTGAAATGCTTGCATCCTGCAAACCAGTGATGTAAGCCTTCGCTGAGTTGCCAAGGGCTGTAACTTCACCCATGTCAATTGAGCGTGAAAAACCGACATCCTGAATGTATTGTGAAATGTCGCGTTCTGTTGTTGTGTTGCTGGTTCCGTCAGTAATAGTGAATACTGCGGATTTACCGTGACGAAAAGTTGGCATGTTATCTCCTTGAAAAAGCCATCGAATAGGTGAGGCTACCAGTGCCCGATGCACTCGTAACTGATGCACGAACATAACGATAAACAGTCGCTGAAGACGATGTTAAACGGTCTGCCGTAACAATTCCTGCAAGTTGTCCAGTAAAAGTGTCCAGCGTAACCCATGTAGCGTTATCGGTTGAATGCTCAACTCTAATAGTTGGTCTTACAGATAGTGTGTTTGCAGTCACATGAACATGTGCTACATAACCTCGTGAAGTGGCACCAAGGGTTGCACCATTGTCTAAAACTGTTCCGTTATTAACACCCGAAGCACCTGCAAGTGTTGTGGCACCCTGAAGAACATAACCAGCCTCAATGCCACCATCTGCCTGTAATTCAACAGAAACAGAAACCACATCAGAAACTGCCGATTTGATTTCGTAACTTTTCATTATGGTAGAAGCAAGCAAGCAACGAGTTCCTTGTGTTAAACCTTCTTGGCACACGGTAACAAAACGGTTGTCATCAGTGACAACACTGCCACCTGTCGAAGATGCTGTGGCAACTGTCGCTGTGGTAGTTAAACTAAAACTGGTTGTTGTTGGTGCAGGTGACACGGCAACCACACCAGTAACATTGTGAGTTGCCTGAGAAGTGTTACTTACCGTGATTCTTTGACCAGCAGTTAAAGCCCGTTCCATTGTGGGAACAGTAAAAGCAATAGTGACAGTTCCGTTGCTAGTACCTGAAGTAATGTTGCTGGCATTATCCGCAACTAAAGCACTACGAAGAACTGGGTCATTCTCAGAACCTTCAAACAATCCACTTAAAGAAAAACCAGCATCTTCAATGCCTGTAATGTAAGTTTTTGCATCATTGCCAAAAGTTGTGGTTTCGTTGGTGTCAAGTGAATTGGAAACCCCAGCCGAATTCATGTATTGCGACAAATTATTGGCATCAAACAAAATAGCCGTTTTGCGACCATGACGGAAAGTTGGCATTATTCTGATACCTCTTCATCAATAATGGGTTCATCAATAATGGTTTCTTCTGTAACTTCAGGAATTTCAACTGCTACAGGTTTTTTAGAAGATTTTGAATCATCAGCAAGTTCAATGTGACCATCTTCCAATAACCATTTGACTGATTTTGTTGGTAAATCATCAACAATGTCACCAGCATAAACCTGATTGTTGGGTGGATAACTAATTAAAGCGTTAAGTATCCGATACTTAGGCATTTCCAGTCCCGTCTAATAGGCAAGGCGAAATCCCTGCCATAAGACCACCAAGGGCACGATAACGGCTGGGGACACCTTGGTCACTTCGTTACCACATAGCATACATTTTTGGCGTGACACGCCGACATGAAACACGCCGACATAGAAATGCCGAGTTGTTCCGAAAGCAAGAACAGAACAACTCGGCATTTGTGTTAAGGAAGGACGAGTTCTCTCAACAAGGCAATAACCTGTTACAAACCTTAACTCAATGCTGAATGCAAGTCAACTTGATTCTTAATCCAAGTTTTAATTTCTTGTGCATCTTCAGCCTTGGTCAAATAAGTTGTAGCAGTTGAAAACACATTGCTGGTTGGTTCAAACAACACATACAAAGGCTTTGGGGGCAATGTGTAGCCCTTAGACAGCCTGTTAAGGAAAGTGTGGCTAGATTGCTTGTGAGGCACATCAGAATAATCGCCCGTCATCCAGCCCGATTCCAACTCAACCACTCCAGTCATGTTTTTAGTGGTGTCAAAATAGCCACGCCAAGCATCTGACCGAACCCAATTACGACCTTTGAACTCATTGTTAAACAAATCCAAAAACCATTGTGGGGCTTCAGAATCATAAATTTCTTCAATGGTTCCCGAATAACAAGTATGCTCACCAAAAATTACTTGCTCAGGGGTTTCGTTTACCACTCCAGAAAAGCGAGTAATTGTTGACGCATTTTCAGAATCTGAGTTGTAGCAAGATTCACAAAGAGTTTTGCCCGACAGTGAACCATACTGAGCGTAATCCTCAGCATTTTCAATCACTTCTTTACACGATTCGCACTTGATAATTGTTTCTGTCATTTTGCCCTCCCTAGGCTGTTTGTTATTAAAGTTGCCATTCCGTATTAGCCAATGCTAATTTCTCAGCCTTGGTCAACTTTGGCTTAACCTCTGAGCATCGCGTCAACAAGGTTGAGTTGGCATCTTTGTAAGTATCAAAGCCCTTGACCGTTCCCTTCAAGTTGACCGTGCTACCAATTTCAGCATCAAATCCACCCGTTGAGAACCATTTGAATCGGGCACCCTCAGCGATAAAAGTGAAAATCTGAACCCAGCCATAGGCACCGTCAAAACCGTGAACATCAACCACCTTGGCTTGGTTCAACACCACCTTGGTTCCAGTTTCAGCAAACTGAGTTTGGATGGTGACTTCACCTTCGATTTCCAAACGCTTCTCGGCTTCAGCCTTGGCTTTGATTTCTTCCAACTCAACTTTTTTCAAAACTGGGATGATTGAGATAATCAAGCCAACCAACGATGGAAACGCAAATTCACTTTCCAAGGCAACTTTCAAGTTGTCGTAGTAACTACCTGATTTGTCGGCTACAAACTTACGACCCTTAACAATCAACTCTTCTGCTTGAGCCTTGTATTTGCCAGATTCAATTGAGTACGAAGCCCGAATGTAAGGCGAAGGATAATTTGGGGTTTTGGCATCTTCTTTACAAATGAAATCAAAAGTCAAAACTTTATCTTTAGTGGCACCCAACTTGCTGGATGGGATGTAGCCACCGTCAATCTCGTTGATGATTGCCAACGCGGTTTCCAAAACCGAAACAGTGGTTGCTGGACGCTCATACCCACTACTGTAACCACGGAATGATTCTTCCAAATCTTTTTCCGAATCAATGAAAGTTGGACTGAAAGCCCAGCCCAAGAAATCTTTGGTACAAGTAGAGCCAACAACTTTTCGTTCACCTTCAGCGTTTTCAACTACAACTTGATAGTTACGCTTACGATTAGTTCCACAGTGGTCACATGCGTTCTGCTTGACCAATGAACGGTCAATCTCGGCACCTTCATAGTTCGGTGAAGATTTGGTGATGAACAACTCGGTTTCTGGAACCCATTCGATGACACCAACAAAAGTCCAGCCACCAATTTCGTAAGGTGTGCCAGTTACAGCAATTTCGTAATAAACGGCTTCGTTTTCAGGATTTACTTTTTTGATAAGTTCAACTGAATAGCCACCGTTCAAGCCTTTTTTGTTGGCTCGCTTAACTAATTTTTGTGCTTTTTCTAGAGATGCTTGGGCTGATAACGGGTCAACCACCCAACTGTAATTTTCCATTTATGCTCCTCGTCCTTACACTTTAAGTATAACACACTTTGGGTTTAGTTCCAACTTAGCGATAACCAGCGTCATGAAGTGCTTTGAAAATTAATGCCACATCTTTTTGGGCTTTTTCGTATCGGGCTGGTTCTGCAACTGGGTCAAATACATAAGATTCATACGCTTGAAGCACCGAATCAAGTTTTGCTATTTGCTCCGCATTGAACTCAACGGTAATTGTGGTACCAATTTGGATTCCCATAAGTGTCCTTTCTCGTCCTGACACTTCAACTGTATCACACTTCTGGTTTAGTTTTTACCATTTCGCGTTCAGCCCGTTCCTCACGAACCATAGCCAAAGTCAAAAAATAACCAATCCCATCAATGATGGTGTCAGGTTTAGACTTGTGAACCTCACGAGCAATCTTCACCCCAATCATGCACAAAGCAACCTGTTCAGCACTCACAGGCACACCAAGAATGGACTCCCAAATCAACCCAGCACGAGAAAAATCGTCCAACGGATGACCGTACTCATCATTCCTATCGCCACTCACTAAACTCGCCGCATAAGACGCAATGTCAGCAGGATGTTGCATCACAAAACCTCCAAATCTGCTACCCGTTTATCAGGATAAACCGCAAAAGTCAGAATACCAGCCTGAGAATGCTCACCAGACACCAAACGCCACCACTCGGAACCCGAATCCAACGCAGGAGCCTGTAACCACATGCACCCACCCCAATCAGCCTGACGCAAATGATGATAATGACCCGTGACAAGAATGTCAGAATTGCCAATGTTATGTTTACCACCAGCCATTTTGTTAAACCAGCCATGCAACTTGGCTTCAGCCGTACCACCAGAACGAGCCACATGTCCATGAGTCAAACCAAGAATCCAACCAGCAATCTCAACCGTGATAGTTAAATGGTCTTTAGGCAAAACGAACTCAACATGTCCATAAGCCTCTTTATTGGAAGCAAGAATTTCAGCAACTTGTTCCACAACAGCCAAATCATCATTGTCGCCAAAAGTGGTGTAAGCCTTACCTGAACCGCCACGATTTTCCCCATGATTACCGCCAACAGCAACCACAACAACTTTGTCAAAAATTTTTGACCATCTAATAATTGAATCACGCAACAAACGGCGAGTTAATTTAACTTGGTCACGCCTATCCAACTCAACACCAAAAGTTTGCATTGCATAAAACCCAACACAACCCTCAACGCTATCCCCAGGCCAAAGAATAAACAGAGTTCCAAGCGAGCGACCAATTTTACGCAATTCCCGAACTCGCGTTTCAACATCGTCAATGCCTTTTAAAACTCTTTTGACAGTTTCATCAGTACCTTCTTTACCAATCTGCCAATCAGCCAACACCACACAAAAAGCACCATCACCAACAGGAACTTTTTTAGATGGTTTATGTTTCTTAATTTCATCAACTAATTCGCTAACATCTAATTGCTCAGAACCCTGAACACGGCGAATAATTTTGGCTTTCCACTGCCTAAACAACTGGGGTCCATCAGCCGTAGCCCCATGCCAAGCGTTAAAAAGAACAGGTTCAACAACTTGGTATTCATCAGGATTCAACTCAAACACAGACAACACAGCAGACCACTCAGGAGGGTCAGTACCAGCAATAGCATCTGTGGTTACAGTTCCGCTATTACCGTCCCAGACTGCTCCTGAACGCCATTCAGCATCTTTTTTACGGGTAGGCTCCATTGTTTTGCCAGCCTCAACTGGTTCCAACAATTGCTGAATTTCATCATCAAGGTTCACTTAGGGCACCTGCACCCAGACCCAAAAAGTCGTTTCCTGTGACGCAAAATACTTGAATAACTGATAGCAAAGCCATAACGGTTTAACAAATCAGCAATTTTAGTTGCATGAATGCTGGGATTATCAAAAACTTTTTTTAATTGTGGAATTTGAGCATCATCAACCTGACTAAGAATCCACGCAACCTTGCATTGACTGGAGCCACGAGCATTCTCGTCCAATGAACTCAAATCGTCATCACTAAGCGTTATTTTCGGCTTTGCATCTTGAACACCTGATACTCCAAGGTCGGGTGACTTTAAGAGCAAGGATTCTGTTGCAACGCCAACACCTTGGGAGTTCGTCTGTTTGCGTGTTCCTGCCATAAGCGTCTGGTTTCCCTTCGGTCACTGTTGTGGCTCCCATTGCAAATCGCAATCTAGACACAAGGACACTTTTCTTTCACCCATCATTTCAAAATTTTGAACTGAATTATGGGAACAAGCACCTTCGGGCGTGTCGTTATTTGCAACTTCAGTGGTGTTTTCAACCACCGCACTCACTAAAGCAAGCCTAATTGCTTGCAATTGCATAATCGCCGAATCTATGGACTTGATACAAGCCAACTCTTTCGGGGTCATGATTGAATAATACACCTAAAATTGGCACTAACATGAGGTCGGTCATTCGTGTCATCACCCATAGGCAACACAGAGCCAACAGGAGCAATCCTAAGCACCGTAATACCAGACAAGGTGGTATTGGCTACCTGAGCCAACAAAAGACGAATAGACTGTGCTGTATCCCTTGCAGTGGGATAATCTTCAATCCCAGCCCGAACAATGACTTGAATAGCAGGATTGTCTAACAAAACAGTTCCCATAGTGAAATCAGGGGAACCGCCCTCATTTTCATAAACACCAATACACACATCGGGCTTATTAGGCATCTTTCCTAAAAAAATGTTGGTACCCAAAGTTCCATAACCCTGAGCAACCAAATAATCGCCAACAGCCTCAAGAATCGTACTCATTATCTAGCCCACAATCTACGCAACATGTCATTCATACGAAGAGCAATGTTTTTTTGCAAAAACTTAGAACGCTCATTAACAGGACGCTCCAAATACTTACGCTGAGTTGGCTCCGTATGCTTAGAAAACGATTCATGAACCCACATCGCATAACTGGCCGCAGGTCCACCATAACCAATGTCCTGATAACTTACAGCACCAGAACGCTTAACTGAAGTTACATAACCAGAACCCTTCAAAACACCCGTAGCAACTGGCACCAGCATTTGTGAACGAGCAAAAATTACAGCCGATTCCTCAGCCAAAGCCATTTCAAAAATGTCCGTCAAATAAGGAGGGGAAGTTTTAAGAGCAAATTTCAACTCATCCAACCCATCCCATTCAATGCCAACTCTAGCCACAACTACCGTCCAAACCTGATAACCGCATGATGATACACAGCAGTTTCATCCGAAATAACCGAAACAGAAACAATCGGAGGAGTTGAACCATCAGGCAACAGCAACTTAGAATCCACGGTTACGGTAGATACATCATCAGCCGTAATAATGCGACCAGACGACAACACATCACGCCCATCATTATTTTTATTTAACTGCGTATCGTAAATAAGACGGCATTTAAACTTTGTACCCGAACCCTTAGAACGCTTACCGTAAGAATCCGTAGTTGTATAAGGATAAATGGTTACAGAATCAACCATCAACTCAACAAGTTCAGCATCAATAGCCATTAGAACGACCTGTTATCAGTCATGCCCTCAAAGAAATCAGTCCTACGAGGTGAACTAAAATCACGGTCAGAAGTGGCAAGCAAATTATTACGAGCAACAACAGGAGTAGCAGGAAACAACCTAGCCCTTTGCTCCGCCAACTCATCAGACAATTTAGTGTATTCATCAGCCTTAGCAGTGTAAGACTTAGAAATCGTTAAATCGCCAACAGTACGAGTGATGTGGTCAGCCTGACGAGTGAACTTGGCCGCTATACGCTCCGCACAAGCCCTACCAGCCTCATACACATTGCCCCAAGTAGTCAGCATGTAAGTGTACTCTTCGTCTGACATAAGCACATCAGTGCTGTCAGTATCCCAAAGCAAAAAACGAATCAAATCCAAATCAGAATTTGCTGGGTCGCCAGTATAAGTAAAAGACATAAAGACTCCTTAAAGTAAAAGAGCGACCCTTTCAGGTCGCTACTTCTACTCTACATCTGTAGTAGGTTTAGCAACTTTTTTTGTTGCCGTAGTTTTTTTAGGCTCTTCAGCCTTGGCTTCTTGAGGTTCATTCTGCCCCTGTTTGACAAGGAAGGAACTCAAGTACCTAGTAGCCACTAATTTGTGAGCATGTTTCCATGTTGACACCTCAGCGATGTCGCCACTTTGGTAACGAGTTCCGTTCCCGTCAAACGGACGCAGTACCTCGCGGTACTGCTTAGTCATGTTATGCAACCACCGAAGCGAAATAAACGCCTAGGTCAGAGCCGACAATCTTGTTATCGAACGCCATTTCAGCCTCAACACGAGTAGCCTTGATGCTTTCCATACGGAACTGTGAAGTACCAATGCTCTGACCAAGACCGCCTGAAACACCATTCCAAGCGAAGGTGTAACCAGCAGAAGGAGTCAAGAGGCCTGGGTTTGGAGCAACATGGCAAAGAAGAGCAGACTTGCCAACATTAAACGAGTAAGCACCAGTAGCACCTTCGTTGTTAGTTGCCTTTACTGACTTAGCAACAAGCACACGGTCAACGCCAAACATACGAGCAATCATGTCTTCGGTGATGACATTTGAAGAGGTGTACTTGATACGGTCAACCAAATCAGGGTGATTTTTCAACTTACGGAATACCTGATAGCCAAGAACAAGAGTATTAGCCTCAAAACCAGTGGTTGAAAGAATGGTTTCTTTTGCAAGTTCCATGTCTTCCAATGGGTCAGAGTTATCAAAATTGCTCCACTGCTTGAATTCATTAGTAGAAGGTGTACCAGAAACACCAGTTAGGTCAGTACCCCAAACACCAGTCTTAATGAAGTCAGAAACAAACTGAATTTCCTTACGAAGAAGCATACGGTTTGTTACAAACTCGGCCGCTTCACGAAGCGGTGACAAAGGTGCATCAGAGTTAGCGATGGTCTGGTCGCCAACATCCTTGTGGAATGCAAATACTTCTGCACTGTAAGTATCAGTGTTAAGGCTGTAGCCCGAACCTGCTGACTCAGTAGCATCTGCACGGCGTTGTGCCTCATCGCGGAACCAATCGTTCTTGGTGTAGGTGAAGAACTTGTTGCTCTTCTTATCTACAGGAACAACAGGGAAAACCTTGTCGGCAATGTAGTTCTCAGCCTTTTGCATGTAAGCAACTGAGATGTTAGTGAGAATAGCGTCAATGTGAACGCTATTAATGGATGGCTGTGGCATTAGTTAACTCCTCTTAGTTAGCCCGTGTAGCGTTGGCACAATTGACAACGGCTGTAACAACATTTCCGTCTGCTCCAGAAGCAGAAATCAATGAACCGACAACATACTTTGTGGTATCAGTAGTTGCAAGAGCAACTGCTTTACCTGTAGCACCAGTGCCAATTGCACTTGGTAGAGTAATCGCCGCACCAGCAACGATTTTGGTTCCACCAACAATTAGAACTTCTGCTTCCTGACCTGAAAGTGGAGCATTCTGAAGAACGCCAACAGGTACATCTGTAGCGGCCGCAATAGCAATTGCCTGACCACTGGAGTTCAACTTAACAAAGTTGTACTGTAAAGCGGAAAGGTCTGCACCTGCAACAAGTGTTATCTTTACGCTGTAATTACTGAATTCGTATGCCATGGTTAATTAAGCACCTTTCTCGTTTAGGTATTGTGCGTACAATGACGGTTCGGCTGATGCAATGTCAGCAAAAGCCTGTTCAAATGTTTTTGCTTCACCAGCAGAAACCATGGACTTAGCCATTGATTCCATCTGTGAGAAAGCGTTTCCCGTATTGGCTGAAGTGCGACCAATTTCGGCAAAAATGTTTGCTGATTCAGCCTGAGCATTAACACTCTCAAGAACTGCTTCAACAGATTTTGCTAGAACTTCATCGGTTTCTGCCAACTTACGAAGGGCAGGTCCAACATTGTCTGCATCTAGTGAAAGGTGTGACCATGAGCGAGCCTTAGCAACTGCTTCTGCATCTGCACGGGCATCACGCTCTGACTTTAAAACGGCTTCAACTTCTGTAGCCTTAGCAACTGCTTCTTCCGCTTGCTTACGCAAAACTTCAAAAGCCTTCTGCACAGGCTCTGGGGCTGACTTAATTACTTCATCGGTTTCATCAGCAGGAGCCTCAACTTCTGCGTCAACCTCTGTTGCTTCCTCAAGTTCAGCAATTCTTTCTTCTGCCTTTTGAAGCAAATCCATTGCTTCTTCAAGACGGGTTTCAATGGTTTCCGACATTGATTCCTCCTGTTTGATAACGGATGATTCAAGGAGTTCGTTAACAGATTCAGTAGAAGCAGATTTCATAACCAACCAACCATCATGCAAATGTGCAGGACGGTCAACGCCACTGGTTTCCTCAATGTCGAGATTAACCATTTTGCGAGTTGTTGTACGAGCCATAACATCCTCTGTTCTGAACATGCAGAATTAACTGCAAATCTTGACTTGCTCAAAATTAACACAAATCAATTACACTGAGGGTTTGACTTTGGGCGTGTCGGATTTAACGACTTTGATAAAAACCAGTAGATGAACCGTGTTTGGAAACTTTGGTTGCACCCGTAATTACTCTTTTGGTTGAACCATTACCAATACGCAAATTCAAAGTAGTTTGATTAGTTACACCAGTAACAATCGCATGATAAACACGACCAGATTCACGATAACGAACTGAAGTACCAACTTTAAAAACTTGCATTACATCCCCAAACTAGAACGAAGTTGCCAATCCCATTTTTTGTGCATGTCAATGCGTTCAGCAAGAAAATTAGCCACACCCTGCTCATTAGACGAGTTTGCAGAAGTGAAAGCCATGTTTAATGTATTAATAAGTTGAAGGTTTGCCTTCTGCAAATCTGATGCCATGGAACGGGGGTCATCAGCAGAACCAATGGTGGTTTCTGGCAGGGTTCGGTAAGCAATAAAATCTGACAACTTAAATGGTGCATCAACGCCAAGTTTCAACATGTTTTCAGCCATTGGGTCAATTGAACTGTAAACATCTTCATAGATAGATTCAAAAAGTTCGTGGTATTGAGCAAAATCCGAACCTTTAACATTCCAATGAAAGCCATGGGCACGAGTGTAAAAAGTGACAACATCAGCCAAGGCTGTACGCAATAACGAGGCAACATCGCCAACGGCTTTATTTATTGCTCCAAAAGGAACATAATCACTATCGTTAGTCAGAAACATCTTCGTCAGAAACCTTTACATCTTTTTTGGGCTTCTTCTTTTGCCCACCCATAACAGTATCCACATGAACAGTGTTCACTGTAGGACCCGACACGGTAGATGAACTGTCTTCTTTAGCAACTGGCAAATCAACCTCAAGACGCTGGGCACGACCACCAATCGAATAACCCATCAACTTTCCAGCCTTAACCATTTCCCAAGCCCATGGTTCCCAAACAACGCCAAGAAAAACAGTGTCCTTGGGGAAAGTAACATCTTCCATAGTTCCATCAGATTTTTGCATAGGAACTGAAACTTCGTAAGGCCATGCCATGACCTCAACCCATTCACCAGCAACAACATCTTTATTGTGCTGAAGTCGGATACGGCGGTCATCTTTACGCACATAATCCCAAACCGATTTCTGCAACTCAGCAGAATCCGTCCACTCACCATGAGCATCAACACGGTCAGGAACATACATTGGACCTAGGGTGTATCGGTTTTCACTAACAGCCTTGGAAACCAATGACATTTGCGGAGTTTCATCAATAGAGAATTGGTCATAAAAACCTTTACCGTTATGAGCCAATGATGAAGCCTCAAAAATGTCTATTTCGCCATCTTCAAAAGTTTCCCACTCATTTACAGGAGCAATCATTTGTCCTTCTTCAAAGTTTTTATTAAAATCTTGAGAAATTTCTTCATAGGCTTGTTTGAACTCAGCCGTATCTGGTAATCCTGCTTGAGCCAATGTGTTACCGTAAGCAACAGCATTAGTAATGACATTTAATTGCTGAACTGTAATCATTATGCATGTCCCTTCTCAATAAAATTATCCCACATACCTTGATTAAACACAACTTTGGGAGTGTTTTTACCGCCTTGTGCAATTACAGTAGCGTTAAAACCTTCAGTGCTAACCAATTTCCATTCATCAAAAGCGTTTGCTTCAAAAGCCAAAGGAGCCGTAAGACTAACACCTTTATGAATTTTACGGATGACACTATGGGGAACATAACGGCGTTCAGTTTTAGCCCTGTTATTAGAACGCCGAATTGCTTCACTAACAGAAACTGTCGCGTAAAAGGCTTTAACAACATAACCCTTTTGCCGAGCAGTATCAATCTTGCCAAGAAGATTTTCAAATTTGCCATTGCCCGTACTGTCATAAACAATGTCTGCTCTTTTAGCCAAACCTGCTTTTTCAATTGCCTTAGCCAACATGGAAGATTCTTCATGAGTGTGAGTGCCAGCACCCTTAAAATCAGCCATAGAGGTGCTGGTAGACATTCTTTTCATTTCGGGAATCATAGTTTTAACCATGTCAGCATTAACCTGAACAGCATCACCGCTAGAAATAAAAGCATCCGTAGCAGGGTCAGTGATTGGTTGTGGAACTCCCACTTTACCTTTACGAATCATTGTGGTTTTACCTGAAGCAGGTCCACCACCAATTAGATAATAAGTGGGATTTTTTTGACTCTTAGTTCCATCAACAAAAGTATGCACAATTTCCTCATGAAGTTTTAATCTTTCAGGAGTAAAAACATACTTTAATTGCCCATTGGTAGTTGTGTAATTAGGGTTAGGCATCAAATGATGCCAAGCAGAATCGCTAGGAGTAATTGATTCAGAACCACCCCACTCTTTCCCAGTGATTGCTTCAGGAATACCGTACTTGTAGCCACCAGTTGCTTCAGGAGTAGAAGTGCCACGCTTAACACCACCATAATTACCGCCACCCTCAGCAGTGTCACGATAAATTTTATTAGAACCTGCTTCTGGAGCATGCAAACCTTCACCAGCAGGTGATTTAGCCCATGACCCGTGAGTTGACTGGTCATGCTGACCAGCAAGGTGTTTCAATAACGGAATAGTGCTTAATTGAGGAATAGGGTCAACTAACAAACGGCGGTATCTGCGTTTACTACCATTTAAAGCATCAAAAAATCCTGCATCCGTAACAATTTGGTCAGCATAAACACCATTAGTTAGTGAATCAGAACCTTTACGAAAATTATCCAACAAACCATGTAATTCTTCATGCCGTTTCATAACAGCAGGAATGGCAAAAGGATTTGAATTAGTGCGTTTCAACTCACGACCAGAATCGTAACCATCATTGTAGGACAAACGAACAGTTTTTTTGCTCAAAATTTTAGTGATTGCTTGAAAATCCGAACCACTAACAGAAGAGCCGTGTGCCCAATCCCCGTGAGTTGACTGGTCATGTTTGCCCTGCATGTGTTTAGACATGCCATTTAATAAATTTTCAGGAATTATCCAAAACTTGCATAAAGCACAATGGTCAATTTGCCCCTCAACAATTTCACAACCTTGACCACCTTCATAAAATACACAATTTGCACACATTAAACCTTCAGACATGAAAGGATTTTCTTCCATGTAATGTGCCCCGTTAGCACCGCAACCTTTATTGAACTTACCAACGGTTTCGGTTAAAGATTCCAAAAATTCATAAATTGCAGATTGGGTTTCATTTAGTGCATCTTCAGGTTCAGGGTCATTCATGTTCATTGGGGCATCTTTAGCCACCGTATCGAATTTTAAAGTGTAACCATCAACAGTCAAAATAGTGGTTTTAGAAACAGATTCAGGATAACCCAACTCAACATTGACCGTATCAACCACATCAGAAGGGATGCCATCAAACGCTTTATTTACAGGAACATTGTTTTCAACGCCAACTTCAATAACAGCACGATTCCACTCATCGCCTTTATGTCCATGGTCTAAACCACGAACCAGCAACTCCGTTGTGACAAGATGGTGGGCTTGAACTTTTACAGGGTCAGCAACATCAGCATGCAAAGACTTATGTAACACTTCCAAATCAGCATTACTTAAATTAGTTAAATCAAATGACATTTGAACTCCTTCCCGACAGAATAGCAAACAAAATTAACTATTCAGGTTTTGTCGGCTCAAGCAATTCTCTCGGTTTCATTCGTTCAGGAATACAATCAGGGTCAATAGGGTCAATGTTTTCAACTATTAAATAATCATCCATTTAAAACACCTTCTTGTACATAGAAATTACGCAAACTAGCACCCAACTCGGAACCCCAATAATGGTCAGCAAGCGTAACCAAATTTTCCGCAAACTCAACACCGTGGGCCGCATGAGGATTTTCTTCACTAATAGCCGTGGCATAATGAGCAATTTCATGCAAAAGAGTACTTTCGCTAAAACTGTAATGTGAATCTATTTTGAACTCGCTTGTGGTTTTTTCGCGACCAGTAGTGCGATTAATAATCACGCCATAGGCATAAGACCCAGATAAAGTCATTGAATTGTTAGTTTTAATTTCTAAAGTACTTCTTAACTGATTTCCACTACCAAAAGTTTCAACAAACCAAGGGTCATCAATAACAGTCGTAATGTACTTTTTAATTCCAGACAAAGTGCCATTTAAATTTTTTGCACCCAAGTCAGAAACAATAAATTTATGTGACTCTCTAGCCCAAACAGTGTGGGCTTTTCTGTAATCTTTAAACGCTCTTACATAATCATCTCGTGATTCAAAATCACTGCTTTTTGGTGCTTGTGGTTGATTTTTTCGCATTTCTTCGTAATGGTCTTTACCCATTACGCTTTCTTTAAACAAGGCTTCAGCACCATAAATTTTATTTTGCAAAGGGTCGTGTTTTTGTTTTCGTAAATCCAGCATTTCTCTGGTCGTCAAACTGTGACCACCTTTAACAGCATTTAAATGCGTACCGTGTGCCCAATTGCCATGACTGGACTGGTCATGCTGACCTAAAAAATGTTTAAAAAAATCAGAATCAACAGGAACCTGAACAATTACTGAGGCTTCGGCAACTTCCCGTAAATTTTTTCCGCCCAATCCATAATTTCCTCGTCCGTCATCTGATTCAATGGTTTCGGGGATGAGGCTATGTTTATGACTTCCTTTTTCGACTGTTCCACCAGTACCTCCTGTTTGAATCTCATCAAAGTTTACAACATCCCAAATACTAATTTGGTTACGCCTTCTACCCAACGAAATTGCTTGCTTCTTACTAACAACTTTGTCCGTAACATCCAAATGAACTTGTTGCTGTTCTTTTGGTATTTCAACCGTTACACCATTAATTGTTTTTGTTGTTTCATGCCACACACCAAGATAGGCACGACCAGAACCCAACTCTGATTTGTTCTTAATCAAGAACGCACCAAGAATTTTGGCTCCTTTTTTCTCGTTAAAAAAATCTGATGCCGTGACTACAGTGCCAAACTTGTCACTGTTTCGAGATACCATGTAGCCATCTGGAGGCAGTGAGCCGTCTGTTAACTTGATTGATAAACCACCGTTTTCGGCTACTTGCGACAGCACATCATGAACAACTTCTGGTGCAACATGGCTGTTGAACCTGCGTCCGTGAGTTGATTGGTCGTGTTGACCTTGAAGGTGTTTCTCAACCTCGGTTGATTTAATCTTAGCCCGTAAAATAGCAATGTCAAACCGCAAAGCCTTAGAAAACGCACTATTTTTATTATTCTCACCCAATGCAATTGGGGCAACGCCAACTACATCATTCCAAGCAAGAACCACATCAATTAATTCTTTAGCAGGAACATTTACCCGAATAACAGGCATTTTCACAGAACTGTCACGCAAACTCATGGACAAAATAGCGGCCCACCTATGATGACCGTCAATTACATAATTATCGCTAGACACAATAATTCTAGATTTGTCGTCATCTTTAATGCCTTTTTCTTCCAATGACAACATAATTTGAGCAGATTTTGAAGCAGAAATTTCCGATTGAATTGGGTGCAACGCTTGTGGGCTTAAATCAACTCGTTTGTAAGAAATTCCCTCTTTGTCCATCTCAGCAAGAAATTCATTTTTTAAACCAGAGGGAACTTGTGGCATTTTATCCCTAGGAATGCCCATGTTGTCGCCCGTGTAAAAATGCGTTCCAACAATTTCAAGGTTAGTTAAATCAGGATTATCTTGGCGTTTAGCCATTTGCTCCATAAAGAAATGAACATCTAATGGACTAATTTTACCTTGTTTGCCAGCAACTACATTATCAATTGCATCGGCAACTGGGTATTGATAATCAGATTTTGTTCCACTATGCCCAGCCCAATTTCCATGTGTAGATTGGTCGTGTTGTCCTGCAAGGTGCTTTTGAACTGATTGCGGATAATAAGACCATTCGTACAAAGAATTACCGTCAGTGTAAATTTCATTGGCATGAACTGTGGTGTGCAAAATGTCGTAATCACCAAAACGAGCAGTTACACTACTTTCGCCATGTAATTTGGCGTATTCTTCGGAAATAGTAACCCAATCACCAGCATTAACTTTAGTAACGCCTTTGGGTACAGCACGATAAATGGTCACATGAGCATCGGGTTTATTACGAATACTTACAAGCAAATCATGGATTTTTTTATCTTCAGCCCTATTGTTGCCACCGTGCCCATAAATTCTGGCACCATCAGAATCATAAACATTTTTTGGATAAATGTTTCCATTTCCAGTTAAATCGTATGCAGGGGCACCATCTTCGGGTTCTGGAGGACGGTGACTCATTTGATAATCAGTTTCACTGTTAGCACCGCCATGTGCCCAATCGCCGTGTGAACTCTGGTCATGCTGACCTTGCAAATGTTTTTCAACTTTCACACCATGTTTAACACCCAAATCGGGGTAAACCACATCAAAAGTTACATCATCTAAAATCATGAAAATACCCCATTGCCATCAGTTTTGTAAGAAAACAAATCCAAAACATTAGCCTGTTTATCTAAGCCCTCATTGCGTAACAAGTATTTCCAAGTTTCCAAAAATGGTAAATTATGACCGCCATCCCCTGCATTGCCTTCCACCCAATTGCCTTCAAGAATGTGGGAAATTTCATGCAACAAAACAAATTGGCTAACACCTTTAGGTTTGTAAATTAAAACAGGAAGAGTTGCATTGTGTAAAGGATGATTTTCGTCTGCAACATTGCCACGAGTGACTCCAGCCTCAATACCATCAACTAAATAATGACCGTCTTCATCTGGCCACAATTGGTAAACTCTGTCACCATAACCGTATTTGGCAAATACTTCATCAACATAAGTTGCAATGTCTTTTCGATTGGTAAAAATGCGTCCTTGTCCAACTGCTTGTAAAGGTGCCGAATCAAGGCATAAACCTGAAGCAAACTCAATTTGTTTATCATCAGGGGCACCTGTTGGAACAACATCGCTCCAATCCGTACCATCTTTCCAAGGTATTGCCACACCAGTCAAATTATTTGGTTTATGAACAACGCCACCATTTTTAGCCCAATTACCATGTGAACTCTGGTCGTGCTGTCCTGTCAAATGTTTAGACAAATCAAATTGCAAATAACTATTTACAGCAATTTTTAATGATTCTGGCATACTTCTAAATGCTGGTAAATGCTGAAAATTTTCCCAATTACCACCTATTGCAATAAGAAATGCTTTTGGCTCAAGTGGCAAATCCCAACTTGCACTTTTAATCCAATCAGAATTAATTAATGAATCATCAACATTTATTTTTAATTTTTTCATTATTTTGGATTCAATTCTTTCCAAGGCACAACTCGTCCTATCATTGGTTTTCCTAACAACACTGTTTCAAATTCATGAAAACAACCCATACCAGTACCAGCCATTCCAAGAATTTGAGATGCGTTTACTACAGACTCAACTACGCCACCAACTGTTCTTTTAGTATCTAACGGGTCACTGTAGTCAAATTCAACAGCAAAATTTCTTGCTGTTTCTTTACTAAGACTCCAAGAAGAAGCAGGTCTTGTTTGCACATCAAAAATTGATACAGAATCCGCAGAACCATTCAAAGATGCAACATCACTAACACCACGATAAACTGTAACTTCTTGAACTCCTTGTTTTGCTAAAAAATCTTGTGTTAAATCATAAGTGGCTTGCACATAAGATTGTAAAAGTTTTCCATGTTTGCTTAAAATGCTTGTAACTTTACTTTGTGTTTCATCGGTCATAGGCCAATCTGAACTATCCGACAAATTAAATTGTTTTTTTACTGCTTCTTGAACCGCAAGACTGGCAGGATAGTCGTCATTTGATGTTTGTGCCCACAATTTTACAAGAGTACTACAAGAAGCATTGCGAACCATTGTTTCAGCCTGTGGAGTGCCTTGCATAGCCCATTTAACATAATTTTTTTCTACAGAATTGTGCATCCGAACTGCTCGTGCAATTTCAGCAGGAGTGGCTTTACCATCTTTAATACCCAATTTGTCAGTGATTTCGTAATCTAAAACATCAGTCCAGTGATGAACTTCTACCTCACCACTATCCAATTCGGCAACCAGATTTATTCCATTTACTAAATCGCCATCACCATTGTCGTCATAATACTCTGTTTGTGCAGGAGTAATAGCAATTTGCAATTCCTTCACATACTGTTTAGTAAAATCTTCAGTAGCAACAGGACGAGCAAAAAATACTGCATCCACATTAAAATCAAGCAAATCTTGTGTTGAAACATTGAGCATTGCATCAGATTTTGCTATTGCTTCTGCTGTTTTTGATTTAAGTTCTCTTTCAGCAATACTGCCACCTAACCATGGCGTAAAATTTGCAATTCGCGGTGCCCCATTGCCATTGCCATTTAAATCCAATTCCTCAACGGGAACTCCGTCAAAACTTTCAATACCTAAATCAATCCCGTATTGCGTTAATTGCGAAAGAACTAATTTTTCCATTCCATTTGTCGGCGTAACAACTACTTCGGCTACATTATCAGCCCAATTACCATGACTGGATTGGTCATGCAAACCTTCTAAATGCTTAATCAGAACAACATCAGAAGATTCAACTACCCCAATAAACTTGGCGAGCCGTGCAATGCGTGACACAAAACCTCCTGAAATACTAGACAAGAATACCCCAGAAGCATTACCTCAAAAGGTCAACTCGCTTAACCCATTGCTGGTTTATTTGGGTCTTTTTGATTAATAAATGGTCGGTCATTAAATAACCAATAGAACTTGTTACCCAAATCTTGACCTTTAGATTTAGCAACTTCGTCTGAAACAACATGAGGTTCAATCATTTTCACCTCAACTACCGTAAATTCTTTATCAGGTTGACGAGTCCATAAAGTAGCCGTTCTTTCCCAATCATTACCGCTATTTCTATCCAAACTAAAAGTTACATCTTTAGACTCAAAAGCACTCATGTCTTTTGCACCTAAAGCATCAAAAATTTGTTTCTTTTGAGTTTCAGATTTATTATCTACCCAACCAGCACCAGTATCGTAAGCAACCCAAGCATCAGGGGTGCCATCAGTCCAAGAAACTTTTCTTGCTATGAGATGATGTCTAGCCCAATAAGGCATTTTAACTTTGGTTACACCAACAACTTGAAATTTTCCACTAACAATAACTTCAGAATCTTGTGTGTAATAAGCATTATTACCAAACGCCCAGCCTTTAGCCCCAGCCTGAATTTTCATCAAAACAGCATTTTGACCTCGCCCACGCTCGGCCGCATACCATTGGGCCGCACCTTGAGAACGAGTAGTAGAAACCAAAGGCATGTCAAAAACATCCCCTGTTTTAAGGTCTTTAAAATCTTGTGTGAGTTGGTCATCTTCTGAAGACTGCATGCCACGCCATAACACGGGTTGTGGTTTACTATTAGTAATTGCTTTTAATAAACCTTTTACTTCATTGCGGTTAGGGGCACCCCAACCACGCTCAAGCATGTATTCCAAATAACCGCCTTTGTCGTAAGGAGTTTTTGGAACAGGTAAGCCTAAAGCCTGACATGCGTATTTGCGAAATAATTCAACAAATTGAGTGCCGTCAGGTCCGTGTTCCCAAGCCTCTTGTGCCCTAGCAGTAAACCCACCAGCATTGCGAGGACTTGAAGGAACTGGGTCTAAAGGATTCCATGCATTTATTTCATGTGTAATGGCATCTGCCCAATTACCATGAGTTGACTGGTCATGCTGACCAGCAAGATGTTTAGATACACCCTGCATACCCTCATCAAGCCACCACTGAAGAGCATCACCATGAGTATGCCCAATCAAAGCCCCAAAAGACATTTGGTCATTGTTAGCAAAAGTAATTATTGAATCTTCGGTCAATTCACCATTCCAAGACCATGAACCACCAAATTTAGAAATAATAGAATTCATTCAACATCAACTCAATCTTTGTAACCGCTGTAAGTAAATGGGGGGTTTGAATCACGCGAATCGGGGTAGTCTAAACCATACTGCAAAAAATCTGATTGTTCTTGTAACTGAATGTTAGGTTCAACAATTATTTCAATACCAGCCCTTGTTAATTTATTTTTTGTTGTTTGATTAATGGCATCAGAATTTTTAATAATAACTTGAGAAACATCTGAAAGTTTTATTCCACCATGAACTTGCGCTTCAACATAACCAGAAACAACATAAGAATAAAATTTATTTTTGCTACTAACAATTGCATCGTTAGAAGAATTGGTATTAAACATTGCCGTAGGGCGATAACTCCAACTGTCATAAAGACTTCTAACCACAGCATTTGGTGAATCTAGCCAAAATCTGTCAGAAGAAATTTTTCCATCACGAACATCAGAAGCGACCCATCCAACTTTAGCCTGACCATCCATAGAATCACCAACCGTTATTGTTGTTCTATTTTTTGTTTCATCTTTCAAAACAAGACGGACATCACCAAAAATTTCATTCCCGTTGTTTGCAACATAGCCGTAAACTGGACGCTGTTCATCTGGAGTATCTGTAGGAACCCCAAGAATAGTTTCACGGCGTTCCCTACTGTCTAAATACTTTCCTCTAGCAGAACCCTTACCAATTGATGAAACCTCATAAACCGTCTTAAATCTTTCATCTTTAATGAATCGTGCTAAACGAGCCGAAGTCATTTGAATAGTAACTGGTTGTTCAGAAACAATGGTTTTCAAAGTGTCTAATTGACTTGCGCCAAATTTATCTAGAACTTGTTTAACGGTTTCACCAGAAGGAAATTTGTATGACTGCAATTTTTTAATTACAAAAGCATTTTCTTTAACCAACCATGTTTGATACTGTTCATTTGTTATCAAGCCATTGCGTATTAATTGACTTGCAACATTTTTTGTATCACCCAAATCTGTTAAAGGTCTGGGAGCATAAAATGTTGGTGTATTTTTATTAGCAGGGTCATCATGCCATGCTTGAACTTTGGCATCGTAAGCATCTATCCATTCTTGTGGCATTTTAGGATAAGCAGGGTCATTTACGATAGATAGCATTACTGTTGTTTTTCCGTCAAAACCGTAATCGTTACGGATGTAATCTTCTTTGCCAGTTACTGCTTCGTAAGCCTTACGAGCAAGAAAATAATTTACACCCCAATACTCATCACCTGTAGGGAGTGTTCCGTCAGCCGACAATGGGTATTGATGTAAATTTTCATTAATAACCCCTTTGGACTCTCTAGCAATTTGTGTTAAAAATGCGTTAACTGCTGGGTAGTAAGCATTTCCAGCCTGTTCATCATAAACAGGTTTGTCGGAAATAACTCGTGGATTTAACTGATAAGGCATTTCACCATGTGCCCAGTTACCATGGCTTGATTGGTCATGTTGCCCAGCAAGATGTTTGACCAAACTTAAAGGAGGAACAACAAAAATTGTTTTAGCCACAGGTTTATCTAAGCCAAAAGTACAACCAATTTTTTGACCCGAAAACATTGGAGGACTTTGCAACATACTAAATCACTTCTTCCATTTGTACTGCATACCCCATTTATCTTCTTTAGCCAAAGCCTGAACAATAGGAATTTCAGACTTACCATCAGTCATAAACCATTCAGCAAACGCTTCAGCATAACCCTCGCCAGTATTGCTTCTACCATACGGACTTAACTGATTTTCATGAGCCATTAACATTAAACCTGTAGTTTGTTCGTTTTTGTAACCGCTTCCAGCCATTGTTCCATTGCCACCTTTATGGAAAAGGGCATCGTAATTAGTTGCATGACCCCATTCATGAGCCAAAAAGTATTCCATAGCAAAAAATTGTTTGGCATTGGCTGAAGGCATCCAACTCTGACGAGCCGTATCTTCATCAGCGTAATGATTCATGTCTTCAGGACGAACAGCAATAATAACTTTGTGAATTGCAGGTTTTACTAATTCACGAACAGTTCTAAGATTTTTTTCATCAAATACCGTTTTCATTTTTTCTGGTTCAGAAAAATTAACAGTCCAACCTCGTTGCATTTCGGAATCATAATCAAAATCATTACTTACAACAATTTTTACTTCAGACATTGGTGACAACGGTGCAATTGTTTGCAAATCATGAACTAAAGCCAACACATCTCGTTTTTGGTCTTCAGTAATGTTGTCCCTGTTGTCAAAAAAAGTTGCAAAACTAGAACCGTTAATTTTTGATTCATGAACATCAGCGTTTTCAAGTACAAGGTCATTTACGCCAAAAGCATGCCTAAAATCAGTTTTTGTTTTAGCCCAGTTGCCGTGGGTGGACTGGTCATGTTGACCTGCAAGATGTTTACTTACATCAGGCAACTCAATAAAAGAAGGGGGTGGTGTTTTACTAAAAGTATCAGCAATTAAAATACTTGAACCCATAGTTTTAACTAGATTAAAAACACCAGTATCCCAACCATACTTTAAAGCCATTTCTTGAACATGAGGCAAAGAGGTTTGTCCAGCCGAAAAAAACCATTCCGCAAAAGCCTCGGCATAAGACTCCATTGTGTTTTCCATCCCATAAGTAGTTTGTCCTTCTTTTTTCCATTTCCATTCTGATTTGCTTTGAGCAAGATAATTTTTGTATTCATCATGAGCCAACTGGTCATCAACAAGTTGGCTTTGTGTTCTTTTATCAAGAGCGTGACCCCATTCGTGGGCTAAAACAGACATGATGTAATTTGCTTTTGAATCTGCACGGGCAGGGTCGCCTCCCCATAAATTATGTTCTTCCTGTATTGCTGTTTCCATACTGAGAACTATTTCGCCTTTACCCAAAGTACAAAAACCTACAACATCAGACAAATGACCTTTGGCTTTGTAATCTTCCATTTTGCTGTCATCAAATTCAACACGCATTCCTTCAATTGGAAAATGCGTTTGCAATTCGGCAATAGTTTGATAAATAAGTTTTTTTGTATCATCACTTATTGTTCCATCTACTTCTTCAAAACCAACAAAAACTCTAGGAAATTCACCAGCAACGATAACATCGTGAGCAATGCCCACCAGTGTTTCATCAGTTATGTCTTGTACTGAGTATTTTGCTTCGCCATGTGCCCAGTTACCGTGGGAACTTTGGTCGTGCTGACCTGCAAGATGCTTCACAATTTCACTCCACGATTTACCTTCAGAAGTCAAATTTGATGAATGAGAAATAGTTATTCCAGATTGTTGACGAGCAAACTCCAACATTGCTGAAGCAATGCCAAGTCTTCTGTAACCTTTAGAAACATGAATAGTGTTAATTGTTGCTGAATCAGATTTTGTTGATTCCCAAGTTAATTTATCCATTGACGAAGGATTTATTCCTTGATAAGAACTATTTTCCCAATCAAAAGGACTTGTTTTAACTACAGGATTAAAAGATACATAACCACTTACTTGATTCCACACATTTGGATTACCAGCGTCAATTTCTTGATAAAATTCAAAATTGTATTTAGCACCATTTTTATCAGTGTAAATAGCAGTTGCTTTAGTAATGACAGATTTTTGTTTACCATCGTCACTTGTCCAAACATCTTTATTGCTTTTAACGGAACTAATGTTTGTTGTGCCACCAGCCCAATTGCCGTGGCTGGATTGGTCGTGTTGTCCTGACATGTGTTTGGTAAAAGCATCAACTACTGTCCAATTACCAACTTTTTGCCATTTATCAAATAGCCCAATTTTACTTGTTGTGCCATTTTTCTG
>Ga0214921_10000670_pt1 | contig 61751 bp, 61 predicted proteins | sample LL1505_MetaG_FD_177992 | JGI IMG/M metagenome (GOLD analysis project Ga0214921, IMG submission 177992) | Freshwater microbial communities from Lake Lanier, Atlanta, Georgia, United States - LL-1505 | ecosystem: Environmental > Aquatic > Freshwater > Lake | place: USA: Georgia | collected...
TTTCGCTACAATAGAAGGAATAATTTAGGGACAATATTCGATTTACTTCTTGTGAAGTTTATAAATAATAGCCCTATTCGCTTAAAATGAAGAAAAATAATGCGACCTAAACGCCTATACCTATACCTTAAAATATTTTTTCTTAGGTAGGAAAGACTTGTTCACTGGTTTATACATTCAAGATAAAGTAGATGAAAACCCACGTCCTGTAATTCATTTAGATTTTTCTAATGAATCATGGAAATCTAATGGATTAAGAAACCATATTGAAGGCCTTTTACAAGATGAAGCAAAAAAACTAAATATTATTTTTCAAAAAGACGGACTAGGCAATAAGTTTCAACAACTTATTCAATCTCAATCACAAAAACCAGTCATATTAATAGACGAATACGACAAACCAATTTTGCATTTTATTGGCGTGGACAATGCCCGAGCCAATGAAAACCGTGAAATTATGCGTGAGTTTTATTCAATCTTAAAACCATTAGAAGGCGATATACATTTTTTATTTGTAACAGGGATTACAAGATTTTCAAAAGCTTCTTTGTTTTCTGACATGAATCATTTGGCTGATTTGACAATTAACGAAGACTTTGCAACTATTTGTGGTTATACTTTTGATGATTTAAATACAATTTTTGGTGAAGATATAGCCTATTTAGCACAAAGAAACGAAGTTAATCTGAATGATTTTAAAGACAAAATTCGTGAATGGTACAATGGTTATCGTTGGCATTGGCGTTCTCAAAAAGTATATAATCCTTTTTCTATTTTAAATTTTTTGGGTGGAAATGGTGATTTTCAAAACTATTGGTTTGCCTCAGGTTTGCCTACTTTTTTAATCAATACCATCAATAAAAATCAAGATTATGATTTTGATGAAGTGAAAGCATCTGAAATTCAATTGAATAACTTCACTATTGAAAGGTTAAACTCTATTACTCTTATGTTTCAGGCAGGCTACTTAACCATAAAAGATAAAGTAGATGAAGATTATACTTTGGTTTACCCCAATCATGAAGTAAAGAGCTCATTATTGGCGGTGATTTTAAGCGATAAAATGAACGAAGATGACGCCGGAGTAATGTTACGTCAACTCCGCCACTACTTCGAAAACCGCCAAGAAAAAGAAATTCGCAAAACTTTTGATGCACTTTTTGCCAAAATACCTAACCAAATTTTTAACCGTAAATATGAATTCTACTATCATTCTATTTTAGTGGTAGCCATGCAATTGCTTGGTTGTTATGTAGATGCAGAAGTATCAGTGAGCGATGGCAGAGTAGATGCTGTGGTAAAAACCAAAAATTATATTTACATTATAGAATATAAAGTGGACCAAACGGCTGGCATTGCCCTTGACCAAATTAAAGAAAAAGCTTACGCCACTGCCTACCAAACAGACGGTAGAAAAATACTACTTCTGGGCATAAACTTTATGAAGAAAAAAGTAGAAAGTATGGTGATTGAGGAAATTGTTTAAATAAGAGTAAAACAATTACTTTTAAAAATGCTTCTTCGGATTTGCAATTATTTTTATCACCATCCACACTCTTTTCCATTGGAATTTTAATATTCTTTTGCTAATTCCTAGAAATATAGAAAAATAGAGGGTTGAAATATATTGAGGGAAATACTTTTTTGTAAACAAAATTCTATTTCTAAAGTAGTAAAAATCACTCAATTGTGATTTTGTTTTGGAGGAACCTGTAGAAGCGCCTTCTTTGTGAATGACTATAAAATCTTTACAAATATCCCAAAAACTATTGTTGCCAAAATATTTTACTCCTCTGGTAATCCATTCTATTTCTTCAAAATACAAGAAATAATCATCATGCATCATTCCCACTTTTTCAAAATAGCTGTTTTTTACAACTAATGAAGCCCCAACAGGGTAATCACCTTTTTCAAAATCATTGCTGAGTGTATTTAACGGAGAAAAGCTATTCAAATGTGAAGACATAGCTTTTTTAAAATTAAACTTTCCTGAGGTGGCTTGAATTGTATCTGGATTATCAAAATAAACCAAAATACTGCCTATGATTTGTTTTGCTGGATGCTCTTGAATATAAGCAATTAAAGATTGTATGCTTTTTTCTGGTATTATGGTGTCATTATTTAAAATCCAAAAATAGTCATAGTTATATTTTGATTGAGCGTAACTAATCCCCATATTATTGCCAGCAGCATAGCCTTTGTTTTCATTATTTTCTATGAAAAAAACATTATCCAACTGTAAATCGAACACAAATTGACTCAGCTTTTCTCCCGATTGGTTGGGGCTTGCATTGTCAACAATGTATAAATCAAAAATATTATATTTTTTACTTACAGATAAAATGCTTTTAACACAATCAATTGTGTCTTCAAAATTTTGATAATTGAGTATTATGATGGCTATTTTCATGGATTTGATATTAAATGAAGCATCTTTTCAATTGCTTTGTCCCAAGTAAATTGTTGAACAAAATTATTTCCATTTATAGCTAAATTTATTCTTAATTCATTATCAATCATCAATTTTTCAATGGCATTAACTATGGCATTTTCATCTTTGATAGGAACGGTAAGACCAGTTTGTTCATTAATTACAAATGTCAAATGCCCTTCAATATCCGTAGCAATTACTGCACATCCACAAAACATGGCTTCGGTTGCTGGCATTCCCCAGCCTTCATTTACACTGGATGTTAAGAAAATTCCATTATTATTATAAATTTCGTTCAAATTATTCGGCTTCTGAAAGTATTTTATCCAGCTTTCGTTTAAAATAGCTGGTTTATCAAATACACTAAATATAGTAACCTCTAAATTAGGAATTTTATTCTTTAGTATTTTTATAGCATTAAGCGCATATTGAGAACCTTTTCTTGGTTCTTCTGAATACATTAAAACTAATGAATATTTGTTTCTGGTCTCAATTGGGTTATTCAATTTAAATATTTCATTATCAAAACCATAATAAATATTAATAGGTTGTTTTCCTGAAATTGAAAAAACAAGATTGTTTAAAAAATCCGAGGTTGTAACATGGGTCATGGGTATAGAAAAGGATTCATCTACTAACTCTTTATAGCCACACCAAGTTTCGTAATCCTGTATAAAATTTATTTTCTTCCCTTTTTGGGGAGATAACTTTTGAACTTCATAAGCCAAAGACCACCAAGTGCTTATGGTGGCATCTGCATCAGAAATATATTTATCATTTATTTTCTTTACATATTCAAATTTTATGTTTTTAGATTTAAAATTATACCAATCTGGTTTAGAAGAAGGGTATAAGAATTTATTATATAAAAATCTAATGAATGATTGTATTCTATATTTTAAATAAGGCGTTTCATTAATATGAAAAAAAGTGACTTCGTGGCCAAGTAAAGCAAGTCTATCTGCATATTCATACATGATCTTACTTCCACCCCCTGGTTTTTTTGGCAAAAAGGGTAAAATGAGATTGATTTTATATTGATTTTTCATTTAATTTTTTTGGTAATAAGATACTTAGAACAAGTCCTACAATCATAATTTCAGCTACTTCTATGATTACCCATGAAGTTGCAGCCCCTAAAGTGCCATAAATGGGTATGATATAAATATTAATTAAAACACATGAAATGCCTAAAATAGCACCAATTATGGGGGCAAATTTCTTAAAACCAAAACCATAAAGTCCCTGTACAGACAATAAACTTGCTACACTTACAAGAAATGGCAAGGGAGATAAAATTTGTAACAACAAAATAGAATCAGCAAATGAATCGCCTAATAAAATTTGAACCAAGAGTGGCGATAAAAAGTATGTAAAAAGCGAAACTAAAAAGGTGCCTAAGGCAACAATTTTTAATGTTTTAATTAAAAATTCAAACCCTTTTTGTGGTGATTCATTAATTTTTCTTGAGATATTAGGAAATAGTGCAATATTTATGGGCATGCTTGTGACCATTAGCGCTGCTGAGATTATTTTTTGTGCACCTGAATAGATACCTACCTCTATATCATTTACATAAAACCCCAAAATTGTAAAATTTGCAGTGGTATATAAACTAATAAATAAATTATTGAGAAATATTGGAAAGCCATCTTTTACACTTTCTCCAATATTTAAATTGAACTGAAAAGGTGATAAATTGAATTTTTTAATTACATAAATAAATGATAATAAACCTATAACTAAAAAACTAATAGAGGGTAAGGCTGCATAAAGAAAAAAATCATTGGGAGATTTTACAAGTAATATAATCAAAAGTCCACCTAATGCTTTTACTATAAAATTAACAATTGAAATGTAGCCCATTTTTTCTAAACCTTGCAAAAACCAAGCTGGAAAGGCAAAAATGCCAATATTGGTAAGGGATACTATAAAATATAAAGTAAAATCGGGTTTAATTTTATCCCAAAATAAATTTAATATAAAAAGCAACAAAAAGGAAAGCAACAAAAATATAAACTTATAAGAAGTAACATTCCAGAATATTTGATTGATTTTTTTAGGATTATCTCTGTGAATGGCTATTTGCTGAGTACCAGAAAATTCAAATCCATAATTTACAATGATGGTAAAATAGGCAATAATGCCTTGAGCATAAGAAACTTTTCCTATCATTTCTACCCCTAAAACCCTGGCTATAAAAGGGATGATTAGAAGAGGGATGATGTAATTTGAAATTTGCAAAAAACCTAGAGAAGCAATATTCTTTACTAAAACTGATTTTCTAACTTTTTGTATTGTTTGAATCACACGAGCTAATTTTGACAAAAATAATGAAATATTGAATTTATTTAACTACTAAATTATTACTAGATTATATGATAATGTGTTTTACGTAATTTACTTACACTTTCTCCCAACACATTTTCACTTCCTTGCCCTTAAAAGCAATGGCAATAAAGTGAATATTTGTATAACCTTCTTGTTGTAAAGTTACGGCATAGTTTCTTTCCTTTATTTGCCTCATTGCACTTTCTAAAGTAGCTTGAATTGTATCTTCATCATCACTATCATATTTTTTAAATTCAAAAATGTAAGCGGGTAAGTTTTCTTGTAAGGGATGTAACATAATGTCATATCGACCATAACCACTTTCTCTGTTAGATGTTATTTTGTACTTAGATTGCAAATTTACCATCATTCCTAGTACAAGAGCATGGTAAACTCGTTCTGGTTCTTTGTCCGCAAAGTCGTAATAACTAGTTACTTTTTTGATAAATTCAGCGAAATATTTTGAAAAATCAAGTAAATTATTTTTAACTAGGTTTTCTAAAATTACATTAAAATTGCTGTCTGTTCTAGATTTTTCAAACCAATAATTGACAGAATCTTTGAAAATAGACTTTAATTCACGGTTTACGATTTGATAATCGCCAAAAGGCTTGTCGTCAATCATGTATTGTTTGGTTATTTTTAAATAACCCGAAAAGAAAAAGAAACTCCAAATGGCATTTTCCGATTGATATAAATGATCAAAAACTATATCCTCAATGATTGGTTTTAAAATACATTTATCTTGCAATAAATCTTCAAAATCCTTTTTGGTTTCAACGGATGAATTGCTAATCATTTCTTTGATTAAATCATTTCCGCTGGTATTTACCCAATAAGATTTTAACTTTTTTGAACTTGAAATATAATTTACTATCGACCAAGGATTATAAATCACTTCATTATCGCCCCAAACATAGCCATTGTACCATGAGGTACATTCATTTTTTTGGGCTTCAGTAAATTTGTATTCTATAAAAATTTCCTCCATTTCAGCTTCGGTGAAACCAAATTTGTCTATACCAAGGTCATCTAAAATGGAGCAAACTTTTAGATTATTTAAGCCTGAAAAAATAGATTCTTTGCTAATTCTATAAATGCCAGTTAAAACCGCTTTAAATAAATATTGATTTCCCTTCAATGCAATACCATACAAGCCTGAAATATAAGCTCTTGCTTCAGTTAATAATCCAGAAAGAAAAGCATCGTTTAAAGGTGTATCGTATTCATCTATCAATAAAACTACTTTTTGTTGGTGATATTCAGAAAGAAATTGGCACAAGTTTAAAATAGAGGATTTAAATTCATCTTCATCAGCATTTTTACTAATTATTTTTTCAAAATACAATTGATTTTCAACCGATAAGAACTCTTTAATATATTGTAATCGATAATATTCTTTAGCAATAACTGTTTGAAACATTCTTTTCATTTCCTCCCAATCTGCTACATTTTTTACATCTTTAAACGACAAATCAATTACAGGATATTGACCTTGATGTGCCATTAAATGAGGATATTGTGCAACTTTTAAGTCTGTAAATAAATCAGCATTTGACTTTTCAGTTTTCTCAAAAAAATATTTCAACATGCTTATGTTGAGAGACTTACCAAACCTACGTGGACGAGGAAATAGGAAAACTTCTACTGCAGAACTCAAAATATCTTGAATCAAAAGAGATTTATCAATCAATAAATTATCTTGACTTTTTACTACTTTAAAATCTGCCGTGCCTACACCTATGGGTCTCATATTAAAATTAATATTTAATAATTAGTAATGGTTCAACTATATTGAAATTGACAATTTGAATTATATTGAAATATTGCTTATTGATATTGAAGACTTTATTGCAATTTTCAAACAAAGATAATCAAAAATGAAGTAGATAAAGATACAATTTATGTAGATAAACAAAAAAAAGCCCTGAAAATTCAGGGCCTTTGGGGTGGATTATATTTGTTTTAAATTAATTACTGAATCAGAATTTTATGTACTTCTCAGTCAATAATTAAAAGGAAGTAGCTAAATTAATTAAAGCTTCTGAACAGCATAAGTTTTGTTTAAAGACCTTGAGGTAATTTGAGCATAATACAAACCTTGATTAATCGAGCTAAGATCTACAATTAGTTTATCTTGAATAATTGTGGAATATTCAAAATATTTAACAACATTGCCAATTTGATCTTTGATGGTTAAGTTCAAAGAATTTCCATCAAAATCTGTTAAATCAATATTTAAATTATCTACAAAAGGATTTGGGTAAATACTTAATTCTGAAATGTTATAAGTTAAATTGCTATTTATTGAAGGTAAAACTTCTTCAGAAATTCTTGCTTTATTATAAATACTGCCTCTTATTTGAACATGCACATTTTTATTTAAACCTAAAGGATACTTACAATTATGAACAAAATTTTGTACATAATAATATCCATCACCTAACGGTACATTATATGAAATTTGTGTTCTTAGAGGTATTTCTGTATCAATTGGCGTAGTTTTACGAAATCCATTATAATCAAAGAAAGTAAATCTATATCTATCAATATTTAGATAATCTTTTCCATATTTACCATTAATATCCACACTCGTCATTGTATAATTATCATTTTTCCCATCATTATTTGGAGAAATACCTTCAAACCAAATTGTATTTGGTTCTGACCAATAATTAATATCAGGTTTTGAAATATTTTTAAAAGTTACTTCGTTTGTCAATTCATCTTTTACTAAAAAAATTGTATTTATATTACCATTATTATATTTGTTTATCATGTCATTACTTGAAATAGTTCTATTACTAGTTAATATGTTTGCATCGTCAGCCCAACTATAAGTAAAGTAACCACTACCACCTGAAATGCCGTTTGATATTTGCAAATTGCAATCACTAAGTTTGTTAAAAGATGTAGATATAGATATAGGTTGAATATTACAAGATTGAATTGATGCTTCAAAATTCGAATATTTTTCTGCTTCAAAGCCTGGGTTAAGTGTAATACTGTTACCAGCTTTTAAAATTGAAGTATATCCAAGTGCAACCTTATAGGGTACATTGGCACTCCCAACATTAATTGAATTAGACGCATTTAATCTTGAATACTCCTGTTTAGGAAAATTTACGTCTTGAACACATTGCCCAAATATTTGTCCTATAGACAAAAAAAGTGAACTTGTTAATATTATACTTTGATATGTAATTTTCATGGTAAAATTTTATTGGAATTATAATGTGTTTAAATCAAAATAAATGACTATTAAATAAACTTTACAAAAATCAAATTAATGATAATTTATTGCACCAATATTTTATGTACTTCTCCATCTATTTTTAATAAATAAAGCCCTGTTTCTAAATTATCCACAGCAATACCATCTACTTTTGCACCTCCTGCAACTTGTTGCCCTTGTGCATTGTACAAAATATAGCTTACTGCCACTTTGCCAAAGTTTAGGTAACCGTCGGAGATGGGGTTGGGGTAGGGGGTTGGGTTGTTTGATAGATTAGTATTTAAATTAGTACTATTTTGGGTTGAGTAAGGTGAAATGGAAAGGTATTCAGGCACCAAAGACAAAGATTCTTTTCTTGCATTAGATTGTGAGACTGCTAAAGAAGAATTAATTTTAACATCTAATTTTGCACCAGTTTCTGTGGAAAAACCAGGATTAAATATTACAGCTATTCCACTCTCTACCACAACATCAGCTCCATTTTTCAGTACAAACTTATTATTATTTATACCACAAAAGTTGAAATATTCATAAGCTTTATATTTTACTGGGCTACTCACATTTTGTGTTATATTAAATCTATCATTACTGTATGGTTTTTGAACTGATTTATTGTAATTCAATAATTTGGTTTGTAAATATTGCCCTGTTGACTCAGAAATTCTTACATGTTCTTCATTGGTTTGCATACCATAAATATCATCAAATGGCGAAACATACAATCCTGTGCCCCCTCTTGCAACAACTTGATTCCATGTAATTGCTACATTACTTTCAGTTGGTTTTATACCCAAAGCAGAAATTGAAGGGATAAAACATGCTTTTTGAAATTGAGTAGTTTTATCCCCAGGGATATTATCTTTTTCATAATTATTTGAATTATAATTTGCAGAATATAATGCAGAATGCCATCCTCCTGGAGCTGGTTCAAAATTGATATAATTTTTTAAACTATATTGTTCATCATTTTTAAATCCTTGTCTACTACCTTTAAAAGTCCAATCAGCATCTGTATTAATAATAGAACTACGTTTGCCATAAATATAAGTCCAATTTGTCACTTTTAAACCTAAGATAATACGATAAGAATCATTACTATTATACAATGCATCTAATCCACCATTTGTTATACTTATATTTTGAGTAAAATTAGGATATCCAAGATTATTAATATTTTGATAAAACTGGTTAAACAATCCATTTGGAGCACCATAACCAGATTTGCTATTTGTATGATGATATGTTAGCATTTGTAAAGCTGCTGTTGCATTTAATGCATTTACAGCTGCTTTTGCATCTTCATTAAACATAGTTCCATTTGTTTTTGTAAAAAACTCCATACCAAGTTGTAAAGAAATAGGAATATATGCACCTTGCTGAGGAGAATCAAAAGAAACCCATTGTTTAATATGATGATTTTCGCTTGCATTTTCCATTGTTTTTATTGCAATTCTTGATATTAACCCACCCATACTTGGGCCAACAAAGATGGCTTCTTCTGTTTGGTTGTCTCTATAAGTTGGCGAATTAATAACTTCATTTAAAAATCTTCTTACATAACTGGCGTTAACTTCTACATCTCCAGCTCCATCTATATAGTCAATTACAACTATATCATACCCTATAGCCAACAATTTATCTACCAATCCTACACTCGAAGAACCATTATACCATGGCGAAGGATCTCCATTAATTAAATGAAATAAACCCCTAAAATCTTTGTCTTTTTCTAAATCTGGACTTTTTGAATGATATGTAGAATAATAACTTCTATTATTTCCAGGGTCAAAGCCATCACAAAATATTAATGGTTTTCTTAATTTACGGGAAGTTTGATTTTGGTCAGAGAAAATTATAGAATAATTAATTTTATAATCCATCACTTTTATCTGTTCAAAACAACTAGGGTATCCTGTTTGAGGTTGATTTTGACAATAAACATTTTTTGTTACATAATGAAAAGAGTTATCAGGAAAACCTTGGTAGATATCAGGTTGTGTAATATTATCAATTGAAACTCTAGCATTTGGATTAACTCTTTTTTGTGCAATAGTAGAAACTGCTTGTCTATACACCGTACTTGAAGAGTACAAAATTTGAGTAGTACTATTACTTAAATTTTTAACAGTAACCTTTGCTTTGATTAAGATAAACGAACTACTTGAACCGTAATTAACTGAAGTTGATTGGTTTTGTAAAACTATCTGATAACCAGAACTATTTCCAAAATCAATTTCAATTTTTTCTATCTTTTCATTGGTCAAATTTGATAGATTAAACATATTTCCAAGATAAAACTTCACATTGTTGCCAGTAATTATTCCTGTTAAGGGACTTACACTAAAATATCTGTTTTCTTCATAAGAAGTAGTACTAGTATTGTTTTCAATTAATCCGGTTTCGGCCTGTGTAAAACTTCCATCTGTTAAAGCATTGCATTTTATACGTTTGTATTTATAATTTGCAATACCAATAGGATATTCATCCGTACCGTTGTGATAGGCAACGTGATTTTCAATAAACCTGACGTAGTTTTTTCTTATCAATGTATCTTGATTTGAAAATAATACGCTTTCTGTATTCTTAAAAAAATCAGAAGGTGTATTGACTAAAGTTTCTGCTTGTCCATTTGATGATAATAAATTATTATCATAAACGACTCTATCAATCAAATAATCAGAACCAATTTTTGATTGATTTAATTGAGATAAATACCCAACTCTATCACTTGCATAATTAATATTTGTGATACATGATTGTGCTTTTACTTCTAAAAAGACAAAGCTAAAGCAAGCAATCGTTAATAAACGACTGATAATGTTATTTTTCATAAGGTTTTAAAGGGTAGGGTAAAAAAGGAATGGCAAAAAATGCCATTCCTTTTTTAAATATTAAAAATTACAATCAATGATTTTTTCTTTATTAGCTACAATCATTGCATAACCTTCATTGTAATTATTTCCTGCAGTTACGATATAATAGTAGTATCCAGGTAAATATTCTCCTGCATCGAAAACTTTTAAATCATTAGGCTTCATATCTGATGAAAATTTATATAAAGCAGGTTCACCATTTCCATAAATATACTTTTCTAAATATAAGTATATTTTAACTGTTTTATCTCCAGCCCCAGAATCTAAAGATACTTTAAATTTAAGAGTTCCTGTTGTTGGGGCTGGGTCTTTTTTTGAGCATGATAAACATGAAAACAAAGAAATAGCAAGTAATAATTTTAGTAAATTAACAAACATCTTTTAATCAATTTTTAACACTTTGAATGATTTATTTAATAATTCAGATTCAAATTTAACTATAAATAATCCAGATTGAAAACTAGTTGTATTTAATTCTAATATTTTGTCGTTTACTAATATCTCTTTTTCGAGAACTTTATTACCCAAAATATCAAAAATTACAATGTTGACTTTTTCGTTAACAAAATCAGACAAATTAAGACTTAAATTATCTTTAAATGGATTTGGGTAAACAAAAGTAGCGGAACTTTCAAATTCATTACTTAAATCACTTATTCTCTGAGATCTACTATTGTAAGAGTCGCAAACAAATTGAGAATAAATAGGATTTAAACTACTATTTATTCCTAAAGACATTACTGAATTTACAAACTCATTTTCTATCTTTAACTCACAATTAGACAAACTTGAATTTAAAACTTCAATACTTGTACCAGCAACTAAATTTTTATTGACCAAATTTGAAACATTGTTAACACTTATATTATTAGATCTATATGTTAACCCTAAACTATAAATATCCTCTTTGTCTGTTTTATATTTAATTAATGAACCATTCTCGTCAGTATCATCAAATATTGCTAAATCAAAAAAAGTTGGAAAATACTGATTATTTGCTAAATAGCTAGAAGTGAAATTTGATACTTGTTCATCATACTTAGATAATCCTTGACCTAAATTTTCAAACGCAACATTTCTAGTGTCATCTGATTTAGGTGTTTCATAAGACCTTGTTTGATATGGCAAATCGTTAAATTTTATTTCATAATTTTTGGATAATACAAAAGGAACATTTGTATTGTCAGAAAATGTAGCCAATACATTTACAAAGTATTCTGCATCTGCAGGTGCCTCAATAAATAAATTATTTGCACGGTAATCCACATATGGAGTACGAAAGATATACACGTTGTTATTTTTATCATATTTTACTATTTCTAGCTGATTATTTGCTATTTGATAATAAAAAGGATTATATGTTTTATGCGTATTTTTAGCTCCGCCACAAATTGGAGAATAAGTTCTGTCAATTATAAATCCATCAGACTTATATAAAGGATCTGTTTGGAATTTTACAAAAATTGCTTTTTGTGCTCCAATGAATGATTTGTTACTACAATTATTAACTAAAGGTATAATATCATTTGTTAACTTGATATAATTATAATCTTTCGTTTCAGCGGTATATTTATTATTTGTTATTCCAAAACATGTAGCTGAATAATAATAAGACCAGCCTACATATCTATTGTATTTTATTCTATCGGCTGATAGTGTATTTTGAATATTATAAATACCAACAGGAGAATTGTAATACGACAAATAAGTTGTATTAGCTACAGTATTAACTGTAGCAGGTATAGTAATAACAATATTAGTTTGTAACTGTTGTGCAGAAATATTGCCTTCAAATGTCAAATCATAATTTGAAATAGTTGGACGAGTAATACTTGGTCCTGTTTTTTTATCTTCGAATAAATTCCACCATCCTGTAAAATCTCCAACAAAATCAACAATATTTAGTGCATCTCCAACTACCGACAAAGCACCACCAGCTGATTTTGCAGCATCAAAAAACGTTGATGCAGGATTACCAAGTCCTCCATATTTAGGATCAGTAATAGCTGTTAAACCATTTAATTTGGTTGAATATTTCCCTAATGAAGGAGTTGAGATACTCCATTTTTTTACATCATCACTTAATTTGCTTATATCTTTGTTTAGATTTTCTAAGTCTTTTACTCCATTTTTACCAAACTCTGTAAGTTTTTTTCCTGCAGCCGTAAAGGTGTTTGTAGTAGGATCTGTTTTAGAACTAAAATTTACACCCCCAAATTGTGGATCATCTTTATCATATGTAACTACTTTTCCATCTATTTTTGCTTTAATAGATTGTGATGAAATCAAAAGTAAATCAATATTAATTTTGGAGTTATTGTAAACCGCATTTTTAATATTATAATCAAAATTTAAATTAAATTCACCTACAATCCAGTTTCCACCTGATGCCTCTGGATGGTAATAGTATAGTGCCTCTTCATTACTTATAACCTCATTCAAATATCTATCGGGTGCTTTTAAAATAGATGGCGATGTAACAGCACTTGGTCTATTTTCTGCTGACAATTTAAACATGTATTGATAGGTAACATTTTGTACAATAACGGGTGGTGCGTTTACAAATATTCGTAACATAGATGAATACTTGTTGTATAAAACAAAAAATGGATATCTTGTTGAATTAGCATTTTGAAAAGAACTGTAGCATCCAAAATCTTTTTGAATCAATTCCCATCCATTTGCTTTTTTATAATCCCCTAGTTCGCTTATTTCTCTAACTCTTTTAGATTGAGAGCTTGATAAAAAAGGATGAGGCAGGTTTTTTACAGTTGCATCAACTTTGTAATTCCAATTTTTACAATCTGAACTCTCCCAGTCCCAGTTATTTTCAGAAAATTTGCCACAAATTACATCATTGTCTGTTAATCCTATTGATGGACATGAAGGTAAAGTCGCCTGCCCAAACCCAATATTCACCCAGCCTACTGCTACAATGAGCAGTAGGAAGATATTTTTTATAAATTTCATTGTTTAAATTTTTATATGTTCAAAAAACTATTCTTGTTCTGTTAATAAAGCGGCTACTTTTTTATTCAACTCTTCATTTTCTTTTTTCAATTGAATCATATAAAGCGTAAGTTCTTCAATTTTTTGCATTTGGATTTTCATCATTTCCGCCATATCAATACCATTTTCTTTTACTTCTGATTCTGAAGGAACTTCTGGTAAGTGGCTGTTTTCAGCAATATAGCTTTCTACTTCTTCAAGTGAACGTAATTTAAAGTTTTTTGCAAAAACAAAATCGGGCCATTGAGTTCCTTCAGACATTGATACTTTAACTCCTTGAGCGATTATTTTTCCATTTACTGCAAGCATATATCCAGTCGGAAATTTATCAGAATTTATACTTACTGCTCCATCAGAATTTAAAACCAAGTTTTTGTTCCATTGCCATTCCCCTGGAATTCCAACTGGATTAGAAATTCTTGTTTGAATGTACATATTACCTGCAGCACTATTGTCATTTGTTGTGCCAGGTACAACTAAAATTCTCCCACACTCCCAGGCAGAGCCGCTACCCGATTTTGTTGCATCAATTGCAAAACCTAAACTAGCCCCAAGCCCATTAGTTCTTGCACCCAATCCAGAAATAATAAAATTGCTATTCAACGCACTTACATTTGTTAATCCTACATTTGGTGTTGAAACGGTAATTTGATTATTTTTTATTAATAGGCTATTCATTAAACTAATTGAAGAATTAGGAGTATAATTTCTAAAAAATCTTAAATTACCTTGAAAATTATCAATTGCCCATGACTTATCTGTAAATACAAATCCACTTGTCATTGGGTCATTTAAATGCAATTCTCCTCCTTCAGTTCCATGAGTAGATGTTATTGAAAATATATCAGTAGAAGTTTGCGCCATTGCCCCAAAATTTACAGCTGTTGATAAAATACCAGCTAAACCAATTGTTTTTAATGTTTTCATTTTTCTTAATGTTTAAAGTTTTTTTTAAAATAGATTAAATTGTTTTCTTGTAAGACAGAAGTTTTGTGCAAAACGAGTCCATGAATAAGTGAATTTTTATAAATATTTTTTCGAAATTAATTAAGTGCTTAAAAATCAGTGATTATATTTTTTAAAATTATTAAAATATTTTTCTTTTATTTGTGTTATTCAATTATACTAAATATTCTCTCTCACAAGATAACTTTTTATATTTTTTAGTAAATGAAATTATTAGTAGATGATACAATTTTAATAGAAGGCGTTAAAAACCGTGAAAGAGCGGCCATGGAAGCGCTGTATAGGCAGTTTGCTCCTGTACTTTTTTCTATCCTGCTTAGATACATTAAACTCCGTGCTGATGCCGAAGACTTGCTTCAGGAAACTTTTTTAAAGATATTTGCGAATATACACCAATTCAACAACGAAGGCTCTTTTGAAGGCTGGCTAAAACGCATAGCCGTGAATATGGCCTTAAATCATATTCAAGCCAATAAAAGAAAGCTAGAAGACAGAGAATGGATTGACGAGAAACATGCTAATATGCTTGTTTCTAAGTTTAAAACCTCTCAAGAGTTGGAATATGAAGATTTACAAAAGCTAATTCAGCTATTGCCCGAACAAAAGAGACTTATATTTACTTTATATGATATTGAAGGCTTTAAACATGCCGAAATAGCAGAAATGTTGAAGATTACAGAGGCGGGTTGCAGATCGCAATTAGCAAAAGCGAGAGAAATGTTAGCTCACTTGCATAAACAAATCAACCAAATTAAAAGTCCTTCTCCAATTGGAGAGGGATTTAGGGAGAGGTTAAATTAACAATTATGAAAACCAGTAAACTACCAGAAAATCCAGAAGAAATAGGGGCTTTTTACAAAGCTCGTTTTCAGGAACAGCAGGCTTTTCCATCTGATGCTGTATTTACTGCTTTGTTTGAAAAAATAGACCAAACTGAAAATAATATTTCGTTAGACTCAAAAAAAAAGCTTAATTTTTTCTTACATCCCAAAGCATTTCGTTTTGCCGCCAGTATTTCTTCTATCGTAATCACTTCTGCCTTGGTATTGGCAGGTAGTTTGGCAGTGGTAACGGTGGTGTATGACCATAGCTTTCAACCGCAAAAACAAGAAATTAAAGTTCTAAACAATGAACAACAAACTCTTGAAGAAACCAAGAAAACAAACAAAGTGGCAAAGGTAAAAGCTGTTGAACCAGAAATTGAAACACCAAAAACAAAGGAAGAAATAATAGAAGTTAAAAAAGAGATTGAAAGCATAAAAGAAACTGAAAAAGTGGTAACTCCTATTTCCTCGTCAACACCTGAAAAATTGGTCGAACCTAAACCCACCAAAGAAGTAGTGCCAGTAAAGGGTGATAACAAGCACGTTTTGGATGAAATACAAGAAGAAGAGCTATTTAAGAAATGATTTAAATAAATTGATATATGAATTTTGCACAAAATTTTAATTTTAATTCTTCCTCATTGGATTTATTTATTCATTTTCTAACTAATTTAGATGTAGAAACAAAAAAAATATTAGTTAGCAAATTAAGTGCATCTATTGAAGAAAAGTCAAAAATAGAAAAGTCAAATTTTAGTTCACTTTTTGGTTCTTGGGTGGATAATAGAAGCTCAGATGAAATAATTAGTGATATTAAGTTATCTAGAACAAATAATGATAAAAACATAGATTTCTGATGAAATATTTGTTAGACTCGAATATTTGTATACATTTCTTTAGAGGTAAATTTAATTTACTTCAGAAATTTGAAAATGTAGGCAAAGAAAATTTAGCGATTTCAGAAATCACTTTATTAGAATTGATTTATGGTGCAGAAAAAAGTCAAAATTCAATTAAAAATTATGAATTTATTAATCAATTTATAGTGGATGTCAAAGTATTGTCAATTTCCAATACAATTTATAGATTTGGGAAAGAAAAGGCAATGCTCTCAAAGTTAGGAAGAAATATAAGTGATTTTGATTTATTAATAGCATGCACTGCACTTGAAAATAATTTAATTATGGTTACTGAAAATGTAGGCGAATTTATAAGAATTCAAGATTTAACAATAGAAAATTGGATAAATAGATAACCAATTTCCTTTCAACTCAAAACTCACATAGCCTACCATTTTTCAAAAAAGTATATATCCAAGCCTCCTTTGCCTTGTTTTCTGTTTGATGAAATATAACCTTTACTAGAATTTTCGAAAATGATACACATATCGTCTTTGGGTGAATTAATTGGAGATTTCATGTTTTCAATTTGAGTCCACTTATTATCTTTCAAGGTTGTTTTAAAAATATCATACCCACCCATCCCTAAATGTCCATTAGAAGAAAAATAGAGCGTTTTTCCGTTATATAAATAAGGAAATAATTCATTAGCCGCTGAATTAACTTCTGGACCAAGATTAATTGGAGGGCTCCATTTGCCATTTTTTTTTGAACAAAAATAAATATCTGTTCCCCCAAAGCCACCTTTCATGTCTGATACAAAAAAGAGGGTATTGCCATCTGCCGATAAACAGGTTTGTGCAAAAGAAGCAGAATCAGAATTATATATAAAGCTTTCTTTTGCAACAAATTTCCCGTCATTATTTACAGATTTATAAATTTGTAGTTTGCCTGTTTCTTGATTTTCGGCAGTAAAATAGACTTCAGAAAAATCAAAATTAAATGAAATGATGCTTGCATTGAGTGTTTTTTGGGCAAAAATAGCACTTTTACGAGGTGTTTTTTTCATTTCATTCATTCGCATGGTTTCATATATTGATAAGGAAGGTTGATGGTTAATTCCTTTTTTCTCTTTAATCAAAAAACCTTCTCTTGACGAACTAAAATAAAACTTATCTGTAGAGATTTGTAAACCAAGTTCATCATTTGAAGAATTGAGTTTAACCATATTTTGAATAGTGTACTTGGGTGTATTTTGCCAAGAAATTGCCGAATCACAATTTATAATTGCTTTTTCTGCTCTATCATCGTTTTTTTGCTGGTTTTGGTAAATGGTAAATACTTTTTTGGCTTTATCATAATTTCCAGTTTGCATCAATAAAAGTCCATATTTAAATAAATCATCCGAACTGGTTATACATTGTTTTATTTGTTTTGAATAGTTGTAAATTGCCTCCTCTTCTTTCCCTAAAAAGGCATTTGCTTGTGCCAGTTTTTCATAATAAATGCAGGCTTTAACGGTATCATTTTGAATAGTATTCCTTGTTTTTTCAAAGTAATATATGGCGTCAGCAAAGTTTCTTTTTTCAAAACTTTGTAATGCTTTTTGCCAGTTTTTATCCACAGTTATTTGTGCATATCCACTTATGGTTTGAAAAAGAATAATATAGAATAAAATATATTTCATTTTTAAAAAAATATAGGCGAATACTGAACTGGTTGAAGATTAACTTTTGAACTACTAAATGGGTTTCCAAATAAATATCTTAATCCAAATTCATGAGCTGCATAGCTTTGTTTACTCAAACTATTGTCATAAGCATAATTAAATACCAATGTGTTGGGTATTTTTTTAATAAGACTATTTAATAAAATATCTGTAGTGAACAAAAGTGATTGATTTGTACGGAAACCAATGCCTAAATTTATTTTTTGATTATATTGTAATCTCAACATTGCATCAGTAACATTGTTATTATTCCCATTAATTCTTGCAAATAAAAAGGGAGAAATAGTTAGTTTTTCAGCCATTCTAATTTTGTATATAGCTGAAAAATAATAATTAAGCTGAGGGTTATAATAAAAAATATTTTCATTGTGTTTTAAAATATTTTCTGTTGCAAGTGCCAATTGCATTTTTTTACTTTTATACATTAAACTAATATTTATATCTGATTTCCAGTTTGAAAAACCATTAGCTGGAGCATTTTCATCATTGGCATCTTTGATTAAAAGTTGACTGAGATAGGTGTTTTGAAGCAAATAGGCTGTAGCTAAACTCAAATAACCACCATAAAAGTTAACTTTATGTGCATAACCTACATTGATAGAATTATAAACTTCATTGTTTTTAGAATTACTGTATAAATTAAAGTTTAATCCACTTCTATTTTTATTGAAAGGCATTTGAAAAGAAAAAAGTTGTTGGTTGAGAATAGATTCTTGTATGGTATTTCTTCTAGAAGTAATATTTATTTGTTTTTGGGTTATTTGTGCACTCTGTGCAGGGAAAAAAAGTGCATTATTAGTTTCATATTGAGTAAAATAACTCAATATTTGAGCATTAGAAATAGGAATAATTCCAACAATGACTAATATCGTAAAAAGTGATTTCAACATTATTTCTGAATTACTAAACTTCCTGTAAATTTTTTGTTTTGAGTCACTAAAAATACTTTGTAAAAATAAGTGCCTGAACCTAAATCATCTGGTGACCAATCATTTCTATAATTAGTCTTTTTGAAAACCATATTTCCTAATTGGTCAAATACTTCCACAGTATTATCATAATTTTCTATTTTGTCAATATACCAAAAATCGTTTTTATTATCTTTTGTTGGGGTTATTAAATTATAAATGGTTATTGGAAATTCCTCTGGAAATTCATTTACACAAGTAGAATTGTCAATTTTGCATGGTTGTATGAAAGCTTCCAACACAGCTCCTGGATTTACTTCAAAGCCAGGAAGAATTTCTATATAATCGCTCGCAAAAAATTGTGTATGATTGTTAGCGTATTTTAAACTATTGTTCTGATTTTTAGTACCTATTTTAATAATTTGGGCTGTAACAAAAGGGTGTTTAAATATAGTATCGTTTACTATAATTGAGTCTATACAAAATGGTTGCAAATACAATCCTTTTATGTGTACTGAATTAGTTTCGTCAATATTTTCTATTAGTAATTGAATAAAATCTTGAAAAGGAGTGATTGAGTCAATTATAAAAAAATTATCACTAGCTTTTTTGTTTGAAATAAGCTTTTGTTCATTTGAAATTTGTCTTTTTTCTTGTGTAGAATTCACTAAATCTGATGTGAGTGAAACACTTACAAAGGAAATTTCATTCGTATTCAATTCTAATATTAATCTATAAAAGTTGCATTGTTTAAAATTGAAATTGGAGAAAATTCCACTCTGTTTTGGTAATTCTAATACTAATTTTTTGTTTTCATGTAGTACAGAAAAACCAACATTTCCATGTGCATTTTTCCAATCTTTAATACAAGAGTTATAAACTGGATGATCAAAAAATTTGTCTTGTTCGCATTGGTTTAGTTCAAAACCACTTAGTGATTGAGCAAACAAATATGTTTGAAAAAAGAAAAGAAATGAAACAGATAAAATTTTTAATAGCATCATTCAGAAAAATTTTATATGAGCAATTCACATTTCAATCAATGTGAATTGCTCATCCTATCTTAAAACTTAACCCCCAAATCCAATGAAATAAAATCAGTTTTCATGTTTAAATGATTCACTAATTTAGGGTCTTGATTTGATGGTATTTTATTATATTTAATCAATGGATTGATGCCATTTAACAAGCTTCTGTTGTATGATAAGCCAAAGAATGCTGCTGTGCTGCTTCCTAGTTGCCACTCTACGCCAGCACCTGCCATAAGTCCTGCATCAAAAAATAAGAACACATTTTTTGCTTCTAAAGTACTTACGTCACCTTCTACTCTTTTTTCATTGATTTTAAAATCAAGCGTTGGGCCTAATTGAAAATATAGTTTAAAATCATCGGCAATGTTGTTGGTAAACATTTTTAAAGTTAAAGGCACTTGTAGATACTGCAAGTTATATTTGTAATCGCCACCTAAAGTGGTATCTTTTGTTCCACTATTCACTTGAAAATTAGCTCTTTTCACTAAATAGAACAAACCTGTTGTGAAAGAAGCATTTTGACCGAAATGAAAATCTACATTGATACCAGTTCTGTATCTTACGCCTACACCTGAGGTTTTGTAGGTTTCATTTTCAACACCTTTTTCGGAAGTGGCTCTGTTCCAAGTCATATTGGGTGAGAAAACCAAACTTACTCTGGTTTCTTTGCCAGAATTGGTACTTGCGGGTGCAGCAGCAGGTTTATCTTGAGAAAATACTGAAACTGAAGCAGCTCCTAATAAAATAGTAAGTAATATTTTTTTCATTGTTACTAAATGTTTAATATTGTTTCTCGGTAAATTTATTACATAAAATTTAAAAATGCCTAATTTATAGGCTTTAATTCTGTTTGTTCTCTTTATGTTGAACTTAAAAAATATCTCCACCTTATTTACTTTCTTTTTGGTAATTGTTATAAGTGCCTGTAAAAAAACACCTTGCGAGAATGCACCCTCTGTAGATGATATCCAAATGGAGGTTACAATTGAACGATTAGACCAAGAAATTTTTAAAGATAAAACAGCTGAAAACCTGCAAAAAATATTAGTTAGAGATGCTTCTCTTGCCAATTTATATTTTATTAGAAAAAGCTACCCACATGATTCTGTTTTAATTAACAAATATTTGGGTGTAATAAAGCATCCTTCAATGGACACAGTGTACCAACAAGTGCAAAGCACTTTTGGTGATATGAGCGATTTAAAAGCAGATTTTAAAAAAGCATTTCAGTATATCAAATATTATTATCCAGAATTTAAAGCACCCAAAATTAAAACTGTAATTTCTGGATTTAGTGGTATGGATATGCTGATAACAGATTCAGTAATAGTACTTTCTTTGGATTATTTTTTAGGACCAAAGGCTGCTTATGTGCCAGATTTGCCCAACTATATTTTAAAACGTTTTCAAAAACAATACATGGTACCAATGGTGGTATTGCTAATTTCTGGCAAATACAATGCGGTAAATATGGTAGATAAAAGCTTACTTTCAGAAATGATACATTATGGCAAAGCCTATCAATTTGCCAAAACCATGTTGCCTTGTGTAAACGATACTTTGCTTACTGGCTATTCTAAACAAGAAACTATTGATATTAATTTTTATGAAGATGTAATTTGGGCCAATTTTGTACAAAATAAATTATTGTTTAAAACCGACCAATTTATGATTTCTAGATTTGTAGGCGAAAGCCCTAGCACACAAGAAATTGGCGAAAAATGCCCTGGCAGAATTGGTAGATGGGTTGGCTGGAAAATTGTACAAAACTATGCAGATAAAAACAGCAAATTAATCATAAATGAGTTGATGAAAGAAACTGACATTCAAAAAATATTTGAAGGCTCAGGCTACAGACCAGAAAAGAAATCGAAAAAGCAATAATGTCAACTATTTATACCTCACAGCAACGAAAATATTTCACGCTAGGCATTATTATTTGCTTGGCTTTCTTCTTGTTGTATGCCATCAGAAATATTTTTTCGGCCTTGTTGGGAGCTGTAATTTTGTACACCCTTTTTAATAGATTTATGCTTTTCTTAACTCTAAAAAAAGGCTACGGTAAATCGTTAAGTGCACTTTTTATCTGTTTTATTAGTTTTGTTTTTATTGTACTTCCCTTGTTTTCATTTAGTTGGATGATAGTAGAAAAAGTAAATGAAGTACGTCATCAGCCCTCAGAAATTATTTTTGTTATAAAAAAATTAGAAAAATTAGCAGGAAAATATATTCAAAATACTCAAGTAATTGAAGAAACCTTGTTGAGTATAAAAATGTGGAGTATAGAATTAATTACCAATATTTTATCAGGCACTTTTGATATTATATTACTTATAGGCTTGATGTATTTTGTGTTTTATTACATGCTATATCACAGCAAAAAGTTTGAAGAAACGCTGATGAAATTTGTACCTTTCCCTAGAGAAAACAGTGTAAGGTTTGCCAAAGAGTTGCACATTATTGCTTTGTCAAATATTGTAGGTCAGGGTTTTATAGCTTTTGTACAAGGTACTTTGGTAGCCCTAGGTTTTTGGATTTTTGGCTTAAAAGATCCACTTTTTTGGGGCGTAATTTCTACTTTTTTGTCCTTTTTGCCAGTTGTGGGTTCGCCCATGGTATTTGTGCCCGCAGGATTAATTCAACTTGCTTATAATGATTATTTTGCTGGTTTTGGTATTATCATTTGGGGTTTTGCATTGGTTACCACTATTGACAATATTATAAGATTTTTTATCAACAAAAAATATGCTGATACTCATCCACTTGTAACTGTTATTGGTGTTATAATAGGCCTGCCTGCCTTTGGAGTTTTAGGTTTGGTCTATGGTCCATTTTTGGTTTCGTTCTTTATGCTATTAGTAAATTTATATGAAAAAACTTATATTAGTAAACAACATGAAAAATACAACCTTCTTTAAATCAGCTCTTTTGGCTGGTGGTTTGATGTTTGTTCAAACCTTTTCTTTTGCACAGCAAGTAGTACCTGCCATTACTATCAAAGATTTGCAAAAAATGCTCAACAAAGAGACAGACTCTACCCTTATAGTTAATTTTTTCGCAACTTGGTGCAAACCATGTGTGCATGAGTTGCCACTTTTGGCCCAAATGATGGTTGATTCTTCCAATACAAAATACAAATTTGTATTTGTGAGTTGCGATAATCCTGATAATAGAGAGAAAAAAGTTACAAAGTTTGCCAAGAAGAAAAAAATTGCTGGCTCCACTTATTTATTATTAGACAGTTCTAATAACTATTGGATGCAAGCCATAGACCGTAGATGGCAAGGTAGTATACCTGCAACACTGGTTTATAATCAAAAACTTAAAAAGAAAGCATTTTTTGAATGCGAAATGTTGCTAGAAGATTTGCAAGGTTTATTGAAAAAGGTAAAATAAAAAAAAGAGGCTCACAGCCCCTTTTTTTTATTTTACCTTTTTCAATAAACGAATACTAAAACGTCAAAATCCTTTCCTTCACTTGTTCCATTAACCACAGTGGGGTAGAAGTTGCGCCACACACACCTACGGTTTCATTGTTTTCAAACCATTCTTTTTTTACTTCTTCGGCACTTGATACAAAATAAGTAGCTTCGTTGGTACTTTTGCACACATTGTAAAGTACCTTTCCGTTTGACGATTTTGTACCCGCCACAAATATCACCTTATCAAATTTAGAAGCAAAGTTTCTTAGTTCTAAATCTCTGTTAGAAACCTGTCTACAAATAGTATCATGGGCATTTACATTTTTTCCTGTTTGTTGCAAAGCATCTTTTATTTGATAAAAAGTATCAGTGCTTTTGGTGGTTTGACTAAAAATGGTGATTTGTTCTGGCAATTCATTGGCATTCAACTCATTCATATCCTGAAAAACCACTGCCTTGTTTTCTGTTTGCCCAAGCAAGCCCACCACTTCAGCATGCCCATGTTTGCCATAAATATAAATGTTTTCGCCTTTATCATGTGCATTTTTTATTCTATTTTGAAGTTTCAATACCACAGGGCAAGAAGCATCAATTAGTTCTATATTATTTTCAAGAGCAATTTTGTAGGTAGAGGGAGGTTCGCCATGAGCCCTAATTAAAACCTTTTCATTTTGAATAAGTTTTAATTTATCATAGTCAATAATTTTCAAACCTTTGTCTTGTAATCTCTTCACTTCCATGTCATTATGCACAATATCGCCAAGGCAATACAAATGCCCCTCATCTTCTAATATTTCTTCGGCTATTTCTATGGCATAAATTACTCCAAAACAAAAGCCAGAATTGGCATCTATTGTCACTTTTAATTCCTTAGTCAATTTATTTTTATAGGTGCTACTACTTAGCCTACCTATCAAGTGGGGCGCTGAGAAATTGGTATGTGTAAGCATTTGCATGAAGGTTTATGTAGCTTTAAATTGTATTAATTAATATTTTTTGTATGCTTAACAAGCATTTGAAATTCAGTTATTTATATGCAGTTTTGAATAATTCAAGTCTAAGATTTAGCGTGTTTCAATATTATTGCTTTCTCTTCAACTGTCAGTTTACAAATTTTTGTAATGTGGTATAAATAGTTTTTTTGATAAACATCAAGTTTTATTTTATCAGTATTTAGCAAAGCAACTATTTTGTTTTTATCTTCTGTAATATGCTTATTATAACCCAAATAGCTTGGCATTTTAGACTCAATCATAAACCTGAAAATTCTTACATCAATGTTATCTGGTGCTGCTGCGGCTGCTTTTTCAAAAGTAGCTTGTGAAATTTTTACATAATCAAGTTTATTAAATGGGTTAGATTCATGCTTGGCTTGCAAGGCTTCCAAAGCACCTCGATAAGCAAAAGCTGAAGCAGTAGTTAATTTATTTTCTTTGATATAAACCAATAATTTTTCTGTTAATGCTTTATCATCAACTGCTTTGTCATAGTTTTGACGCACGTAGTCAAGTTGAGGATTAGCAAATCCCAAACTAGCTACAAACAATATCAATGAAATTATTAAATACTTTATCATATTTTAGTTATCTGTTATCTGTTATCAGTAGTCAGTTATCAGTTATCAGTTATCAGTTTTAAGTTTTAAGTTATTAGTTATTCGGAAACTCTTCTTACCATTTACCATTTACCATTCACTATTCACCATTCACCATTCACCATTTTCACCTCTCATTTATCACTTCTCACCTATCACCTATCACCTATCACCTCTCACTTATCCCTTCTCCCTTATCAAAGTGCATTCAAACTATGTTTAAAATAAGACTGAACTAGCAACATAATCTTCTGATTATCTGGCACTCTTACTCTGGTGTTCATAATGGTAGAAGCTGGCAATTGCTTAATTTTTTTAAACAACTGTAGGTAATAAACATAAGCCAAATAAACCCCAAGACGGGCACCTTTTGGTAAATTTAAGATACCTTTATAAGCATCGTCAAAGTCTTTTTTGATGTCGTTTTCTATGAATGATTTTTGAGCATCAGTGAATTTTGTAAAATCAATTTCTGGGAAATAAGTTCTGCCTCTTTCTTCATAATCAGATTTAATATCTCTCAAAAAATTGATTTTTTGAAACGCAGCTCCCAAGCTTCTAGCAGGTGCAAGTAAGTTATTGTACTGATTTTCATTACCATTACAGAATACTTTTAAACACATCAACCCCACCACTTCCGCAGAACCGTAAATGTATTTTTGGTATTTATCTAAATTATAATGAATATCATGCAAGTCCATTTCCATGCTATAAAAAAAAGCTTCCACATAATCCAAAGGAATATTGTATTGATTTACAGCTAATTGAAAAGAATGTAAAACAGGATTTAAAGAGATTTTATTGCTTATAGCTTTGTAAGTTTCTGTTTTAAACTCTGCCAAAAGCAATGCTTTGTCTTCGCCATGAAAAGTATCTACAATTTCATCGGCATAGCGTACAAAACCATAAATAGCATACACTGGCAATCTAAATTCCTTGCCTAATGTTTTGATTCCCAATGAGAAAGAGGTGCTATACAATTGTGTAATTGTTTTACTACATTGTAAAGCAGAATGATTGAATAATTCTATTTGGTTTTTCATATTGGAAACTCTTTCATAATTTCTTTAGCCACTACTTCTCCCGAAATTAATGACGGTGGCACCCCAGGACCAGGAACAGTAAGTTGACCTGTATAAAACAAGTTTTTTAAGTGTTTGTTTTTAATGCTTGGTTTTAAAATGGCAGTTTGCATAAGCGTATTTGCTAAGCCATAAGCATTGCCTTTAAAGGCGTGATAATCAGCTTTAAAATCTGAATGTGCATAACTTCTTTTATACACAATATGATTACGAATATCAACTCCAGTTCTTTGTAAAAGCCTATCTGCCAAAAAATTAAAATACTTTTCACGAATTTCTTCAGTATCTTGTTTTACATCAGTTGCAACTGGAATTAACAAAAACAGGTTTTCGTAACCTTCTGGTGCCACACTTGGGTCAGTTTTTGAAGGAGCAGAAGCATAAAACAATGGTTTACTTGGCCACTGAGGTTGGGTATAAATTTCATTGGCGTGAATGCTAAAATCTTCATCAAAAAACAAGTTATGATGTTGTAAATTAGGCACTTTGGTATTTAACCCAATATAAAACAACAAAGAGGATGGAGCCAAAACCCTAGAGTTCCAGTATTTTTCGGAGTAGTTTGCTTGTTTGCTTTGCAATAATTTTCTATCTACATGCTGATAATCAGCTGCTGCGACTATTACATCAGCTTGATATGTGTTGTTTTTTGTATGAATTTCTTGAATCTCACCCACCGAAGTTTTAATTTCTATCACTTCTTCGTTAAAAATAAATTTAACACCTAGTTCTTCGGCCAATTTTTGCATGCCTTCTACAATTTTATACATGCCACCCATTGGGTACCAAGTACCTAGACTCATATCGGCATAGTTCATAAGGCTATACAAAGCAGGTGTATTTTGTGGAGTAGCTCCTAAAAACAACACAGGAAATTCCATCAATTGAAGCAATTTAGGATTGGTAAAATATTTCCTCAATTGCTTATGAATAGACCCAAAAACATCTAATTTAAAAACATCTATCAACAAAGGCAAAGAAATAAATTCAGTAAGATTTCTGCTTGGTTTGTGTACCAAATCATTTATTCCCACTTCGTATTTGTATTTGGCATCGGCCAAAAATTTTCTTAATTGTTCTGCTGCACCTTTTTCTACACTTTCAAATAGCTGTTCAAGTTGGGACATATCAGCAGGGATTTCCCAGTTTTCATCTCCTTCAAAAAACACTGAATACGAAGGATTTAGACGAACTAAATCATAATAATCACTGGTTTTTTTATTAAATCCTTCAAAATATCTATCAAATACATCAGGCATCCAATACCAGCTTGGACCCATATCAAAAGTAAAGCCTTTTTCAGCAAAAACCCTGCATCTACCACCTGCCATGCTGTTTTTTTCCAACACAGTTACTTCATAACCAGCTTTTGCTAAGTTACTTGCGGCAGATAATCCTGCAAATCCGCTTCCAATTACTATTACTTTTTTCTTGTTCATTTAATATTTTGCCTAATTTAATTCTTTAATATTAATTAAGTATTACTTAAATATTATGTCTTCAGTCTAAAATCTAATATCTATATTCTAATAAGCTGCATACATAGCCAAATGATTTTTAAGTTCTTTTCTGGCAATATGAATACGGTTTTTTACAGTACCAATTGGAATATTCAATTTATCTGCAATTTCATGGTATTTAAAACCTCTAAAATACATCATAAAAGGTTTGCTAATATCTTCTTCTACCAATCTCAATGCTTTGTTGATATCTTCAGATAAAAACCTGTAAATACCATCATTTTGTGATACTTGCGAAACAGAATCAATATAGTGCAAATTTTCGGTAGTATCAATAAAAGTATTTCTTTTTACAATTTTTTGATAATTGGTGATGAAAGTGTTTTTCATGATGGTGTATAACCAAGCTTTAAGATTGGTACCATCCGAAAATTTTTCTTGATTGGTTACAGCCTTCAACATGGTGTCTTGTATGAGGTCATTTGCATCGTCCAAATCTCTAGTTAATCTCATTGCAAATGGCTTCAAATATTTGGCTGCTTTCGTCACTGTGTAATTAAATTCAGAAGCATTCATAGTTATATTGATTAAAGTGAAATTGCTATTTTGTTTAACATTACGCAACAAATGTAAAACAAAATATTTATTTGTTTAACATTTTATGTAAATAAATTAAACAAAATATTTTGATACTATTATACAATTATTAAACTATTCATAATTAAATAGTTAATAGAACTTTAGTGTGAAAAAATACAATATTTGTATATACAAAATGTTGAAGCTATTGGGGCAAATTTCTCATAAAGCTTAAACAAAACTGAAAAAAGAAGACTATGATATCTGTTTTGGAAATTATCAAATAAAATTTCACATTAATTATAAGAGGTATTACATAAAAACTTTTAAGTTTGTAAAAAATCAAATTATAAAAATGAAAATAGCTATTGGAGGAGACCATGCTGGTTTTGACTACAAATCTTTGTTAATAAATGTATTACAAAATGCAGGAAATGAAGTGATTGACAAAGGTACTTTTTCTTTAGATTCTTGCGATTATCCAGATTATGCACATCAAGTTGCCACTTCAGTTGAAAACGGAGAAGCAGCATTGGGTGTACTTATTTGTGGATCTGCCAATGGAGTTGCCATTACAGCCAATAAACACCAAGGCATAAGAGCAGCACTATGTTGGACAGCAGAGATTGCACAACTAGCTCGCAGCCATAACGATGCAAACATAGTTTGTATTCCTGCAAGATTTGTAAGCACCGAAGTTGCTACTGATATACTTACTACTTTTTTATCTACTCCTTTTGAAGGTGGAAGACACCAAAACAGAGTTAATAAAATTGCTTGTTAATATTTAGTAGGGAACTTGTAAAAACAAGTTCCCTTTTTATTTTTTTAAAGATATAATGAAAAATCCGTTTTCATTTTGTTATTTTTGTAGCTAAACCTTTTATTAAAACTTAACATTAAATTTATGAATACTGGATTTCTTCATGGTCACGTTGGCATAGTAGTGCTTTTTTTGCTTTTATTTGGCTATAAAACTTTCTTATTACTTACAGGCAAAACTGCTCAATTAGAAACACTTAGAAATAAAACCAAAGTGGTAGAAATGATTTTAGGTACCTTAATTTTGGTTACTGGCGGTTATTTAGTTAGCATTCAACCAACTGTTGAACCTTGGTTAATTACCAAAATCGCTTTAGTATTGGCAGGTATCCCACTAGGAATCATTGGCTTAAAGAAAGGAAATAAAGCTTTGGCTTTAGCTGCTTTCATCTTATTTATACTTTCTTATGGCTTGGCCGAGATGAAAGGTTTTGGACCTAAAAAAGCAGCAAAATCTACCACAGGAGAAGCTATTGTAGATGGAAAAGTACTTTTTGAAACAGAATGTGTTAGATGTCATGGCGGTGATGGAAAATTACAAGCAGCAGGCGCAGCAGATTTAAGTGTAACAAAATTAAGCAAAGAAGAAATTGCCCAAATTATTAAAAACGGAAAAGGAGTTATGCCAGCATTCTCTCAATATTCTGATATTCAAATAGCTGCAATTGCTGATTATTTAGCAACTTTGAAATAATTTAGAAATGCTTTCCAAGCATAGTTTTCTCCCACAGATTTCACTAATAGCACAAATAATTTGTGCTATTAGTGAGTTTTATGATAACAATTAAATCTATTAAGCATTATTTTACCCATACTAAAATTTTATTAATTAAATTATAAATGGATGAAAATGAAATTTCATATACTATTAGGGGAGCTATTTTTAAAGTCTATAATGAATTAGGTCCAGGACTTTTAGAATCAATTTACGTTTCTGCGCTTGAAATCGAGTTAAAACTAGCTAAATTAGATGTTCAAAAAGAGGTCGAAATTCCAGTTTATTACAAACAAAATAATCTAAATTTAAATTTACGTTTAGATTTATTGGTAAATAATAAAGTAATTATAGAAGTAAAATCAGTTGAAAATTTAAATCCAGTTCATCATAAACAAATTATAAGTTATTTAAAAATTTCAAGATTAAAACTTGGAATATTAGTGAACTTTAATGAAGTCGATATTAAAGAAGGAATATTTAGAAAAGTTAATGGATATATTTAATACATTAAATACTTTTCAAGCATTCTTTTCTCCCACAGATTTCACAAATTACACAAATAAATTTGTGATTTTGTGAGATTTGTTGGAGAAATAATAATTTTAGAAACCTTATTATCAATCATTTAAAGAATCAATAATGTTAATTTTTAAAAGAAATTTGTGTTATCTGTGAAATCTGTGGGAGAATCTAAATCTTTGATTTAAAAAATACATGAAAAAAAATCCAAAACTAAAAACAAAACTTTACGACACTGCACCACAAAGAGAAACAGCTGTTTTAGTTACAGTTACACCTCCCAAGCAATCTCCGTTTAAAACAAAAGAATATTTGGACGAACTGGCATTTCTAGCTGATACATTAGGAATTGAATCTGTACAAACTTTTTCTCAAAATCTAGAACGACCAGAAAGAGCCACTTATGTAGGCACTGGAAAATTAGCCGAAATTAAAGCCTATATTTTTACAGAAGGCATTGATATGGTGATATTTGACGACAATTTAAGCCCTTCTCAATTTAGAAACCTAGAAACAGAATTTGGGGTAAAAGTCTATGACCGAAGTTTATTGATTCTTGATATTTTTGTAAAAAGAGCACAAACAGCACAAGCCAAAATTCAGGTAGAACTTGCTAGAAATCAATATCTATTACCAAGGTTAACCAATCTTTGGACCCATCTTGAACGTCAGAGAGGAGGCACCGGCACAAGAGGTGGCTCTGGTGAAAAAGAATTGGAAACAGATAAGCGTACCATTAAACATCATATTGTTGTCTTAAAAGAAAAGCTTAAGAAAATTGATCTTCAAGGACTTACCCAGAGAAAAGCAAGAGCTGAATTGGTAAGGGTTTCATTGGTAGGCTATACCAATGTTGGGAAATCTACTTTAATGACCTTGTTATCAAAGGCAGAAGTTTTTGCAGAAAACAAACTTTTTGCCACAGTTGATTCTACAGTGAGAAAGGTGGTTTTTAATCAAATCCCGTTTTTGCTTTCAGATACAGTTGGTTTTATTCGTAAATTGCCACATCAATTGGTGGAAAGTTTCAAATCTACGCTTGATGAAGTAAGAGAAGCAGATATTTTAATTCATGTAGTAGATGTTTCACACCCAGCTTTTGAAGAACAAATTGAAGTTGTAAATACCACCTTAGCTGATATTAAGGCAATTAATAAAAAAATCATACTTGTTTTTAACAAAGTAGATTTATACAAACAAGCTAATGAAGATGGAAATTCAAAATTAGAAGCCTTAAAACAAACCTATTTTGGTAAAACAGAACTTTACAAAACTGTGTTTATTTCGGCTACAAAAAAGGACAATTTTGACGAATTAAGAGAAATTTTACAAGAAGCGGTGGCAGATGTGCATCATGTAATGTATCCCAACTACTTAGAATCGCCAATTGATTATAACATGATGGCAAAAGAATTTGATGAAAAATATGGTCTAAACCAGATTTTTGAAGACATAGACTAAATTAAATGGCGCCGTAGTTCAACGGATAGAATAGATGTTTCCTAAACATTAGATATGGGTTCGATTCCCGTCGGTGCTACTTATTTTACACTCACAACCCCAAACAAATAGCTTTAAACAATTTATCATCGGTAATTACGCCACCTTGGCAAAGCAGTTCAAAAAATTGTGTGAAAAAAATTTTGCTCTAATCTTTTGTAAGGCAAAAAATTGTTTAATATTTATTCAAAATTTGATTAATTTCAGCAACAGATTTACCCAAATCATCCGCAATTTCTTGCAAACTAATATTTCTTGCAATCATCTTTTGTATCATTTGCTTAAGAGAAATTTTTGCTTCATCTTCTCTAGCTTTTGCTTCTTCTTCTCTTTTTTCTAATTCCGCAATTTTGCGGTCTAGATTATCCAATTCCTGGAAAATCTCGTCTTCTATGTTCATTTCCTGACGTATTTTTTCGTCGGCATTGGCTAAAACAAGTCTTCGAGTGATTTTCTTAAATTCTTCATCCTCTGGCTCTTCCACATTTATTTCGTGACGGGTGCTGGCTTCAAAAATAGCCAATAATTTCTCGAGTCGGTTTCTTTTAAATTGCTTAAACAATGGAATTTGAATCACAATACTGTTATGAGTTAAACACTCAATAAACTCCTCTTTTTCGGCGATTTCTTCTTTTGAATAGTTATCAATGTATTGTCTATTTACATTTATGATGGGTGAATTTTTGGCATGAGCCAAGGAAGTTCCTAAAAAATAAATGGTATAAATGGGTATGGCTTTGTTGGGTTCGTTTGGATAAGTATTGTTATCATTCAAATATTGTGAACCTAAGTATTTTCTAAATCTCAAAATATCTGTATCCAGTTTTGCCTTTTGTATTTCAATTAAAATCACTTGTTTTTCTTGCGTAGGCAAAGTAATGGTGGCCTTAAAATCAATTCTAAATACGGTTAAATCTCGTTTTAAAACAGGTAAAATAATTTCTGTTGGTTCTAATTGTAGAGTATCAATTTTAACATCTAAAATATTGGAAATTAATATTTTAGCAACTTCATTATCGTCTAACAAATATTTAAAAACTGAATCATAAATGGGGTTGGCAAGTATCATATTCTGAATGATTTACCGTAAAAATAATGCTTTTTTTGATGAATTTGAAATGTTTTGAATATGTTTTTGATTTAAACTCTATTCTTTTCTACATTTACTTACAAACCCAAACAAATAGCTTTAAACAATTTATCGTCGGTAATTACACCACCTTGGCAAAGGAGTTCAAAAAGTTCTAATTCTCGTTGTTTGGTGTATTTTTTTGTTGCAGTGTAGGTTTTAAGTCTTTTGGGTGGATGGGTGGTAGCTTTTTTGATGTAGTTGCTGTCTGTAAAATTCGCCGATTTATTGCTGCATTCCAAGCCAACCATTACCAATGCAGTGGGCAAACATTGAAAAACTTTAATAAATTTTTCTGCCCTGCATTCTATAAATTTTACTTTTTCTAAGGTACTTTCTAAAATAAAATCGCTAAAATAAACAATATATTCCTCGGCTTTTTCGGGTTGTGATGAAATGATTTTACTCCAATCGTCAGCTGGTATTCCATTAATTACTAAAAACGAAACAAACTCTGATTCAAGGGCTTGCAACTCATCTGCATTTAATCTTCTGTATTTAGGGTTTGCCAACATGCTTTGTAAATTATTAACAAAAATATTATAAAAATGGCAAAAAAAAAAGCCCTGAATTTCAGGGCTTTTTTACTATAAGTTTTAGTTAATGATTAATTCACCTTTAATATCCTCTTCATCAGAAGCGTGTTGGTAATCAATATGATAATTATATTTTCCATTCACTACTTTATTACCTTTAGCATCTTTTAAGTTCCATTCGTAAGCTTCTCCAGCTTTCACATTCTTTTCAGAAATTAAATTTTTATTTTCATCAAAAATCTGAATGTATTGACTATCAAATTTAGATGGCAATTTGAAAGTTTCTGTTTTTGAATTTACTAAATAAGAGGTAGAAGCTTCAGAAACATTAGTTGTTGGAATTTCTTGATTTACAGCAGTTTCTTTTACCACAATTGGACCAATTTCATATCCACAACCATTTTCTAATGACAATAATACTGTGTATTCGCCCGCTTTTAAATTATTAAATCTTACTTTATTGTTATAAGTTTCAATGTAATTATCATTTAAAATTACTGTATAATAATCTTTTTGATAACCATTTAATTTAAAGTTAATTGCACCAGTTCCCACTCCATTTACATCTGTTTCAGCTTCAATTTTCCAGGTCGGTTTTTGACACGGAATAGAAATTTTACTACTAAACGGACGCTGTATATTTTTTAACTCATGATTGGTGATTTCTAATTCTTTAGGTCCTTTTGCAAAAGAAACATAAGCATATTCTGCTATTTTTGTTGGTTTTGCCTCAGCTAAGTTTTCGGTAGAATTAGTAGCTTTTATAAATTCTTGTCGGATAGCAGATGCGTCAGAAACAATTTCTTTAGTTTTTATTTCTTTATTATTCTCAACTACTTTGTCTTTTTTCTCAACATCAAACGCTGTAATTAATCCAAAACTCAACATTGATGACAAACCAAGTATGGAACTTATAGACCCTATCCAATTTACTGGAGATGAAATAAAAGATGTAATTGGAGTAGCAGCGTAGTTAAACGAATCTAATGTGTTTTTAATCTTATACAATTCATCTAAGGTAAGTGCATCGTTGGCAGCACTAAAATCCTGAAATAAACCATTAAACTCCAAGTCGTTAGCAAGTCTAAGATTAAATTCATTAAAAGCATCGCCACTGAAGGTTCCCTCAAGGTAAGATGTAATTAGGTTTATATCGTTTTCAATACTACTCATTTACTGACTTTAACAGGTTTTTGAGATGTGAATTATCTTTATATTTCAGAATTAACTTCTGACGACATTTAAACAACTGGGTTTTAGCCGAGCCTTCATTTGAATATTCCAGTTTATTGGCCACTTCTCGCAATGTCATATCATACAACATTACCATTTTTAATAAACTAGCACATCTCTCACCTACAGATTCTAAAACCTGCGTTACGAGATTTTGTACTTCAAGGTTGTGAATTTTGTGTTCAAAATTCAAACTTTCTAATTTTTTTTCTTCAAAACTAGAAAATTCATTTACAAACTGAAGGTTCTTGTCTTTTCTTAACTTGTCTATATGCTTGTGCTTTGCAATACTCATCACATAACCACCAGGGTTAAAGCCATCAGTAAGTGCCAACTTTTTTGCAAACAAGTTTTGAAAAAAAACTATTACCGATTCTTGGAATAAATCTCTTGCATCTTCTTCTGTAGCTCCGTGATTTAGAGCGTATTTGCGTACATTTGGGTACACAAATTTGTAGAGGAGCTTTAAGGCTTTATCCCTTTCGCCACTTTTAAGTAGCTGAATGATGTCTTTCTCTTTGAGATCAAACATTGCTCAATTCTTAACTATAACGAATGGGAACTATGAAAAGTAACTAGTTTTTATCAAAATTAATAAAATATTTTTAAAATAAATGCAATTATTTCTTTTTATAATTCAACTAGTGCTTATTTAACGTGAGAATTTATATTTAAGTTATAATATTATTCCAATATTGAATTTAATTATTTTAATATTTAGGGTTACTTTTTGCTTCTTTATTCGATATTATAATAGAATCCCAAAATTTATTCATTATGATAATCAACTTTACAGAAATTACCTCTCTCACAAAATCTGATTTTGATGCCAGATTTGACACCAATGAAAAATGCAAAGCCTATATTGCCGAAAAAAAATGGGCAGTAGGCTTTGTTTGTAGTAAATGTGAAAACACGCATTACTGGCAGCATCAAGATCCGTTTGCAAAAGTATGTAAAAATTGCAGACACATAGAGTCTTGCACTTCTAATACATTTTTTCACAAAATAAAATTTTCTTTGCCAGTAGCTTTCCAATTGATTTATGAGGTGTATAACACCAAAAAATTAGAAACGGTAAGGTCACTTTCTAGAAAATTTGAGCTTAATCACAAAACGGTAGGCTTGTTTATTACAAAAATAAACAGTGTAAAACCTAAAAGAATTAAAGCAGCAAAGGCAAAAACTCCTTCTATAGCTTAAATAGGTGAAAAGTGATAGGTGACAGGTGATAAGTATTTAATTGTCACCCGTCATTTTACGTTTTACTTCTCACATTTTACATTTTTACTAAAAAAGTTTAGCTAAGAAAGTACCATCTTCATCTTCTGAAATAAATTCAATTTTAAATTGTGCTTGTTCTGCATAATAACTTAGGGCATCTTTGTCTAAAAATAGCCACTTAAATTCCTGGTATTCATTTTTATAGCTAATTTTATAATTGAGCTCTCCAAAATAAGAGCCACTCAAATCCAATAAAATACTGCCATCTTCTTCCATAAACAAATAACTAACATCTGTTGAGGTAAGCAAAATTTGTCCATTTTCATTTAACAATGATTTTAAATGCAAAAGCCAATCTACCAAACCTTCTGTAGATCCAGCAATCCCTATTCCATTCATTAACAATAAAATAGTGTCGAATTTACCATTATTGAAGCCTTCAATTCTACCATGAAAAACATTTTTTATTCCTCTGGCTTTTAATATTTCACAACATTTTTCAGATTGTTCCAACGCCAACACTTCAAATCCTTTTTCTTGCAAGACAACCGCATGAGCACCAGCACAAGCCCCTACATCAAGCACTTTACCTGTGCATAAACTTAAAGCAACTTGCTCTGTTGCAGGCATTTTTTCTGGCTTTCTAAACAAATATTCAACAGGCACTTTTTCTGTTCCAATATCTTGAGTGACCACTTTTATGCTAAGTGATGAACTTGGTTTTGAGAAATAATCATTTACTGCTGCGCCAAAAACATCGCCAATATTTAATTTGTTTTGTGTTAAATTCGTTTTCACTTCAATATTTATAGTAATTTTACACTTATCAAGCACAAATGTAATAAAAGTAAGTTTAGAAAATGATTGAAATTAAAATCAACAAGCATCTTTACAAAAGAGACCCTGAGGAAACTTTGCTTGGAAAAAAGTTTTTGAGCAAAAGCATAGAACTAATAGAAAGAATTGGTTTTGAAGAATTTACATTTAAAAAACTTGCAGTTGAAGCTGAAAGTACTGAAGCCTCAATGTATAGATATTTTGAAAACAAACATAAGTTGTTAATATACTTAGTATCATGGTATTGGGCTTGGCAAGAGTACCAAATTTTATATAAAATTCAAGGAACTTCAGATCCCATCTTAAAATTAAAAAATGCAATTGCGGTATTAATTTCCGAAAACAAAAAAAACCCCAACTTTGCTCACATCAATGAGCAGTTGCTGAGTAAAATTGTAATTTTAGAAGCTAGTAAAACATATTTCACTATCAATGTAGATGACATCAACAAAGACGGTGTTTTTAATGCTTATAAATCACTTTGTGGGCTTATAGCATCAATTATTTTAGACATAAATCCTTCATATACACATGCTAGGGCATTGTCAACCACATTGTTAGAGGGCATTCATCATCATATTTTTTATAGTCAGCATTTACCTTCTCTTACCGATTTTAAAAAGGATGATTTGAATTATCAGGAAATTGGAAGTTTTTACGAAAAATTAATTTTAAACCAAATACAATCAAAATAGTTTTGTTCATTAAAACCTGCTAAAAATTTGTCTGATTCTTGCGATTATATTGATTCTTTACCTTCGGTACCCAAACCACCAGACCCTTATGCTGATTTTAAATCAGATAACTTGTTGGATGTGTTGGATATATCAAAAAAATATTCGGATGATGTTTTTGCATTATCGCCCATTAATTTTGGCATCAAACAAGGTGAAATTATTGGCATTGCAGGCAAAAGTGGTTCAGGAAAAAGTACCTTACTAAAAATAATTGCTGGTTTTTTAGACCCCACTTCAGGCAAAGTTAGAATAAACAATAAAAACATACTCTTTCCCGCAGACCAATTAGTGGCTGGTAATAAGGAAATTAAGTTGGTTTTTCAGGATTTTAATTTGCATCCCAAAACTACTATATACGACAACTTAGAAATTGAAATTAGAAAATATGGGCAGGAATTTTCTAAAAAAAGAATTTTGTATTTACTAGAGGCGCTGCATATTTCACATTTAGCCAATTCATTTCCATACCAACTTTCTGGTGGAGAAAAACAAAGAGTTGCTATTGCAAAATCCATTGCAGATGTGCCTACATTGTTAATTTTAGACGAACCCTTTGCCTCACTAGACCCCATTTTGAGGCAAGAACTTACTGCCTTACTTTTAAAATTATTTAAAGAAGAAGAAGTAACAGCTATTATTGCAGATCATGATGTAAGTGCTTTGTTATCAATAAGTGATAAAATATTAGTACTTGATAAAGGAAATCTTCAATCATTTACAACTCCCGAAAATACCTATAATCACCCAGCGAATATTGAAGTTGCCAAGCTTTTGGGAGAAATAAATATTGTGAATGGAGCGGAATTGAGTAAAATTTTTTCACTTAATATTCCTGCAAAAAGTGTAGTGGCTATAAAACCAGAGCATGTTTATTTGTCAAAAACAGGTGTAAAAGCCAATGTATCAAAGGTTTTATTTAAATCTTGGTACTATTTAGTTTTTGTGCAAATAGATAATATAGAGTTGAAATTATATTCTAGAAGAAGGTTAAAAGGTGACGTTTTTGTGAAGATAAAACAATATCAAACTTTTTAAGAAGTCAATCAAACTCTATTTTACAAATTATTATTTTAAGATATGAAAACTTAAAATAACTAAATCTAGTTTAATCAAATTACAAAATAATTTAAACACATAGAAACATAGAAATCGAGTTAATCTTTTCATTTTCTTATGTTTACTATGTAAAACTTTAGTTTCTCTGTTTTTTTAAATAAAATGAAAATCAATACTTTAGTAAAGAATAACATAGAAAAAATCAAAAAATGATTTTTTAAAGAAAACATAAACCTATGTTCCTATGTGGTTTATTTAAAATTTGTGTATAAATATTTTGGGTTGATAAAAACTAAATTTTACAATAAAAATCAGTAATTATTTTATTATCTTAATTAAAAATTCTATCTTGCACTCAGAATTAAGGGATTGTATTATTCTTGCATAAGTTTTAGCCGTTTTTTTGCTTTTCCTTAATCATCAACTCCTGAATTGCTAACCACAATTTACAAGTCTCCTCACTTATAGTATTTAAATCACAAATCATCATTTAATAAGCATTATTGCAACGCTTTTTGTTTTTAAAATATGTACAACATTGACCAACTTAACGACAAAACTTTGTCTGATTTAAAAGAAATCGCAGAAACTTTAGGTCTTAAAAATTACAAACGCTTACCCAAAGACGAACTAGTTTACAAGATTTTAGACCATCAAGCTGTAATTCCACAAGAAGATTTAGAAAAAATAATTCCTGCAAAAGCCCAAGAAGAGCCTAAAGTGGAAGAAACACCTAAATTTGCGCCAAGAGCAAGAGTGACTCGTACAGCAGTTCCTACTGAAGAGCCAGTTACAAGCCCAAAACCTAGAACTAAAGTGGCTCCTCAGCCAGTGCAAGAAGCACCTACTTTGTTTGACAATGTTCAAGAAAACAATGTTCAGGCAGATGAAGCTTCTAAACCTGTAAGAGAAAGAATTGTACGCCAAAGGGTACAAGCTGTTACTGAAAATCAAGCTATTGAAGAAGTAAAAGCGCCAACACCAGAAGTTGTAGAATTTGAATTGCCTGCCAAAGTGAGCTTTACAGAGGCATTTTCAATTGCTGAAACACCCAAGATAGATAACAATGCAGAAACGCCACAAAACGTAGGTTTTGTTCGCAAAAATGCAAATGAAGACTATAAATTACCAGAAGACGTTTATTCTCAAAACAATAACAACCGTCGTTCTCCTCGTCAAAATTTCCAACAAAGCATTAGAGAATTTGATGGTATAATTTCTAACGAAGGTGTTTTAGAAGTAATGAACGAAGGTTATGGATTTTTACGTTCATTAGATTACAATTATTTAGCCTCACCAGATGATATTTATGTATCTCCTTCACAAATCAAATTATTTGGTTTAAAAGTGGGTGATACCGTAAAAGGCACCGTTCGTCCTCCAAAAGAAGGCGAAAAATATTTTGCCTTACTAAAAATAGAAATGGTAAACGGAAAAACCACAGAGCAAATCCGTGACCGTGTACCTTTTGAATATTTAACTCCGTTATTTCCTCAAGAAAAATTAAATCTTACTACAAGTCCTAGTAACTTATCAACCAGGATTTTAGATTTATTTGCACCCATTGGTAAAGGTCAGCGTGGTATGATTGTGGCGCAACCAAAAACTGGTAAAACAGTTTTATTAAAAGATATTGCCAATGCCATTACCAAAAACCATCCAGAAGTATATTTAATTGTATTACTGATAGATGAAAGACCTGAAGAGGTAACTGATATGCAACGCAGTGTAAATGCTGAAGTAGTGTCGTCAACCTTTGATGAACAGGCAGATAGACATGTGAAAGTATCGAGCATGGTGCTTGAAAAAGCCAAAAGAATGGTGGAATGCGGTCACGATGTAGTGATTTTGCTAGATTCTATTACACGTTTGGCAAGAGCTTACAATACCGTAGTGCCATCGTCGGGTAAAATATTATCTGGTGGGGTAGATGCCAATGCCTTACACCGTCCAAAAAGATTTTTTGGTGCTGCCAGAAATGTAGAAAATGGTGGTTCTCTTACCATTATCGCAACTGCTTTAATTGAAACTGGTTCTAAAATGGACGAAGTAATCTTTGAAGAATTTAAAGGTACTGGTAACATGGAGCTTCAGTTGGATAGAAAACTTGCCAACCGTAGAATTTATCCTTCTATTGATGTGCCGGCATCTGGTACAAGAAGAGAAGATTTATTAATGGACAAAGACGAACTACAAAGAGTTTGGATTTTGCGTAAATACATGAGTGACATGACTTCTGTAGAAGCCATGGAATTCTTACAAGATAAAATGAGAGTTACCAAAAGCAATGAGGAATTTTTGCTTTCGATGAATGGTTAATTTAGTTGAGAATTGAAAGTTAAGAGTTGAAAGTATAAGGTTTAAGGTTAAAAGTTTTTGTACAAATTCTTTAATTTAAAATCAATATAAATTTAGTTGTTTTTATAGCAATGGAAACTCGAATATACAAATTGTCTGAAATAAAAAGCTTATATCCAAATGAATGGATATTGGTTGGAGATCCTATAATGGATGAGAATACTGTTGATATTTATCAAGGAATAGTTATTTATCATAGTTCAGATAAAAAAGAAGTTTGTTACATTGGCAGAGATAAAACAAGTGAATATCAAAAAGTAGCGTTAATTTTTACTGGAAATTCAAAAGAAAAAAGGAAAATTTCTTCTTTTTTCAAAAAAAAAGTAACTTTGTAAAAATTTGAAAATGTACGCAGTATTATTTGATATAGATACTAATTGCTTGAACGACAATTATCACGGAAACTCTTACAACAATGCTTATGGTGACATAAGAAAGTTTATGGAGGAAAATGATTTTATTTGGCAACAGGGCAGTGTTTATTTCGGCACTGAGAAAGTTGATGCTGTAAAATGTGTGATTACTGTTCAAAAATTAGCTAAAAAATACAACTGGTTTCCAACTTGTGTAAAAGATGTAAGAATGTTGAGAATAGAAGAAAACAACAATCTTTTACCAGCCATACAAAATTAATTTTTTATTCTTTTAGAAATATTTTTTCAACTTTTAATATTATACAAATAAAAAAATGTCAAATATAATAGCAATAGTAGGTAGGCCCAATGTAGGAAAATCTACTTTCTTTAATAGATTAATAGAACAGCGTCAGGCAATTATGGACAATGAAAGCGGTGTAACCCGTGATCGTCAGTATGGTTTTGGCGACTGGCAAGGCAAAAACTTCACAGTAATTGATACTGGAGGTTATGTGGTGGGTTCTGATGATGTATTTGAAGAAGAAATCAGAAAACAAGTAAATCTTGCCATTGACGAAGCCACCGTAATATTATTTGTGGTGGATTTGAATGACGGTATTACAGATTTGGACAAAGAATTTACCAAAGTGCTGAGAAAAACCAAAAAACCTATCTACATTATTGCAAATAAGGCCGATACCCCAGCTAAAACCAATTATGTAGGTGAATTTTATGGCTTAAGTATTGGTATAGAAGTATTTCCAATTTCGGCACAAAATGGCTCTGGCACAGGAGAATTGCTTGATGAAGTGGTAAAACACTTAGAAGAAGACCAAGCTGAAAATCCTTATGAAGGAATTCCAAGATTTACCATTCTAGGCAGACCCAATGTAGGAAAATCATCCATGTTGAATGCCCTAATTGGTCAAGAAAGAACCATCGTAACCGATATTTCTGGCACCACAAGAGATGCAATTGATACCCATTATACACTTTTTGGCAAAAACTTTATTATTACCGATACCGCAGGAATAAGAAGAAAAGCCAGGGTAAAAGAAGATATTGAGTTTTATTCAGTGTTGCGTTCATTGAGAGCCTTAGAAAGCACTGATGTTTGTGTTATTATGCTTGATGCTTCTTTGGGGCTAGAAAGTCAGGATATGAGCATAATAGGCTTGGCACATAAAAACAAAAAAGGAATTGTAATTGTGGTAAACAAATGGGATTTGATAGAAAAAACCACCCAAACCGCAAAAGAATTTGAAGATAAAATCAAAGGTCGTATGGCACCTATTGATTATTTTCCTGTGGTATTTACCTCAGTTGAGCAAAAACAAAGAATTTTGCAAGTAGTAGAAAAAGCAGAATTGGTATATCAAAACAAGGTTAAGCGTATTACAACCTCTGTGCTAAATGATATTATTTTAAGAGAGATAGAAAAAAATCCGCCACCAAATGTAAGAGGTAATTATGTGAAAATAAAATATTTAACTCAATTACCAACCAACTCTCCTACCTTTGTATTATTTGCAAATATCCCTAAAGACATTCCAGAATCTTACACTAGATTCCTTGAAAATAAGTTTAGAGAACATTTTGGTTTTGAGGGTGTGCCTATTACAATTATGTATAGAAAAAAATAATTGTGTAAAATTTGCATTATATCAATAAAGTACATTATATTTGCATCACTAAATCTAACGTTAAAACTCTTTTAAAGAAATGAAAAAAGTATTTGCTATCCTAGCTATCGCTAGTGCATTCGCATTCGCATCTTGTGGCGAGAAAAAAGCTGAAGAAGCTGCAACTGATTCTACTGCTGTTGTATCTGAAGAACCAGCTGCTGAAGCTGCTGATTCTACAATGGCTGGTGATTCAACTAAAGTTGATTCTGCTGCTGCACCTGCTGAAGCTGAAGCTAAGCACTAAGAATTTTTTTAGCTTTTTGGCTAAGAAAAAAAGGTCTTTCACATTATGTGAGAGACCTTTTGCTTTTTAGTCCTTTTTATAAATAAAGTGAATAAGCCTGCACCACATCCCGAACAAGTTTTTAAGCGATACTTTCCGCTTGAGGTAGTAGATTATTGCCTTGATTTATGGAAAAAGTATGCTTTTAAATTTATAGTAAGCAAAAAACGAAATTCAAAACTGGGTGATTACAGGCATCACCGAATTTTAAATACCCACATTATAAGTGTAAACAGCGATTTGAATAAGTTTTCGTTTATGATTACTTATTTGCACGAAGTAGCACACCTCACTACCCAATTGAAGTTTAAAGATTCCGTATCTCCACATGGAAAAGAGTGGAAAAATGAGTTTAAAATACTGATGATGCCAATGTTAGAAAAGAGATTTTTGCCATCAGATGTGCAACATGCCTTGGTGGCCTACATGAATAATCCGGGAGCATCATCTTGTTCGGACCAAAATTTGCTGAAAACCTTGCACAGATACGACAAAAATTTTGATGCCAGTGTTACCTATTTAGAAGAAGTGTCTTTGGGAACTGATTTTGATTTTAATGGACGAATTTTTAGAAAAGAAGCAGTGAGAAGAACCAAAGCACTGTGCTTAGAGCTAAAATCACAACGGAGATATTTGATTTCGTTGGTTGCTAAGGTGAGTTTGGTTTGAGATTGAGATTCTTAAGTTTAGTTTTTAATAAATTGACTTTCATAATATAACAACTTAAAAATGAACTTATTAAATTATCTTTTAGAAGTAAATAAAGAAAAAAGGACCGCTTTTGAAATAATAATTTGGTGGGAAATAAGAAGAATTTTATACAACATCATACTTTTTGTTTCTGGTTTTATTAGTTTAATCATCATGATGGTAGCTTCTTCAACTCGAGTAAAATTACAAGAAGGAGAAGATTTTTATGAGCCAATTATTATTCCAATTTTAGTATTTTTCTGCAATATGGGTTACACATTGGGCTGGCTAACAGAAATTTTTATAAATAGAAGCACAACTTATGGTCCAAAAATGTTTAAAATAGGTCTCTATTTTACTTTGTTTTGGGTGTTTCTTCCTTCATCAATTTGGGTACTTACAGCTTTATTTGATATTATAAAGTTGCTTTTTAATTCATAAATTAGGTTTTTCTATCTAAAAGAATAATTGGTTACAAGTTAATTATACAAACTTTTAAGATTTTTCTGTAACACATTTTTTAGCAAATAGTCAGACCTTTGGGTATACAATTTAAATCAAAATTATCATGGCTGTAGCAGAAGTAAAATCGAAAGAAGATTTCAAAGTATCAGGTATTTGGGCTGATCAAGCGAAACAATTAAAAGAAAAATTTGCTCAATTAACAGATGCAGATTTGAAATTTGAAACGGGTAAAGAAAACGAGTTAATTTCTCGTATGGAAGCAAAACTTCACAAAAATCGTGAAGAAGTAATTAATATACTTAAAAAAGGTCAACCAGTTAAAGCATAATTTAGCCTTTAAATTGATTTTTGAAAAAACGGGTAGGCAATTTGTATTGTTTACCCGTTTTTTTGTGCTTTATATTACAGATCATTTACTTACAAATGAAAAAGGCTTAAAATCTCAATTGAAATATTAACAAATAAAACAATACTTTTTTCTATAAAAACCTCGGAAACCCGTATCTTTTCTAAAAACTGAAAATCAACATTCAAATATATTAACTTTTACACTTTTATATTTTACAGAAAACGTAGTTTTCAATTTGAGAAATTTTATTTAAATTTTAGTTTTCACTTCGTGAAAACCTAATTTTCTGCCACGAATTCACGAATTATATTAAAATTCGTGAATTCGTGGCAGTATTTTTTTTGTAGCTTCCAATCTGGTTAAAGTAGAATTAACATAAAATAACATTTTTTGTATTCCCCTAATGATATTAAAAAACGTTTTGATGTTTTTTATGATGGCTTAATAATTGTAAAAAAGACAAAATCAAATACTTTGTTCTTCATTTACTCATCATACAATTAAAATCATCCTCACTAATTTAATTTAGTTTCATTCTCCACAAATTAAATTGCTCATCTCCCAATTTATGTTTATTTTTGGTGCATAAGTTTTTAACTAAAAAATACGCTTATGTATCTTAATTCAATATTAGAAGCCATTGGTAATACGCCACTTGTGAAACTCAACAAGCTTGCTGAAGGCATTAAAGGCACTGTATTAGTGAAGGTTGAGTATTTCAACCCTGGCAACTCGGTAAAAGACCGTATGGCACTAAAAATGATTGAAGATGCTGAGAAAGATGGTCGCCTAAAACCAGGAGGAACTATTATTGAAGGCACTTCTGGCAACACCGGAATGGGCTTAGCCATTGCTGCTGTAATAAAAGGTTATAAGTGTATTTTTGTAACTACGGACAAACAATCGAACGAAAAGGTATTGGCTTTGAGAGCATTAGGAGCAGATGTAATTGTGTGCCCTACCAATGTAGCACCAAGTGATCCTCGTTCTTATTATTCTACTGCTGCTCGTTTATCTAAAGAAACGCCTAATTCTTTTTACCCAAATCAGTACGATAATTTATCAAATCGTCAGGCACATTACGAATCTACTGGTCCTGAAATTTGGAATCAAACAGAGGGAAAAGTTACTCATTTTGTGGCAGGTGTGGGCACTGGTGGTACCGTAAGTGGTATTTCTAAATATTTAAAAGAACAAAACCCATCAGTAACTACCATTGGGATTGATACTTATGGGTCGGTATTTAAAAAATATAAAGAAACAGGAGTATTTGATGAGAATGAAATTTATCCCTACCTAACTGAAGGAATTGGGGAAGATATTTTACCCAAAAATGTTGATTTTGATTTAATTGACCAATTTATAAAAGTGACTGATAAAGATGGGGCTTTAATGACCCGTCGTTTGGCAAGAGAAGAGGGACTTTTTGTGGGTTGGTCTTGTGGCTCTGCAGTGCAAGGTGCACTAGAATATGCTAAAGAACATTTGAAAGAAGACGATACCATGGTAATTATTTTGCCTGATCATGGTACAAGATATTTAAACAAAGTGTATAACGATGAATGGATGAAAATTCATGGTTATATTGCTAACAGTGAATTTGCTACGGCAAGAAGCATTATAAATTCGAGAAAGCATTCTGAATTATACACAGTGAATGCTAATGACAATGTAGCACAAGCTATTCATAAAATGAATGAAAAAGGAGTTTCTCAAATTGTGGTTATTGATAATGAGCAAATTGTAGGTAGTTTGACTGATACAGATTTACTACAAAAATTGGTTGATAACCCTAATGCAAAAAATGAACCTGTAAGTGCTGTAATGGGCAATCCATTTATGACTGTAGGAATTGATAACACAGTTGATTCACTAACTTCTTTAATATCACCACAAAACAGGGCATTGTTGGTACACGATGGTGCTAAATTTCACGTAATTACCCGCCACGATTTATTGGTAGCACTTAATAAGTGATAGGTGATAATTGATAGGTGATAAGTTAAAAACCTGTCACTTTTCACCTGTCACTTTTCACCTGTCACTTCTCACCTATCACCTGTCACTTCTCACCTATCACCTGTCACCTGACAAAAAATGGACGAAAGATATATGCAAAGAGGCGTTTCTGCCTCGAAAGAAGATGTGCACAATGCCATCAAAAACATAGATAAAGGATTGTATCCTACTGCTTTTTGCAAAATTATCCCTGATATTTTAGGGGGAGATAAGGATTTTTGCAATATTATGCACGCCGATGGAGCGGGCACAAAATCCTCATTAGCTTATATTTATTGGAAAGAAACAGGTGATATTTCGGTTTGGAGAGGCATAGCACAAGACGCAGTGATCATGAATACCGATGATTTGCTTTGTGTGGGGGCTACCGACAATATTTTACTTTCATCAACCATTGGTAGAAATAAAAACTTAATTCCGGGTGAAGTAATTGCAGCCATCATTAACGGCACCGAAGAAGTGTTGCAAATGCTACGTGACAATGGAGTGGGTATTTACAGCACTGGTGGAGAAACGGCTGATGTAGGAGATTTGGTACGTACTATAATTGTGGACAGTACAGTTACTTGCCGCATGAAACGCTCGGAAGTAATTACGAATGAGGAAATTAAACCAGGACAAGTTATAGTAGGTTTTGCAAGTTACGGACAAGCCACTTACGAAAACGAATACAATGGAGGCATGGGAAGCAATGGCTTAACTTCTGCTCGTCATGATGTTTTTTCAAAAGTTTTTGCCTCAAAATATCCTGAAAGTTATGATGGAGCAATTCCGCAAGATTTAATTTATAGTGGAAAAGTGCATTTAAATGATGCTGTTGAAGGTTCTCCTTTGAATGCTGGCAAATTAGTGCTTTCTCCAACTCGTACTTATGCACCTTTGGTAAAAGCCATTTTGGATAATTACAGAAACGTAATTGGCGGAATGGTGCATTGCTCAGGCGGTGCACAAACCAAAGTTTTACATTTTGTTAATAATCTGCATATTATAAAAGACAATTTGTTTCCAGTTCCTCCATTATTTAAACTGATTCACGAACAAAGCCAAACCAACTGGAAAGAAATGTACAAAGTATTCAATTCTGGCCACAGACTAGAAATTTATATTGACGAACAATATGCCCAAGATTTGATTTCGATAGCCAATTCATTCAATATTGATGCTCAAATTATTGGCCGTGTAGAAGCTTCTGAAACAAAAAAACTAACCATTAAGGCTCAGGGTGAGGTTTTTGAGTATTGACATGAAACTTAAGTTTACCTGATAAAGCTATTATTCAGCATTTTAAGAAATTGTAAAAGACTCAAAATTCTTAAAATTAGGTTTATATAAATCACTAACTTGCCATAAATTTAAAGCAATGTTAAAATACCCAATAGGCATTCAAGATTTTGAAAAACTTCGATTAGGAGATTTTGTGTATGTTGACAAAACAATATTCATTGAAAAATTACTTTCATTGGGTACAACATTTTTCTTGTCTAGACCACGAAGATTTGGTAAGTCATTGTTTTTAAATACTTTGAAATATTTTTTTCATGGGAGAAAAGATTTATTTGCAGGTTTGTATATCGAAAACCAAGTAACTGAAGTAAGACCAGTCATTCATTTAGATTTTTCAAGTGAGGCTTGGAAAGAAATTGGTTTGAGAAATCACATGTTAAATATGCTACTCGAACATGCAAAGTGTCAAAATATTTCTCTTACAGCAAATTCACTTTCTGAACGATTTAGGGAACTCATCACTTCTCTTCCTCAAAAACCTGTAATTTTAATTGATGAATACGACAAGCCAATTTTACATTTTATTGGCGTAGATAATGCCCGAGCGAATGAAAACCGCGAAATTATGCGTGAGTTTTATTCAATTTTAAAACCATTAGATGCCAATATCCACTTTTTGTTTATCACTGGCATTACTCGTTTTTCCAAAACTTCTTTGTTTTCAGATTTGAATCATTTGTCTGATTTGACAATAAACGAGGATTTTGCAACTATTTGTGGTTATACTTCCGAAGAACTAAACAATACTTTCATTGAAGATATTGAAACACTTTCGAAGAGAAATGAGATTGATTTGAATTTATTTCAGGAAAAAATTAGAGAATGGTATAATGGATATCTTTGGCATTGGCGTTCTCCAAAAGTGTATAATCCTTTTTCTATCTTAAATTTCTTAGGGGGAAAAGGAGATTTCCAAAACTATTGGTTTGCTTCAGGATTGCCTACTTTTTTGATAAATACCATCAATGCAAATGGCGATTATGATTTTGAGGAAATAGAAGTACCAGAAACTTTGCTTAACAATTTCAGTATTGAAAAATTGAATTCAATTACTTTAATGTTTCAAGCGGGGTATTTAACAATCAAGGACTTCAAAGATTCTTTATACACACTTGTTTATCCGAATCGAGAAGTAAAAAACTCTTTGCTTGAGGCAATTTTGGCAGACAAATCACAAGATGATTTGATTTTACCAGCTATTGTAAAACTACGCAATTACTTCGAAAACCGACAAGAAAAGGAAATTCGCAAAACTTTTGATACGCTGTTTGCCAAAATTCCCTATCAAATATTTAATGAGAAATATGAGTTTTACTATCATTCCATTTTAGTAGTGGCTATGCAACTGCTTGGTTGTTATATAGATGCAGAAGTATCTGTAAATGATGGCAGAATAGACGCAGTAGTAAAAACCAAAAACTACATTTATATTATAGAATTTAAAGTGGACCAAAGTGCTGGTATGGCTTTGGAACAAATAAAAGAAAACTCGTATTATCGTTCTTATCAATCAGAAAATAAACAAGTTTTACTTATGGGAGTAAATTTTCTGGAAAAGAAGGTGGAAAGTTTTGTAGTGGAGGAGTTAAAGTAATCTAACATAAAATTTGCTACAAACATATTGCTCCGCTTGAGCGAATATATCCAATTGTTTATTGGCTGTTCTGTTGATGCTATAAATTTTTTAAATAGTTTTCTTTAAATATTGCTAGGCTTTTAGTCTTTTATTTTCTTAAAAAATCTTCTTAAAAATAGAGGCTTGTTAAACACATATTCAGGCAAACATTTTTAGAAACATAGACATAAAAAAAGCATCAAATAATAGTAAATTACTTGATGCTCATATAATTGTGATGTTTTTTTGTATTAAACTGTATTACTTTTTTTGTACATAATTTAGTAACAAACTTACATTGATTTTTTCGGCAATTTTGGCAAAAACTACTGTGGGTACTTCTATTTTATGGTCAACTAAGGCAATATCAAAATTGCTTTCTAGTTTTATTTCTCCTTTGTTGATTGTAAGTTTTCCTGTGATGGTGCGATCTTGGGTTACTCCATGCACATTTAGTTTTCCTGTTGAAGTTACATTATACACGCCATCTTTTGTAAAATCTATTTTTTCATTGATTTTACCATTGAATTTTGCAGTAGGAAACTTAGTGGTTTCCATATAGTTTTCATTAAAATGCTCTTCCATTAAGGAATTTGGAAATTTGAAATTTACAATCTGCATTTGCACCACTATTTCGTTATTGGCAGTGTTTAAAATAGAAACTGGTTTTTTATTTTTTGCAGAAATATCTTCAACAGGCGTTTTGGAATAAAAACTTACTTCACCACTTTTTACTGTGAATAAATCTTGAGAAAAAGCACTTAAAATGCTTAATGTCATAACACTGATAATTGAAATTGTCTTTTTCATAATTGTTTAATCTTTTTTAAATGAAAATGTTCTTGAAATATTAAAGCCTAACATAAAGTTGCCTTTGAGCCATGAACCAGCACTTTCTGTGATAAATTTTCTTTCAATCATGCCGTTTGTATTGGTTAGCATTACTTGAAAAACGTGTCCACCAGTCTCAATATCAAAGCCTAAGGACAAACCATTTGCAGTTTTGATGGCACCAACATAATTTGGTCTTATAGCATACGAATATTCGGAATTGAAAGATGATCTACGAGTCAGTTTCATTCTTCCGCCCAAGCCAAATGCCCAAGTATCGTTGGGGTTTAAAGCTGTTTTTACTAAATTTTGATGAATAAGAGTAGGCGTAAATTGCAATGAAAAAGATTCATTGAATTTTCTAGCCACCATAATTTGGTAGATGTAAGAAAATCTGTCTATGTTTTTTAAAACCACATCCGTTCTTTTCAAGGTATAAAAATCAGTAGATGCATAAGCCGAAACAGAAACTGGCATTACTTTACTACCTGATGATTGACGAAGAATACGGAATTTACCAAAAGCATTAAAAGTTTTTTCTGCACTTCCACGGCTAATTCCCACTTCTGCCCAATCTGTAACTCCATACTCGAACGACATGGTAATCACCCCATTATCTAAACCGTAGAAATTATATGCACCGTCGTTTACAGGACCAAAACGATGATGAATTCTAAAATCTAAATGTTTGGTTCTCAATTGTTCCACAGATTGAAAATTGATAATTCTGGTAGATTTAAAAGTAGCAGTGGCATATTCTGGCTCCACTTCTGTTTCTGAAGTGAGCAAACTATCCAAATTTTGAGCATTTATTGCACTTATAATTAAGCAATTAAATAGTATTAAAGTAAAATATTTTTTCATAAAATTAGTTGTTTTTTAAGCCTTCAGATTTCCATTTTTCAATTTGTTTGATGTAGCAATCATTAATTTTGCCACCATTTTTAGGCATAAAACTTACACCTGAAGTTGGATCTTGCTTTATACTTAAAATAACTAAATCAATGTTAGATGAAAGGTCTGTATAATTGTCAAGAACTATGCCACCTCCAGAGTTATTTGCTACACTACCACCATGACAGCTCTTGCAATTTTCATTAATAATGGGAGCTATGTTGTTAGAATAGCTTATATTTACTGTATCACAACCTTTTAAACTAGAAAATTTTGGATATACAGTTTCTTCGCTGTCGTAGTAGCAAGATGCCAAAGCAAAAGCTACAACAGAAATTAATAATAATGTTTTTTTCATAGCTAACTTATTTACAAGTACTTGATGTATCGGCTCCTTTTTGAATCCAAACAAAAATTTTAGTTCTTTGGTCTTTAGTTAATGGGGCATTGGGAGATGGAGGCATGATGGCAAATTCATTTGTAATGTTTTGATACAATTTGCTACCATAAGGATCATTTTTTTTCACATCTTTTAATATATCAGCTACTGAATTGTAATTTTCATCTCTGCTATATCCGTTATGACAACCACTTTTGCCACAATTGTTTTGAATAATGGGCAAAATATCGGTTTTGAAACAAACTGTGTCTTGTGCCAAAAGTACAGGATCTGGGTCGTGATGGCATGAAAATAACATACTTACACAAACAACTGTTAATAGAAATAGAAAATTAATTTTCATAAATATAATTGTTACTACAAATTATTTATACAAAAGTAAATAAAAAATTTTAAATAACTTATGATATTAAACATTTAATTACTATTTTAATTTATTTTTAATTTTAATATTTGAAAAACTTGTGTGTTAAATGATTAAAATCCTCAATGTTTGTATTTTAAAGAAATAAAATCGAAATTAAATAATTTATTATATTTGTGTAAAAATTGTACATTATTTTGAAAAACGTATTTTCATTTGTAATTTTCTTATTGCTGTTTTCTGCTTCAATAAATGCTCAGAGCAGCAAAGATTTTGATGCTAAGTATTTGGCTGCCAAACAACTGCTAAACAAATCGCAGTATTTGCAGGCAATGGAAATTTTTAAACCACTTTTTGTTGCTCATAAAAACAATAAACACCAGGCAGAAGCCAAGTATTTTTTTGCCAATGCGGCTATAAAAGTGAAAGATTATAATGCTGTTTTGAATTTAGCCAATACATTTTTTGCCGAACACAATGCTTGGTACGGCATAGATGATTTTAGGTATTTGTATGAAATTGCCTTGTTTGCAAAATCAAATTTTACAGGTGCTTTGTTGCAAGATGCTGCCTTGCAAGATGAAGTATTAAAAAAACAATCAAATAATTTACAAAGTCAATACCTGAATTCTTCCTTGCCAATAGATACTTTATTGGCTCTTAATCAAAAGTTTGCAGACAATTCATTTATTAAAAATTTATTAGAAAACGAACAAAAAAGAGCTAAAAAAGCGGCAAAGGTGGGTAAGTTTAAGGTAGCAGTTTTGCTGCCATTTGATATAAATAATCTTAAAACTATTTCGGCCAATAACAGAGAAAACCAATATGCATTGGATTTTTATGCAGGTTTTAAAGAAGGTTTTGAAAATTTAACCACCAAAAACATAGAATATTTTGCTTATGATTGTGGCAAAGACTCACTTCAATTGAAAAATTTATTGAAACTTCCAGAGCTAAAAAGTATGGATTTATTGGTTGGTCCCGTTTTTGGTTCATTAACAAGTATTGCATCAAACTTTGCCAAAGAAAACAAAATTTTGTTTATCAATCCCCTTTCAGATAATTTAAAAACGGTGCAAAACAAATCAAATGCGTTTTTGTATCGTGCTTCTATTCAAACCATTGCAGAGCAAACGGCCATTTTTGCCTATAATAAATTTGACCTCAAAAAAGGCATTTTGTTTTATAGCAAAGCCACCACCGATACCGCTTTTGCCAACACTTTTGCTAGAAAATACATTTCACTTGGTGGCAGTTTTGAATATAAACAAAGAACAGATTCTTACAATAGCTTACAATTTCCGAAGCTTTTGGGAAAAGACACCTTGGCAAATGCAGGTTTTGTGATGGTATGCAGTGGAGAACAAATGGTGGCCACCAATTTAATCACGGCACTAGCCATGCGCAATACTGGCACACCTGTTTTGGCATCGTCGGATTGGTTGGGTTATAACTCTCTTGATTTTGAACAATTTGAAAAATACAATTTTCATTTCTACTATCCTGAATATGTAGATTTTAACAATGAAAATGTGAAAAAATTTAAAGCTACCTACCTGAAAAATCACAATATTTTACCTTCCAATTTTGCCTTTATTGGTTATGATTTAATTCAATATTTCAGCACATTGCTAGACAAATATGGTAGAGAATTGCCCAATAACATGTCAGAAATTCCCACCACCAATGGCACTTTACTTGAACAGCACTTTTATGGCAAAAACAAAGACAATCAAATATTTCCAATATTAAAGTTTGAAAATTCGAAATTGGTGCAAGTGAATTAAAAATTTGACAAAAAGAATATTTATATGACAATTGCAGAAAAAAATATAATCAATAGTTATTTCAGTTTATTAGAAGGGTTAAGTACAACTACTAAAGCAGAATTAATTGAAAAACTAACGAAATCAATGAAAGTAAAAGAAAAACAAAAAGATAAGTTGTTTTTTGCTTCATTTGGTGCATTTGAATCTGACAAATCTGCAGAAGAAATAATTCAAGATATAAAAAGCAGTAGAACATTTAGAAATAAAGAAATATGTTTCGCTTAATTTAAAAAAGTTAAATAATGCCTACAATACTGATGTTATTTGGATGGAGATTATTTTTCTATTCAAATGAAGGAAAAGAGCCAATACATATCCATTGTGAAAAAGGTGACATGGAATGTAAATATTGGATTTTAATTGAAGAATTTGATATAAAAGAAGAATATGCTTATAATTTAACCCCTTCAGCAAAAAAAGAAATTAGAAAAATCATTTTTTCGCATTTTGATGTTATTATTGATGAATGGAATAAATATTTTGTAAAATAATTATGAACAAAAAGTTTAATATACAAAACATTCATTTTGAAAATGATGTAATGCTAATTTTAGTAGATAATCAATTAGTTAAAATAAATTTAGAAGACATATCTGATAAGTTGTTTAAAGCTACGATGAGTGAAAGAAATAATTATTCAATTTCTCCATCAGGTTACGGAATTCATTGGAATTTAATAGATGAGGATTTGTCTATTAAAAACTTAGTTATTAATAAGTTATAATATTTTTTATTAAAGAAAATAGTTTTACAACTATGAAAAGAAATAACAGCGAACAGCTTTTTGAAAAAGCAAAACAATTAATGCCAGGTGGGGTTAATTCTCCGGTGAGAGCATTTAAGGCAGTTGGTGGCAATCCTGTATTTATGAAATCGGCGAAGGGTGCATATTTGACCGATGCTGATGATAATCAATACATTGACCTAATCAATTCTTGGGGACCAATGCTTTTGGGGCATGCCAATGAAAAAATAGAAAAAGCTGTGGCTGAGGCTATTAAAAACTCTTTGTCGTTTGGTACTCCTGGCTGGAGAGAAGTAGAAATGGCAGAATTGATAATTTCTATGGTGCCTTCAATTGAGAAAGTGAGAATGGTAAACTCTGGTACTGAGGCTACTATGGCTGCCATTCGTGTGGCGAGAGGATATACAAAAAGAGAAAAAATAATCAAATTTGAAGGTTGCTATCACGGACATGGAGATTCGTTTTTGATTGCAGCGGGCAGTGGAGCAATTACAATGGGCTTTCCAGATTCTTTGGGCGTAACACAAGGTGTGGCAAACGACACACTTACAGCGGTTTACAACGATATTGAAAATGTAAAACAACTAATTGACGCCAACCCAAATAACATTGCGGCCATCATAATTGAACCAGTGGTAGGAAATATGGGTTGTGTGCCACCCAATGCTGGCTTTTTGCAAGCATTAAGAGATTTGTGTACTACTCATGGCATTGTATTTATTTTTGATGAGGTGATGACAGGTTTCCGTTTAGCAAAAGGCGGAGCCCAAGAATTATTTGGTATTACGCCAGATATCACCACTTTAGGTAAAATTATTGGTGGAGGGATGCCAGTAGGTGCTTATGGTGGCAAAAAAGAAATTATGGATATTGTTTCTCCTTTAGGTCCTGTTTATCAGGCAGGTACATTGAGTGGAAACCCAATTGCCATGGCAGCCGGCTTGGCAATGTTACATAGCATAAATGACGACAAAGAACTTTATAATAGACTGAGCCAGAAAGCTACTGCCATTGTAAACGGAATTAAAGAAGTAAATCAATCATTGGGTAAAAACTTCACCATCAATCAAGTAGGTTCTATGTTTACGTTGTTTTTTACAGAAAACGAAGTGACCAATTTTGGCTCAGCCAAAACCAGCGACACTGTTTTGTTTGGAGAATATTTCAGAAAAATGTTGGACAAAGGAATTTATTTAGCTCCATCACAATTTGAAAGTGTTTTTGTTTCAGATGCAATTACTGATGTGGAAATCAACAAAATAGTGCAGGCACACAAGGAAAGTATGGAAGAAATTCTGAATAAATAGATTCACTTATCAAGTACATTATCTACCCCGAAAACTAAAATTGAAATTTTTGCTTTCGGGGTTTTTATTTAACTATACCAATATTTTTTTGCATTTATTAAACAAAACTGGTTACTTTTAATTCTAGTATTCGATTTTAATAAAATTACAAAATCCCAATTTGAAAAGCATTGCCCAAATATTAATTATTTTATTTATTCTCTTTGCATTGGGTTTTGCAAAATTTTTGGTGCCTTTTACAAAAAGCACCTTTAAAGAAAAGAAAAACAAAGAGTTGTCGTTATTTTTTTCCACCAAAGAATATAAATCAATTTCTCAACAAGAAGTTTTTGAAGAAAATGAATTTATTTTGAACGGGTATTACTACGACATTGAAAAAGTTATTCCTAAAAAAGGCGGGTTTCTTGTTATTTGCGAGAAAGACAAAGAAGAAACTTCCTTTTTAAACAATATAAAAAAATGGGTTGAAAAAATTAACAAACAATTTTCAGAAGAAAATGAGGGCTCAGTATTTGAATTTTTTGTTGGCATTTTTAATAAATATTCAATACATTTTGTTTGCATTATATTCATTATAAACATTATACATTTTTCTAAATACATTTTTTCTGCAAATCCATCTATTCAATTTTTTGTTGAGATTCCTCCCGAAAAATAGTTTTTAACAGGGCAAACGCATTTAAAATAATTAATACAATTTAGACCTCATCCCAACCCTTCTCCAAGGGAGAAGGGCTAAGATTACTCCACCTTCGGAGTATTTATACTCGGAAAACAGAGTGATTTCAAGTCCCTCTCCTACGGAGAGACAAATGAACACGAGAGTGTGACATTTGCAAGCGGAGCTTAGGGTGAGGTTTTAAAGTTAAATGCGTTTGCCCTGAGTTTTAATTCCGTTTTATCAAAATTATTTTTATTTCTAAACTAAGCATATGCTTGGCTTGAAGTATTATATTAAAACTAAAATGAAATAATGAAAAAATATATTCTACCAATAATCTTATCAAGTTTATCATTTGGTGCTTATTCACAACAAGTTAAAGATAAATCATCTTTAAAAAATATCCCTAACGCCACAATTCAATTAGACGATAGCACTAATATAGAATCAAATTCAAAAGGCAAATTTGAGTTATCAGAAATAGCTAAAAGTAAAACAATTACAGTAATTGCTATAGGATATTTTCCATTAAAAATTGAAACAAGTACACTCACTACCGAATCAATTATTTACTTAGAAGAAAAAGCCTACGAAACAGCAGAAGTGGTGATTTCGGCAAGTAAGTTTGAGGAAAAACAAAGTGATGTGCCTAATCAAATAATGGTTATTAAAAGCAAAGATTTAGAATTTATTAATGCCCAAAATTCTGGTGATGTGTTGCAACAGTCTGGCAATGTGTATGTTCAGAAAAGTCAAATGGGAGGTGGAAGTCCAATACTAAGAGGCTACGAAGCCAACAAGGTTTTGATGGTGGTTGATGGTGTGCGAATGAACAATGCCATTTACAGAGGCGGTCACTTACAAAATATTATCACACTGGATAATAATGCTTTAGATAGAGTTGAAGTAGTTTATGGTCCAGGTTCTGTAATTTATGGTTCAGATGCTTTGGGCGGTGTAATGCATTTTCACACTAAAAAACCTAAACTTTCAACTGATGGAAATGTACAAACTACAGGAGGTTCGTTTTACAGATATAGCACCGCTAACAAAGAGGAAACCTATAATGTAAATTTGAATGTTGGTTTTAAAAATTTTGCATCATTTACTAGCTACACCAACAGTAAATTTGGCGATTTAAGAACAGGCGCTAATCGTGATGAAAAATATGGTGATTGGGGCAAAAGGTTGTTTTATGCACAAAGAATCAATGGTAAAGATTCAATGGTGGCAAATAGTGACCCAAATGTACAGGTTGGTTCAGGATATAGTCAAGAAGATGTGTTACAAAAGTTTTTGTTAAAAACAGGAAACTTCATACATATTGCTAATATTCAATATTCTACATCGAGCAATGTGCCTCGTTATGACAGGTTAACTGATATAAAATCAGGGAAATTTAACAGTGCAGAATGGTATTATGGTCCACAAAATAGGTTATTTACTTCATACACTTTGGAGTATAAACCAGAAAACACTACTTTTTTTAATCAAGCTAGATTAATATTTGGCAATCAAAATATTGATGAAAGTAGAATGAACCGAAATTTTGGATCAACTAGTTTAAATTCAAATATTGAAAATGTTAAAATGAATACTATTAACCTTGATTTTAATAAAAATGTGGGCAAACATGAAATCAGATATGGGGTTGAACGAGTAAAAAATGACGTTACTTCTATTGCAAATACTTATGATATTGTAACTACATTAACCAAAAATAGGGCAACAAGATATCCTGATGGAGGATCTACATATAACACAACTTCCTTATATTTAACACATACTGCTGAAATATCTAAGAAATTCATTATCACCGAAGGAATAAGATATAGTAATTTTGATTTAACTGTAAATTTCAAGAATGGAATTGCCGGTTTTAAATATCCTAATGGCACAGTAAAACAATCTTCATCAGCCGTGAATGGAAATTTTGGTGTTGTGTATCAGCCAGGTTTTGACTGGAGGTTTGCGGTTTTGGGTTCATCTGGTTTTAGAGCACCAAATGTGGATGATTTTGCAAAAGTTTTTGAATCAACAGGTACAGCATTGATTTTACCAAATCCTGAATTAAATCCAGAATACAATTATAATTTAGAACTTTCAGCTTCTAAAGTAATTGCTAAAATGGTTAAATTAGATGTAACAGCTTATAGTACATGGGCGGTTGATGCTATTGTAAGTTTAAAATCAACATTTAATGGTCAGGACTCCGTAATGTATGGAAGTTCAAAAGCACAAGTATTTACTAATCAAAATGAACAAACAGCAAGAATTAATGGTATCAACGGACAAATTGCAGTGGATTTCACGCATTATCTGCAACTTACTTCTGCCATCAATTATACCAAAGCCAGAGCAAATGTTGAAGGACAAGAAATTCCACTGGACCATATTCCTCCGTTGTATGGTAAAACAAGTGTAATTGCTAAATTTAAAAAGTTTAAAGGCGAATTATGGGCACAATATAATGGAGCAAAAAATTCGGCAGATTATAGTCCATCAGGTGAGGATAATAAACAATATTCAGCAGATGCAATAAATGGATTTATGCCAGCTTGGTTTACTTTCAATATCAGAACTGCATATAATTTCAGTTCAAATGTTCATATACAAGCTGCCTTAGATAATATATTTGATAAACATTACAGATTATTTGCATCAGGAGTTTCAGCTCCTGGACGAAATTTATCGTTGACTTTAAGAGCTAATTTTTAATACCCTAAATTGATTAAAGCAATAGAAATCAACAAGTTTCTATTGCTTTAATTTTCTGAAAAGAATCATTTACTATACTTTATCAACAATTTCAACTCCAAATTTTTATCTTTTAAATCAGTAGATAAATCACTTTGTTTCAATATTTTTTTACAACTAATTTCACATTCGTGTTGAATAGCGTTTACAAGTTTGTCAATATTTTTTTCATTGATTTGTAAAGAAATCTCGTTTCTTCTAATTCTTTTACTTTCTTTAAATTTCTTATCATCAAGCACTATGGCTTGCAAACTATCCAAAGAATTATAAATATTCATTCTACAAATACTAATGTTGCTTGTATAAAATTCAAATTCAACTTTATTGCTTGTTTCACAACTTATTAAACTTAAAAAAAGTATAAGCACAACTACCATACTCTTTAGATTTGGTACTGTATTTTTCATAGAAAATATTTTTTTAACAAGATTAATAAAAATATATTAAAAAAACAGGTTACTTTTTATAGAATTATTCGAATAGGAAATATAAATAAACTAATAAATAATCTTAATCCTCTAATTTTTAATTATGAAAATCAAACTACTTGCTTCAATAAGCATGGTGATAGCCTCTACTTTAGGTGTAAGCTATTATTTATTAGCCCCTAACAAGGAATCCAACGCCATCATTCCTGAATTAATTGGCGATGTAAGAGAAGGTAAAAATGCGCCTTGGTCAGATTCGGCAGCGGCTGCTTTTTATGCAGAACAAGAAAAACAATTTAAAGCTTTATATTCAAATTCAAATGCCAGAATGGCAAGTGGCACCTATGCTGATGGTAATTTAGCTGGAACTTGGGAAAATAGAGGTCCTAAAAATATGCCTGGTGCTTTTCAGTTTTGTGAAATGGACGAAGGTACTGATACAGTGTATGCTGTAACTTGTGGTCATTATGGTGGGGTGCAATTTATTTGGAAAGGTACTTTAACTGGCGATAACTGGGAAATTATAAACCCTAAAAATCCTGCCCGTTTCGATGATTTAATTGTAATACCTAACGGAACAAAAAGAAGAGTTATTGCTGGAAAACAAGGTGGTAGCATTATGTATTCTGATGATGCTGGTAAAACTTGGAATAACCCAACTGGTTTAACTGGTGTAATTAAAAGTACTATTGTAAATAGAAAAGACAATATTATTTATGCAACTACCAATTCAACTGTTTTTAAATCAACCGATAAAGGTGCAACTTTTACATCGTTACAAAATTTTGGAGCTAATGCTACCAATTTAGAATTATATTCTCCTCGCTGGGCTGCACAACCAGGTGCTGGTGATGTTTATTTAGTAAGAGATACAAAAGTATATAAACTTAATGCTGGTAAAACTGCATTTACACAAACCAATACCAATAGTCCTTTAGCTAGTACAAATCCTGTTGCTATGTCGGGTGATAGCAGAAGATTGTGGGTTGTTTTGAATGAAAGAAAATGGTATTCGAGTACAGATGGAGGCGTGACTTTTACTTATGTAAGAACCCAAAGTTCATATTATGGTGACCCTTATGACGATATGGAATCAGGGCAACATATTGGTGTAAATCCTGAAAATCCGGATATTATTATTGGTGGATATGCCAATCCGATTATAATTACAGGAGCAGGCACAACCATCAATATGGATGCAAGCAAATATTGGGGTTATTACCAAAATGCTGTAGGTAATGATGCAAAAGTGAGAAATAATTATCATCCTGATTTTCAATCTCACCACTTTTTTTATGACAAAGCAGGTAAGTTAATGACGCTGCGTGCAAGTGATGGGGGAATTTTTAGGTCGTACAACGAATGGACTAAAACTACTTTTCCTACTTATAATGACATGACTGGTATTTACTATAATATCAGTTTGTACAACAAACCAACACAAGAAACCTACAGAGGTGGTTTTATTTATGGATATTTGAATCCTGACCATTTAACTGCTGGTACCCAAGACCAAGGCTGGCAAGATGTTCGTTCATCTACTTATGGACAAACTTCACTTTCCTGGGATCAAGTTGCAGGTGGCGATGGACCAAGCTGTATCACTGGTGATGGGAAAATTGGTTGGAGTTATAATTACCAAGGTACTGGCGAATTTAGAAGAATTCAATTGTATAATGACACAACTTACAAAGGTCAAACAGGAACTAAAACAGCAGCGGCTAACTTTACTTTTACGGGTGGTTCTTATTTTACACCTTCTGTAGGCGACTGGCAAAATGGCGATAGAATTTGGGTCTTGAGCCAA
>Ga0214921_10000671_pt1 | contig 61713 bp, 46 predicted proteins | sample LL1505_MetaG_FD_177992 | JGI IMG/M metagenome (GOLD analysis project Ga0214921, IMG submission 177992) | Freshwater microbial communities from Lake Lanier, Atlanta, Georgia, United States - LL-1505 | ecosystem: Environmental > Aquatic > Freshwater > Lake | place: USA: Georgia | collected...
AGAGATTTTGAAATTTTCGGCGCGCAACCCTGGCACCGTCAGGGTGAGCACCGAAAATTCAAAAGCCGCAGTGATTTTAGCCAGATGCGCCGCTTTGGGACCCGCAACTGCCGTTTTTAGGATTATAGCCTAATAAAATAAAACGGTGAACGTGCTCTTGCACTTGCTCCTAAACGTACCCGATTTGCCACTTCTGCCATTTTAGTTCGGCAAATGAATGACCCTGAATTCGGGTACGTTTCTCGTTTACGAGCACGAGCACGAGCAGGTGCACGAGCACGAGCAGGTGCAGGTACCTAAAGCCTATTTAGGGATTGACCACCTACCCCACCCTAACAAAAGCATACCGCAGCATCGGAACTCCCTGCGGATCTCGCTCCCCCGGGATCCACAGGTACTGCGGTATCAGATCGCTTAGATCCTGAACGATCTTCTGTGAGTCGCGAGGAGCGATCTTGGTGTCCCATGGAACGATAACTAACTGCAGCTCGCCGCGCCGCGAGGTAATCGTGTTTCTGAGCTCCTCCAGAGAAAAAGCGCGCGCAACCTCGGGAAAGTTCGAGGCGGCTCCTTGAGTGTCGGCGTTGTATTGCTCAAACACAACCGCGGGTATCTTTTGCGCGCCAGCCTCACGGGCGAGCTTCATCATCGCTGTAGATAAGAGCCCACGATCCCCAAGCTCGAAAAACTGTTTTGGCTCGGGGTGGCTGTACGTCGTAAACGCGTAATAAATATTAAGCCCAATTGAGAGGACGCAAAGAGAAGTAGCCAGAGAAACAGCGCGCGCGTGAGAAACTAAACGCGAACTTAAGAGATCAGCGCCGATCCCAGCTAGCCAGGCGATAAAAAAAGAAGCGCAGATCATCCGCCTAGCGAGGCCGTGATTTGGGCTCTCAACAGGAAAGCTAAGTGCCATCGGAAGGATAAATACGATCATTCCAACCAAAGCAAAGCGCCCCGCCTGAAAGCTAGCGATCCTAAACAGCGAGTAGATGACCCCGACAGAGAAGAGCGCTGAGAATATCGGATCAAGGATCGGCCGGTCAGGGCGAAAAACGTGGCGGCTGCGGTCAAAGATCTCTGTCTGAAGTTGTCTTAGTCCATCTAAGGTAATTAACGCCGTGGCTGAGTACTCGTTAAGCCCCATCTTTGGAAGCTCAGTAGCTCTAAGGGTCGCCGCCTCTTTCTGTCTACTAAACTGTCCTCCAGTCGCCTTCAGGGTTATTAACTCCGGTTCATAGGTAATACATAGCCCGAGAGCGATGACACAGAAGGTCAAGATAAGTTTTAGACGATCGGCCCGCGCGGTTAATATTAAAAGCTCTAATCCGATGTAGCCAAGAAGGGGCAGCAGCATCAGGCCGACTTTTTGCGTAATTAGCGCTAATCCACAAGAGAGCCCAGCGAGGGCGGCATAAGTGAAGCTAAATCGGCGAGTAGCTAGGACAAACATCAGAAGGCCAAATGTGATGTTGGCCATATCAAGGGGGTAAGCGTAGACAAATCTGGAGTTAATCCAGTGCCACCCCCAACAAGAGAGAAGAAGCGCTGAGTAAAGAGCGATTCTACGGCCGCAGAGAAAACGGACAGTGCCGTATAAAAATACAACAGAGAGAGACGATGAGATAAATGAAACGGTCTTTAAAAGTGGCAAGAGCTCGATAAAGTCTCTTGTCGCGTAGTGCAACCAATACAGGCAGTAAAGCACGAAGTAAGGATAGGTGGTTGAAGTGGATCCAAGTGGACCGGTGCTAAGAGGTGTGCTTTTAGATATCTCTAAAACCTGCGAGATCTCATCGACTACCCAACTATTAGGCCCCCAGATCCGCGCTAAGAGACTTAAAGAAAATATCCCGCAGATAATTAACAGCTCATCGCGATTAATCTTAACCCAAGAGATCTTTCTCCGTAGATCGAGCGAAACGCAGCAGCCGACAAATGCCAAGAAAGCCCCGGCCCAGAAGATAAGCATTTTAGGCACAGTGACCGTTCTAGGTTCAATTGCACTTAAAACATCAAGGGTTGGAGCGTAAAGCTTATACGCGCAGAAAGCGGAGACTATACCGAGTAAGATCGGAGTTGTCCTCGATGACCAGAGGGCGCTCGGGCCGCGCTCAGTCGAGGCTTTTGGAGAGAATACAATTCCGGCCGCTCCGAGGGCGGTGAGGATATATGCGTTGGTTATCGCGATGGAGCCGCTCTCTAGCCCCCAGACACCATAAGCCAACAAACCGCACGCGACGATCGTAAAGACCGCGCGAGCCGACAAAAGCGCTTGATTAAGCATCTGCTATTTCTCCACTATAACCCCTGATTTGTTGGCGGCGGAAGCCTCGTATATCGCCCAGGCTCCAACATCAAAGGGAAGTTCAATCTTTTTTAAATCCGGGAAAACTGCGGACATAGCGGCGAATTGCCTCTCATCTGGCCCACGCGAGATAAACACAACATCGCGGTTTAATTTAATAGCGACAGATTTTACCCACTCAAAATCGTTTTGCCGATCGCTCTCAGATCCTAAAACGACCTGCTCTCTTGGCCCATAGAGGCTCTTGTTATAGAGCGCGTTCCAATTAGTTGTTACCTGAACGTGCGTCTTGGCGTAACGTTCGTTTACCACCTCAAACAACCGCCAGAGATTCAAGTGGTACGGACCATTAGTCGAGCGAGGTGTCTCGATAAGCCCTTGGTACGCTGAGATGTTAGCGTAGACAAAAACCGCTAGAGCGGCGATCTGCGCGCTCCTTGTGATGATCTTAAATCTCTTGGCGGTGAAACCCCATCCAGCGACCGCGGCGCAAACTAGAAAGACAAAGCCCGGAATAACGTGGTGCGCGCCATAAGAGCGAGAAGAGGCTGAGACGATCACCGAAGTTATAACGAAGCCTAGGAGATTTAAGCTAATCCAACCACGCGCTCTCCAAGAGGCGGCGCGAATTAATGAGATTAAAAAGAACGCCGCGGCGCTATAGAGATATAGCTCCTTAATTTGAGCGCTACTAGGGGCGATACCGCAACAGATATGCGATGCTGAAGCTGGATCAAAGAAGAAGCTAGAGAGCTTATTAGAGAAGTGGCTCCAGATAAGCTCTAGGCTAGTTGCCTGATCAGAAGATGACTGAGTGGTCATCATCTCGTAATAGCGCAGCCCGTGTTGATCCTTAGCGAGTAGCAGCGCCGCTGTAAGGATTCCCCAAGTGATAGTAAAGAGCGCGCCGATCGGGATAATCCAGCTAAAAGCCGCGCGCACGGTACCTTTAGAGATCGCTTTAGCTATAAGTGTTACCGCCAAAAGGATCCCGCAAGCGGGGAGTAGAAAGGCGAAGGAGAGTCTTAAATAAAATCCGAGTCCAAGCGTAATGCCAAGGGCGAGTGCTAGTAAGATATCACGTTTAGTTGAGTTAGAGCCGCGAAGCTTTAGTAGCAAGAGTTGAAAAGCGACGACTAGGGTGGTCTGAACGGTGAGATGTCCGATATCAACAAGGTGGTGGTAGGCATATGGGAGCCAAGCTAGGCAGATAGCGAAGATCGCCAAAGGGCTTACCCGATAAGCCCTGCCTAGCATAAAGGCTTGAGCCGCGACCATCATAATGCCGAAAAATCGGGCTGAATGTTGGTGTTTCCAGGCCAGAAAAAACGGGAGGTAAAGTAACGACTGAATGCTTCCAACGTAGTTGTAGCTTCTTAAAGGAAGCGAAGTTGAGAATCCGGGGATCGTAAGTGGCCAGGCGTTACATGCGCCAGAGCCGGTATTTAGCCAATTAAGTGGGTAGTAAAGGCACGCCAGCATGTGGTGCTGCAGCACCTCGTCTTGGTCGAAGGGAACATAGCGGGAGATAAAAAGGGTGAACCAGAGCGCTAGCCCAGTGATGCACATTAAGTATAGCGCTGATGTAAAGAGCCTTAGGCCACGGCTCTGATTAAGTCTCTTAAGAAGCGATACCATATTAATTATAACTAGGCCCCATGAGCTGGGGTGGCGCTGATTCCCGTTGAGGCAGCGTGGGTAAACTCAACTATATCAGCGGTAACAACCAATCTAGGTATAGAGAAGAGAATTAGATAGATAGTTGAGTGATCTTGAGTTTGATTAGCCAAGGCGATTGAGCGCCCCTCAAGCTGCTCTCCAACCGCGGTGTAGAGGCTTGATTTAGCGTCGGCGTAGTTTGGGGAGACTATGGGGATAAACCCTAGGAGGTAAAACCCGGTGCTGTGCCCGCGGGCGCCCGCTTTTATAACTTTATAATTGTTCTCTTTTAACGACACCGCGGTAGCGGTTGACTGTGGCATAACTCCATTTGAGGAGCAGCCGATAAGCGAGCCAGAGGCCGTGAGTAAAGCCGTTAAGGATAACAAGAGTTTAGTTAGATTTGTCATAGAGGCAAAATAAACTGTAGCTGTGTAAGGGGGGCTGGGCAACCTAAAAAGTGGGGAGCCCCGGGAGTAAGGAGCTTTCGGTTAGATCTTCAGTTACTCCTCCTCCCCCGGAATCCTCTGAAACGCTATCGCGTTAGTCTTTGTCTTTAACGCTGGCTGCGCGTCAGCAACATACACTGTCGATTCGCGATACCTATTATTTACCTGATCTAGCGCCTCCATCAGGGAATCTCGGCGCTTGTCCTCAAAGAGGCTTAATTGGTGATTTCCAGCCTCAACTAATCCACCTAAAGCTACCCCTACTCTTAACACCGCGCGCCGCGGGGCAGTGGCCCACAGCTTGGTTAGCTCATCTATAATAGTGAGGCTATCTTGGGTCTCAAAATACTTCGCCTTGGCGTGCCATGTGCGCTCAGATGGATCTCGGTGCTGAAACTTTAATGATAACCACACCTCTTTTGAGTAAAACCCCTCGTCACGTAGACGCGCGCACGCTTTGGTTAATAGCCGCACGGCGACTGGCCACGCGGCTTCAAGGGATCTGGCGTCTGGTGGTAAAACCTTTGAGTGGCTGATTGATGATCGTTTGGTGTCGATCTCTGGGAGGTTCTGTCCCCTGATTAAATAAAAAAACCTCTCGCCGTTAATTCCACCCCAGATCTCAGTCATCTCAGAGATGGGGATCTGAAACATCTGCCTGGCTGTGTAGCACCTCTTGGCGTGAAAGCGTTCCTCCATGCGGGGGCCAACACCTGGAAAATCTCGCGGCTCTAGTTTTGATAGGCGCTCAATTATCTCGTGTTGATGGATAACTGTGAGGCCGTCAGGTTTTTGCATATCACTGGCGACCTTCGCTAGGTAGCGATTGGGGGCTATCCCGACCGAGCAGGTAAGCGCTGGGCTTATTCCTTGAGTTATCTCGGCTTTTATCGCGGCGGCTTTAGCGCGCGCGTTCTCTTCAAGTCGCTCACTTCCTACTAGCTCGCAAGCCATCTCATCGATTGAGAGAACTTTTTTTATCGGTAGGTGTTGATCGACCGCCTCAAGAATTCGCTTGTGATAGCGGATGTATTTTCTGTGGTCGGCCTCAATAAAAACTATACCTGGACAGAGCCTTTTAGCGTCGCGGATCGTGGTGCCTGTTTTTACTCCGCGGTGTTTCGCCGGGTAGCTAGCGGCGAGGCAGCAAGTTGTGTCGGCGAGCATCGGAACAACAGCGACTGGCCGTCCCTGCAGCTCTGGCCGCTCGGCTTGCTCAACCGAGGCGAAGTAGGAGTTTAAATCAAGAAAGAGCCAGTTTAGCGACATAGGGAATTGGGTTAGCGGGTGGCTGTATTTCATCACAAAGCTGGGTGGGCCGCAAAGAATAAGAAGAAATAACGAGAGAGAGATTTTCGCCTCGTTGCCTCAAAAATACCGCAGAATACGCTCCCTCTCTTCATTGGCGTTATCTGCTTTGAAATACATCTGCACAAATTGAATCCGCTGTTCTCGCTGGTGATAGGCGTAAATTATACGAAAGCCTGTGTTGGAGCCCTTGCCCTTTAAGGACCGACTCGCGAATTTTTTTATTTTTACGATAATTGGAGATTCAAATCCAAAGCCAGGGATTCGATATGACAGGGGTGGTTGGGGGTGAGAAGCCACGGCTAAGACCTTTTTTAATACTTCCAGGTCGTCTTTCAAGGTGCGGTATTTTTTTAAGAGTTGCTTCAGATCTCGCTTGAACTCTGGCAGTTCGTCGAACTCCATGGCAGATAAATGCTCCCTGGTTATTGCTCGTCGCTGTTATCATCTCTCACCGAGTACGCCGGTGTGCGATAGAAAACTAATTCGTAATCAATCACATCCTTTTCAGCGGTCGCTTTCCAGGGGATATCCTCGTGTGAATAATCACTAAGCCACTTAGCGCTTTTATCTGAGAGCCTTTCAACCACGCTGTCTAGCACGGTCTTCTCGGCTGCGGTTAGTTGATTCAGGTCGGCTTTTTTAAGTGGGATATAGCGAGTTTGAGGATATCCATAGAAGCTATCTTTAACGGAAGTCAGGTCTTTACGACGTATCATCTCTTTAACGATCTCACCAAACTCACGAGGTACGGGGCCATACTGGAGTTTGCGGTACGTGGCGCCTGTCATATGCTCTTCATAGAGCTCGTAAAAATTAAAGTCCGCGAAGTAGAGTAATTTGTAAAGAACTGTTTCACCGATGTTCGGCTTGCCACCACATCTTTCTAATAGATACAGAAGAACATTCTTAAATTTTTCGATTCGATGGTATGGGACCGATATCCTCTCCGGTAGGTGATTACTTTTTTTCTTGGGAGGATCGCCTAATATCACCTCCGGCTCGCTCTCTAGCCCCAAGAGAAAGTCGGCTGTAACGCCAAAGACCTCACTAAGCCTCTTTAGCTCGGCGCTGGAGACACCTCTCTCTCCGTTTTCAATTTGAGAGATTGCTGAGCGAGATACTCCAAGCTCTGTAGCGAGTTGATCCTGCGACCAGGACCTCTTGGTCCGCTGCTCTTGGATGATCTCGCTTAGTTCATTGTCGCTGGCCGGCTTCATTTTTATAAAAGTATTGTGGCATATGTTGCTAAATCAAACAACTGCATGTTCAGTTATCGAACAGACTTTTTAGGTTAAAGTACGCGGCAGAGCGAGAAGAAGGGGCGCCTCATAATAAAATTGACCACGCCCCGAATATATGCGATAAATTCGGGGTATGATCGCCAGAGAGCTTAACATACTGACAGGAAACAGTTTTCTTCTCTTTGGTTCGAGGGGAACTGGTAAAACAAGGCTACTTAAGGAGCTTTTTTCCAAAACTTCAGCTCTGTGGGTGGACCTTCTGGATCCCAATCAGGAGTATGAGTTTAATCGCCGTCCCGAGCTCTTGAGGCAACGGATCTCTGAACTTGAAAGCGAGCCCGAGTGGGTGATCGTCGACGAGGTGCAGAGAGCTCCCAAATTGCTCGATATCGCGCATCAATTGATCGAGAGTACTAAGATTAAATTCGCGTTAACAGGCTCGAGTGCGCGCAAGCTACGTCGAGGGGGTGCCAATCTGCTTGCGGGAAGAGCCTTTGTATATCATCTGTTCCCGTTCACATGGACCGAGCTGGGGAGTGAGTTCTCGTTGGATGAGACCCTCCTATGGGGGGCATTGCCGAAGACCTTAGCGCTTAAAACAGATGAGGAGCGTGAGCTATTTTTATCTTCCTATGTAGATACATATCTTAGAGAGGAGGTAGTCGCCGAGCAGCTTGTTCGTAACGTCACCCCATTTAGAACTTTTTTAGATCTGACAGGACAGCTTAACGGGGAGCCGATCAATTACGCTAAGTTGTCCCGCGAAGTTCGCGCTGATGACACGACTATCCGAACTTACTTTGAGATTTTGGAGGAGACCTTAATAGGATTTAGACTCCCGAGCTTTGACAAATCAGTCAGAAAACAGCAACTTCAAAGCCCCAAATTCTATCTCTTTGATCTAGGAATCAAGCGAGCTGTTGATCGATTCTCAATAGCTAAACTTATCCCGGGTAGTTCGCTTTATGGGCGGGCCTTCGAGCATTTCATAATTCTCGAAGCGGTGAGAAGGAATGAGTATAGAAGAAAACGGGCGAAACTCTCTTATCTCCGTACCAAGGATGGGCTAGAGGTGGACTTGATTGTTGAAAAGCCGGGACAGGCTCCGATCTTTGTTGAGATAAAAGCTAGCGAGAATATCGAAACGGTCGATTTAAGGGGCTTTGAGAGATTAATTGATGCTGATGCCGGAGTCACGGGGGTCGTGCTTAGTCGTGATAAGAGGCAGTTCTCGCGCGGAGCTATTAAATTTATGCCTTGGCAAGAGGGCCTAAAAGAGATTTTGTAAAAATATATCTATGCTAAACAAAACTACAATCAAAAACATCTCCCAAACAAATCGGGGCCAGGTCGCGTTAGCGCTTGGAGCTATGCTCGTGTTGACCCTGGTGCTCGCTGTTATTAAGGGGGTGCAGATAGCTCGCGGGATCGCGGAAGGTAAGCGACGTGGCCCACCTCCAGAGGCGGTCACTACGGTAAAGGCTACTAGCGAGAAGTGGCGTGATACTTTTACAACTGTTGGATCATTCGCCGCTGTTAAAGGGGCTACTCTAAGCACTCAGGAATCGGGAAATGTAGTTCGAATCGGTTTCGAGTCGGGCGCTCGGGTTCAAGAGGGGCAGTCTTTAATAGAGTTAGATCGCTCAGTAGAGGAGGCTAATCTTCAAGGAGCTCTGGCTCGTTTAGATCTAGCTAAGCAAAACCTAGCGCGCGCGCAAACTTTAAGAACTCAGAGCGCTGTATCAGCGGCTAATTACGAGGACGCGCAGGCGCGCGCTAAACAGGCCGAGGCTGAGGTAAGATCAATTAAGGGGGTAATCGATCGTAAGACTATCCTGGCTCCGTTCTCTGGCCGGGCTGGAATCCGCGCGGTAAATTTAAGTCAGTATGTGACGGCTGGAACTCCACTTGTTCCGTTATACTCAGTTGATCCGATCCATTTTAATTTCTCTGTGCCCCAACAGATCGCCCCAGCGCTTAGAGGTTCTCAAGAGTCGGTGAAGATAACTGTCGACGCGTTTCCTGGCAGGGTGTTTCAGGGGAAAGTTACAGCGGTTAACCCTAATATAAACGAGATTACCCGCGCTGTAGAAGCTCAAGCGACTATCGAAAACAGTGATGAGGCGCTCCTCCCTGGGATGTTTGGTGAAGTTGTTATTGAGCTAGGCGCGGCGCGCGATGTAATCGTTTTGCCGGTCACCAGTGTTCGCTACGCCCCTTACGGTAACTCAGTTTATATCGTTAAAGCGCCAGAGGGAGCTGAAGCCGCTCCATCTGACAAGCCAACACCACGCGAGGCGCGTCAACAGATCGTTCAGTTAGGCTCAAGGCGCGGAGATTTCGTCGGGGTATTAAGTGGCGTTAACGTAGGTGATGAAGTTGTAACTCTAGGAACGTTTAAACTTCGGCCCGGCGCGATGGTAATTCCTCGAGGCGATCTAAGCGTGCCAGCTAAGATAGATCCTGAAGTCAAGAACTCCTAAGCGGTAAGGACCATGAGGATAACAGATATATTTATTAAGCGCCCCGTTCTGGCTATCTGCCTTAACGTGCTAATCCTGTTGGCGGGTTATCAAGCTATCAGGAGCCTCTCGGTAACTCAGTTTCCAAAGAGCGATAGCGCCATAGTGAAGGTGCGCACGGCGTATATCGGCGCCCCTGCGGATCTGGTCAGAGGTTACATATCAGCTCCGTTAGAGCGTGTTATAGCGAGCGCTGACGGTATTGATTATATCGAATCAAGTAGCAAGCAGGGATTAAGCGAGATTATCGCGCACCTTAGATTAAACTTCGATGTTAACGCGGCACTTACACAGATCCAAGCTAAGGTCGCTCAGGTACGAAGCGAGCTCCCCCCTGAGGCCGAGTCGCCGATTATTGAGGTAGAGAGTAGCGATAATCGATTCGCCGCGATGTATATCGGCTTCGCCTCTCCGGATATGGAGGCTAATCAACTTACTGAGTATCTAACTAGAGTTGTCCAACCGCAGTTATCAACGGTTCCAGGGGTTCAGCGCGCCGATGTTTTGGGCGGAAGAACCTTCGCGATGCGTGTCTGGATGAAGTCCGACCGGATGGCCGCACTAGGCATAAGCGCGGCAGATGTAAGGCAGGCGCTCTCAAGAAATAACTTTCTCTCGGCGGTTGGTAATACTAAGGGTGCTCTAGTCACCGCGAGCTTAGTCGCTAACACTGATCTTAAGAGCGCCGATGAGTTTAAGAAGTTAGTTGTCGCTAAGAAGGGCGCCTCTGTTGTCAGGCTTGAGGATATAGCGGATGTGGTTCTAGGGGCTGAGAGCTACGATGAGGAGGTTCTCTTTAACGGTAAGCGAGCCACATTTATGGGGGTTTGGGTTCTGCCAAACGCTAATTCCCTAGAGGTGATCGATAACGTAAGAAAAGTTCTTCCAGAGATCGAGCGAAATCTCCCCAGTGGCGCGACCCTCACCGTGCCATACGACGCGACCAAATATATTGAAGACGCTATCTCTGATGTATTAAAGACACTAACCGAGACGATCATCATCGTTATCTTGGTAATTTATCTCTTTATCGGCTCTTTTAGATCTGTGTTAGTTCCGATCGTGGCGATACCGCTATCTCTAATTGGCGCCACGGCGATTATGTTGGCGTTTGGTTTTACTATTAATCTATTAACGCTTTTAGCGATCGTATTAGCGGTGGGATTAGTGGTTGATGACGCGATTGTGATGCTAGAGAACGTTGAGCGCCACATCCGCGATGGGCAAGCCCCACTAGAGGCGGCGATCACAGCGGCGCGTGAGTTAATCGGCCCAACGATAGCGATGACGATCACATTAGCCGCGGTTTACGCGCCGATAGGTTTTCAGGGTGGTTTAACAGGAGCGCTCTTTAAGGAGTTTGCTTTAACTTTATCTGGCGCTGTTATTATCTCTGGGCTAGTGGCGATTACGCTCTCTCCGATGATGTCATCAAAGCTTATCCCAGTAGGTGGGGTCGCCGATAACAAGGTTAAGCTAGCGGTTGAGCATTGGCTAAATAACTTTAAGGGTTGGTATGAGATTAAACTTAGATCAATCTTTAAGTATCGCGCAGCGGTAGTGACGTGCGCGGTTTTTATAACTCTACTTTTGGTTCCGCTTTATCTCTTCTCAATGAAGGAGTTAGCCCCTCGTGAGGATCAAGGTGTACTCTTTGGAATCGTGCAGGGCCCTCCAGAGGCGACTATTGAGCAGATGCGACTCTCAACAAGTCAGGTCTTTGAGGCTTATAAATCTGTGCCGGAGTATCGCGGCGCGTTTCAGTTAACAGGTCCAGGATTTGGTTTTTCTGGTTTAGTTACTAAACCGTGGAGCGAGCGTAAGCGAACTATCTTTGATATTGAGCCTGAGTTGTGGGGAAAAGTTGGTGCGATCCCTGGGGCGCGTGTAATCGTGACCACTAAGCCTGCTCTTCCAGGAGGGAGTGATTTCCCGGTTGAGATGGTTATCTCATCAACAGCCGAGCACGATGAGGTTGTTGGCTATGCGCAGCAGCTAGTGGGGGCGGCGTTCGCGAGTGGTAAATTTATGTTCGCTGATAGCGATCTGAAATACGATCAACCACGCGGGGAGGTGGTAATAGATCGTGATAAGGCTAACGCGATGGGGATGTCGTTAGCTAATATCGGTGAGGATCTAGCTACTTTTGTTGGTGGTAATTACGTTAATCGCTTCTCGATACAGGGGAAGAGCTACCGAGTGATTCCGCAGGTCGAGCGCCGAGAACGACTAAATCCAGAGCAGCTTCTAGCTCTTCATGTAAGGGGCCCAGGAGGCTCGCTCGTTCCATTAGCGAGCGTGGCTTCGATCTCCAATTCAACTCAGCCACGGCAGCTAAACCGTTTTCAACAGTTAAACTCAGCTAAGATTCAGGGCGCGATAGTTCCTGGGGTGAGTTTAAACGAGGCGCTCTCTGTACTTGAGGAGAAAGCTAAGGAGATCCTGCCGTCAAATTACTTAATCGATTACGCAGGTGAATCGAGACAGCTACGCCGCGAGTCAAAGAGTATGACCGGTACGCTTCTCTTGGCATTAGTGGTGATATTTTTAGTCTTAGCCGCGCAGTTTGAGAGCTTTATCGACCCGTTGGTGATTTTGGCTGGTTCTGTGCCTCTGGCTCTCGCCGGGGCGCTACTGTTTGTCTTTTTAGGAATGACCTCTTTAAATATCTACTCTCAGGTGGGGCTTGTTACCCTCGTTGGTTTGATAGCTAAAAACGGTATCTTAATAGTTGAGTTCGCTAACACAGCGCAGATCGAGTACGGGTTGTCGAAAGTCGAGGCGGTGATACAGGCGTGTATAACTCGATTAAGGCCGATATTAATGACATCTGTAGCGACAGTCGTTGGTCACTTCCCGCTAGTTATCGCCACAGGTGCTGGAGCCGCGGCGCGTAACAGTATCGGAATAACTTTAGTTACGGGGATGATCATCGGTACCGCATTTACCCTTTTTGTGGTACCTGTTCTTTACGTTTGTATCTCAAGACCTAAGGCTGTAATTAAGTGATCTGTTGACGTTATGAGGCGTAGTATCCCGGTTCTTATATTTGTTGCGTTTTTAGCCGGCGGCTGTGCTGTCGGTCCAGACTTTGAGCCACCAAAGACAGAGGTTGCCGCCAACTTTAATGAAGCAGCCAAAGCCGCTGTAGATAATAACGAGTTTAAGGGTGATAAGTGGTGGTCTAGCTTTAAAGACCCGGAGTTAGATAAGCTAATCGCTGAGGCGGTTAGCGCAAACCGCGATCTGGATAGCGCCTTAGCGCGAGTTAATCAGGCAAGAGCTGTTAGACAGGAGGCTTTTTTAGATCTCTTCCCAACTGTAACAGCGGAAGGTGATTACGCGCGAACGAGGATCCCCACATCGACGTTTGCTGGTAATGCTTTTCAGGCATCGAGACGGCACATATCTAACGAGTATTACGCTGGGGGCTTCGACGCTTTTTGGGAGTTGGATCTCTTCGGGCGTGTGCGAAGAGGCGTAGAGGCTAAAGACGCTGAGAGTGCGGCTTCAGTGGCGGAGCTCCGCGATGGAGTGAGGATCGTTATCAGTGAGGTTGCGCGCAACTATTTTATCCTAAGGGGGACTCAAGAGCAGATTGAGGTCGCCAAAGAGAACGCTAAGACCCAAGAGCAGGTGGTGAAGATAGCGCAGGCTCTTTTTAAAGGTGGTCAGTCAACTGAGTTTGATGTGGTGCGAGCAAAGGCTCAGTTATCAAACACATTAGCAGCAGTGCCAAGTTTAGAGGCGCGCGCTCAAGGGGCTCTTTATAGATTAGCGGTTCTGTGTGGCAAACAACCAAGCCAGATAGATCTTGAGCTTTCAAAGAAGAAGGCGCTTCCGGTTTATGCGGGTCCGATTACGATTGGAGATCCTGCTGGGCTTTTAAAGAGAAGGCCAGATATCCGCGCCGCTGAGGCCCGTTTGGCAGCAGCGACGGCTGGAATCGGTGTAGCGACTGGCGATCTTTTTCCTAAGGTAGTTTTTAGTGGATCGATCGGTTACCAGGCTCCGACTGTTAGTCAGATGTCTTCAGGGAGTAACGATTTCTTCAGGATTTTGCCCAGTATCTCGTGGCCAGCGTTTAATCTGGGCCGAGTTTTCGCCAATATCGATCAAGCTAAAGCTATCCGCGATGGCGCTTTGGCACAGTATGAACAATCGGTTTTAACGGCGCTTGAAGATACAGAGTCAGCGTTAGCGCAGTTCTCGGCCGCTAGGCAGAGAAGAGATCTCTTATCAGATAGCGTTAAGAACAGCACCAGAGCGGTGCAGATAGCTAGAACTCAATACGAGAACGGATTAGTTGATCTTTTACCAGTACTTGACGCGCAGCGTGTTGGACTGACAACTCAACTTGAATTAGCTCAGAGTCAAACTGAGCTCTTAACCTCGCTTGTCTCGCTCTTTAAGGCGCTTGGTGGTGGCTGGGATGAGGCGTTGGTGGAGGGAGAGAGGGGTGTAGGAGAGGAAGATGGGAAGTAAAGGGAAGGCCACGTAAACGTGCTCCTGCACGTGGTCAAGGTCAATCCCTAAATAGGCTTTACATGAAGCAACCGTGCACGTAAACGTCTCTCGTGCACCTGCTCGTGCTCCTGCTCGGTCAATCCCTAAATAGAGTTTACATCGAGGTCACGGAGGGCCGCGGAGAGATAATTATTGACGAAATCAGCAAAGTAAAACCTTCGTGGCCCTCCGTGACCTCGATGTAGATTACCCTTTGTAGCTCACGTAGACGTGACACGGTGCCGCGCACGAGCACGTGCAGGAGCACGTTTACGTTATTAAGTTACTGACCAAGGAGAAAGAGAAGGAGAGCCTAATTCAGAATTAACCCCACGATGCCCCGCAGCGCCCCGCTGCTTTCTGAAAGCGGCGGAGCGATCTTCTTCTGCCTACTTCTCGCAGAGGATCCTAGATTTTACATCAGGCTTATCATCACCGTTTGGCCCAGTACGAACCTGAAAGCATCCACCAGGAATATTTTTAATCCGCATATAAACCTCTCCAGCGTCACTTACAGGATGTAGCTTCTGTGTATATAGTTTGCATCCGCCATTCGCGTTTGCGCAGGTGTATAGCATCGCTGTCTCTGTTTCTAGATCAAATCCTGCGAAGCGTGGTTTTAAAATGCAGGAACCGGTTCTATTAGTTTTAATGCACCCGCCACCAAATTTCATCGCGATGCCGCTAACGTCAGCCGCGGCTGTCGTTACAAAAGTGAATGCTGTCACAACGCCAAGTAAAATATTTAAAGCCGGTCCCCTTTTCATATATCTCTCCCAATCAATTTGAATGTTGTGGCTGCTTCGGTCTGAAGAAGCCAAGTTGATAAAGAGGCTAGATTAATGGCGGCTAGGGCAACAATGATCTGGCTTAGAATAAGGCCAAGCGATGCCAAAGGAGACGAAGCAAAACCTAGCTTATGCGAGTTTTTGCCGGTCTTCCCTACGACATCAGCGGCGGCTGCGGAAGCGGAACCACAAAGGCGGCAAGTCCATAAATCACAAGAGAGGCTAGTATCATTATGCAGATATACGCCGCGATAAAACCGACGGTCTTGTTGGGAGCTACTGTAGTCATCGCGGGAATACCGTGATAAAGCGCTATAACTGAGATTACTGTAAAAACCAGACCAAGAATTCCCAAGATCGGATAAAACGCTAGAAGATTACCAACCATCATCGGCAGCACGGCGTGAGTAACTAGACTAAATGCGCGCTGTGGTGTCGCTGTTCCATGAAAGATGCCCGCTAACTTTTGAACTATAAAAGCTGATACATACAGCATCACAACGCTTATAATCGCGAATCCTATCTGAGAGAAGAGGTGCGGAAAAAGTGGAGGACGCCATGTGCCGAGAGGTCCCATGTAGATGCCAAATACTTGCAGGCCGACAACAGACAAGATGACACCAAGAACTAAAAGCGGCGCTACGATAGATCGCACTAGCTCGTTGGGAGACGTGCTCTCACTTGAGATCTTCTGCCAGCACTCCTTAGGGGAGAGTATAACCAGCTTGGCTCTCTCTATTAATAATGGGAGGTTAATAAGTTTTTTCTCTGTACTTGTCGTTTCTGTGCTCATGGGCAAGAGGCTACTCTAGGTGGGGGACGGGAGTAAATGATAAACCTAATGGTGGCGAGCTTTTGTGCGATAACGGAGCTAGCTGCGCCGTTTTAAGACAAGATTTGTTTCATTTAGCCTAAATTGGGGTAGATTAGAAAGTTAAGCCTCTTTAGTTATTTGAAATTAGCCGATATTAATTACGGTAACTTATATCACTCGGTGAATTTTGTAGCAGGGTTTTAATATGACCGTAATCAAGGTGGCGGCGGCGGCGCTAAATCAGACTCCGCTCGCCTGGGACGATAACGCAAGCAATATTCGCCAAGCTATAAAGCTTGCGCGCGCCGCTGGGGCGCGAGTGCTTTGCCTACCAGAGCTTTGCATCACTGGTTATGGCTGCGAGGATGCTTTTCACAGCGAGGGCACTACAGAAACCGCGCTTCGATATGCGCAAGAGTTAGCTAAAGATACTAAGGGGCTCTTTGTTAATTTTGGCTTACCTCTTACCGTTCAAGGAGTTGTGTATAACGCGGTAGCGGTTGCTGTTGATGGTGCTCTGCGAGGTTTTGTAGCCAAGCAGAATTTAGCTGGCGATGGTCTGCACTATGAGCCCAGGTGGTTTAAGCCGTGGCCAGCGCGAGTTGTTAGTGAGATTGAGATAGGTGGAGAGAAGCTCCCAGTTGGTGATCTCCTCTTTGAGATAGATGGTACAAGGATAGGATTTGAGATCTGTGAGGATGCCTGGGTAGCGGAGCGCCCCGGATTCGCGCTGGCTCAGCACGGGGTCGATCTGATTCTAAATCCAAGCGCTAGTCACTTCGCTTTCGGTAAGCAAGAGATCCGCAAACGTTTTATACTGGAAGGTTCAAGAGCGTGCGGGGCCGCCTATGTTTACGCGAATCTTCTGGGATGTGAGGCAGGACGAGCCATTTACGATGGCGATACATTTATCGCTTCACACGGGGAGATCATAGCTCAAGGGCCGCGATTCTCGTATTCAAGGTGTAAGGTAACAACAGCAACCTGTGATATAGCGCGCTCTCGACTTATAAGACGTAGGTTAACTGGCTTTAGGCCGACACTAGATGCGGCTAATCGTATTGTGAGGATTGCAGATTTATCGCTGCGAGAGAGTGAATTTGGTCGAATCGGAGAAACGGGTTTTTTATCGGATTGGGAAAGCAAAGTTGGTATCGAAAAAAAACACGAAGAGTTCTCAAGGGTAATCGCGCTTGGCCTCTTTGATTATTTAAGAAAGAGTAAAAACCAAGGCTTTGTTGTCTCTCTTAGTGGCGGCGTTGATTCGAGCGCGGTTAGCTGCCTTGTGGCGTTAATGGTTAAAGGCGCTGTGAAGGAGCTTGGATTAGCTGAGCTAAAGTCACTTTTAAGTTACATCCCTTGGATAAAAAAAGTAAAAAGCGAGGGTGATCTTATTAGGGAGATCTTAACTTGCGTATATCAAGCGACTAAGAACAGCTCTAGAATTACACACAAAGCGGCGAAGAGTGTCGCGGAAGAGGTGGGTGCCACATTTTACGACTTAGATATAGACCCACTAGTTTCTGGATACACAAAGCTTATAGAGCGCGGTATGGGGCTTAAATTGTCTTGGAAAGATCACGACCTAGCGCTACAAAACATCCAGGCGCGTGTTAGATCTCCATCAGTGTGGTTAATTGCGAATCTAAAGCGCGCCCTTTTGTTAACAACAAGTAATCGTAGCGAAGCCGCGGTCGGTTACGCGACAATGGATGGTGATAGTAGTGGTGGTTTAGCCCCACTTGGAGGGATCGATAAGGCGTATCTACGCGAGTGGCTTAAGTGGTTAGAGATTAAGGGGCCAGCGGATCTGCGCTCGTTTAGCTCGCTTAAGTTGGTTAATGTGCAAGCTCCAACTGCTGAGCTAAGGCCCCAGAGTGCTAAGCAAACAGACGAGGGAGATCTGATGCCTTATGTTGTGCTTGATCAGATCGAGAGAGCCGCAATCAGAGATAAGCTAACTCCAGTTCAGGTTTGGCGATCTGTAGTGGCGGAGAATCGTAGCGGATATAAAACTGCAGAGCTTGCTAGTTGGGTTGAGCGTTTCTTTAAACTCTGGAGCGCTAGTCAGTGGAAACGTGAGCGTTACGCCCCAAGTTTTCACGTTGATGATGAGAACGTGGATCCTAAGACCTGGTGCAGATTTCCGATCTTATCAGGGGGATTTGGTAGGGAGCTAGAGGAGCTCCGCGAGGCGGTTAAAAAAGAGCCCGCGAAGAGAGGTAGTTCTCGAAGAAAATAATGAGCGACTCAACTGTCGACAATCAGGCGCGAGGGCGCGTAGTTATATTTGGCGGAGCGTTTGATCCGTTTCATAACGGACATGTAGCTGTAATAAAACTGCTCTTAAGACTCGCTAATATTAAACAGGTAGTGGTGGTCCCAAGTGGGGCGCGCCCAGATAAATTATCTCTCTCTGGAGCTGTTGATAGATTAAATATATGTAAGCTCGGAGTAGCCGCTAACTTTAGTGAATCAACAAAAGTAAGTGTGAGCGACACGCAGGTTAGTGGAGTTGCAGGGTTCTCGTCTATTGATTTGGCGCGATACTTTAAAGTTGTTTATCCAGAAAGCGAGCTCGTTTTTGTTGTTGGGAGTGAGTTAATTAAGGACCTGCCGAATTGGTACAAGGCGTCTGAGCTAAAAGATGAGGTCAGCTTTATAGTGGTTAAGCGGCCAGGTGATAAGACAGAGAGTAAATTAGATTCCGATTGGCGACTTGAGTGGCTCCCTGAGTTGGGAGATTTAGCTATTGATGTTTCAAGTACGGAGCTCCGTCGCAGGCTAGCTAGTGGCGATCCTTGTACAGGTTTATTGCCGGCAGAGGTCGTGCGGTATTGTTTGGAGCGTGGGGTTTATCGGGGAAGGTAGGCGTTTTGCGTTATACGTTATACGTTGGTGCCGCTTGGAGCGCGCGCCTCTGGCGCGCATGCACAGCCCTTAAGTCAGGTACACAGCACTCAGAAGTGTAAAGGATGTCATGAGACGCAATGCCGGCGGTGGTTTGTTGTAATATCAGTAGCTTACGTAGTCAGGCCTTCTGTTCTCTTCAAAATAGGGGCCTCTTTCTTGCTTGTAACTTGCAAAAGACCCCCCTGTTTTGCAATAATCAATAATTAAAACACCCCAAAAAGGTTATGAATAACACGATTGTCAGTCGTAAAGAGCTAGCTCAGCTTAGAGATTGGTACAGCCGGCCACAGAGAAAGCCACTCGTATTGCGCGGGGCTCGCCAAGTTGGAAAGTCCACGCTAGTTAGAGAATTGGCGAGAAGCGCTGAGGTTGAGCTGTATGAGATAAACCTGGAGCGCCATCTAGAGTTGGATCGAGCCTTTAGCACTTTTGATATTAAAAAGATCCTCCTTGAGTTAGAGGGAGTGCTAGAAAAAAAGATCAACGCCACGGGATCCCTGCTTTTTCTTGATGAGATACAAGCCACTCCGCATGGATTAGCCGCGCTCCGTTATTTCTATGAAGAAACTAAGCTAGCGGTTGTCGCGGCTGGATCGCTTCTGGAGTTTGCGCTGGGTTCTAAAGGAATCTCTATGCCAGTTGGCAGGGTAGAGTATTTCTATCTTGGGCCGCTTTCGTTTGAAGATTTTCTAGTATCTCTTGGTGAAACATATCTCCTCGACCTAATTCGTACCGTTTCTTCGCCGGGAGATCTATCCGAGACCGCGCATAATAAACTTAGTGAGCTATACAAAGAGTACCTGATTGTTGGCGGACTTCCAGAGGCGGTAGTGACATACGCGAAGGATCGTGATTTCGCCGCGATTAGGCGAGTTCACGCTTCGATCAGCGAAACGTATCAAGATGATTTTATAAAGTACGGCTCTAATGAAAGGCTTCCGCTAATGCAACGTCTCTTTCGGCAGATTCCCCGAGATGTCGGCAATAAAGTGAAGTACAGCAAACTAGCGCCTGAGTACCCGGCCGCGGCAACACGCCAGGCTTTGGAACTTCTGATTAAAGCAGGGGTTTTTGTTACTTGTTACCACAGCGATTGCGGTGGTGTTCCGATAGGAACGCAGATTGATACTCGCGTGTATAAATTGCTCGCGTTAGACGTTGGCCTAATGAATCACATCTGCGGATTAGAGTGGCATGATGTATCCGCGATGTCCGCTATTCAGCTTGTCAACAGCGGCGGTCTAGCTGAGCAGTTTATTGGACAGCACCTCCTTTACGATGGTCCGAGTGATACGCGTCCCGAACTATGTTATTGGCTTCGTGAAGGACGTAAGGGCAACGCGGAAGTTGATTATGTCGTCCAGTTCGGCAGTCAGATCTTACCTGTTGAGGTAAAAGCTGGAAAAAGCGGATCTCTTAAATCTTTATTTCAGTTTGTGTCTCAGCGTAATTCTGAGAGGGCGCTGCGGTTTGATTTAAACCCACCATCTAGGCAGATCGTTGAGCATGTTGACTACAAAGAAAACTCTAACAAGATCACCTTTGAGCTAATTTCGCTGCCACTGTATATGGTTGATCAACTAAAGCGGTGGATGACTGAGGCTAAGCCTGCCCAGTAACCCAAGAAGCCAGCAAGTAACATAGAAACGCGCTAATAGCGCTCACTGGAATCGTTAGTACCCAGGCCCACAAGATCTTTACAGTGATTCCCCACCGTACGGCTGATACGCTTTGGCTCGCGCCTACTCCAAGGATAGACCCGCTAATACAGTGTGTGGTCGACACAGGTAATCCAAAATGAGAAGCGGTTAAGATAACTCCAGCGGCCGCGGTTTCTGCAGCGAATCCATGCACTGGCTTAAGATCAATTATCTTTGTGCCTAGTGTCTTAATAATTCGAACTCCACCAGCCGCTGTGCCTAGCCCCATCGCGGCAGCGCTGGCCAAGATAACCCAGGTTGGCACAACTAACTTTGATCCGGTCATGGTAACGGACCCGTAAGCAACAAGTGCCATTGTGATTACTCCCATAGTCTTCTGGGCGTCGTTGCTCCCGTGAGATAGCGCCATAAATCCGGCGGAGAGCATCTGAAGCTTTCTAAAAAGTCCTGAAACGGCTACGGGGGCGGCTCTTCTAAATGCCCAGTAAAGAGCGAGCATCAAAATGAAAGCGATCAACATTCCGGCGATTGGGCTAAGGATCAAGCTAAAGAAGATCTTTGTCATTCCTGGGCCCTGTATCGAGCTAAATCCACTGTGAGCGACGCCTGCGCCAATAATCCCACCTACCATCGCGTGTGATGAAGATGAAGGAATTCCATAATACCAGGTGAAGAGATTCCAAAAGATCGCCCCGATCAGCGCCGATAGAACAACAACGAGAGTTATCGTGCTTGGGGTAATAATCCCCTTACCGATAGTGCTAGCTACCGCGGTGCCGGTTAGCGCGCCGACGAAGTTTAAAACCGCCGCTAACATGATAGCAGTTCTTAGCGGCAGCACCCCGGTGCTAACCACGGTGGCGATGGCGTTGGCTGTGTCGTGGAAGCCGTTAATAAAATCAAAAATCAGAGCGACGATAATAACGGTGATGACTAGAGTTAGTAGCATATCGCTGAAGGTTTTGTTTAAGAGTTTTTAATTACGATAGTTGAGAGCGCGTTTCCAACATCGTCACATAGATCTAGCGTGCGCTCTAGCCCTTCTAGAAACTCCTTGTGCTTTAAGAGCTTAATGGCGTTGGTCTCGTTTTTAAACATACGCGCCATCTGCTCACGAAAGACCTGGTCTCCCTGATCCTCATAGCTCTTGATAGTTTTGCAGTGTTTACGAATCTCTAGGTGGCCGTGCTTAGAGCGAATCTGCCCAACAGCTTCAACTATCTCCTGAGTGGCGCTCTGAATAAGCTTAGCGAACTCAAGGCTTCCCTGTGGAAGCTCATCGATGGCGTGAATCGGGATCTGCAGAGCTGTTGAGCAGACTTCATCGGTGATGCTCTCTAGCTCTGAGCCTAGATTGTAGATGTCAGAGCGGTCTATCGGTGTAACAAATGTGCGGTTTAGTTCCTTATAAACCTCGGCGATAATTAGATCGGCCTCGCGCTCAACTTCCTTAATTCTAGCGATGGTCCTCTCGCGAGAAGCCGGATCGGTATCAGAAACACAATCAACTAAAAGGTTTCCAGTTTCGCTGGCGCAGCGAGCGCCTTTTGATAGTAAGTCAAAGAAGTGTTCTTCTCGAGGTAGTAGCCACTTAATCGCGCGGTCGAGCCACATATCTATCGCTCCTTAGTTTTTATTTATCTTTTTGTGACTTTACTACACTAAAGCGAGGGAAATTCATAGGTTGAAGGTGAGGAAATAGGGGGGCGGCAAACGTGCTCCTGCTCCTGCTCGTGCATGGCACCGTATAACGTCGACGTGAACGTTTCACGTTTTCGAGCACGAGCAGGTGCACGACAGACGTTTACGTGCACGGCTGCTACATGTAAAGCCTATTTAGGGATTGACCCTTCTTTTTTTGGGGGGCACCCACACCCGCCACCACATCCAGTTTTAGACTTAAAGCCAAGTAAGCTTTTCTGCCACCGCTTAAAGAGAAATACCACGGCGGCTAATAGAACTATAAACGCCAAGATCTTTTGCATTACGTTTTATTCCTAAAAGAGCTGTATCCCAACCTGGTAAGTCACTAGAGCCGCGAAATACGCCAGCGCTGTCATGTATGTAAACATTCCCGCAGTCCAAAGCCATGAGCCGGTCTCGCGTCGACACACGGCTAGAGTCGACATGCACTGACAGGCAAAGACATAAAATACCATCAGCGCTGCCGCGGTTGCTCCAGGAAATGTTCCCTGTTCACGTTTCTCACGGAGACGATTTATTAGGTTTGAATTGCTCTCATCGCCATCGTCTTGAGCGTTTAAGACTGTAGATAATCCGGTAACGAAAACCTCGCGCGCAGGGAATGATGCTATTATCGCGAAACCGATCTCCCAGTTAAAACCAAGAGGTTTAATCGCGGGCTCAATCAGCGCGCCGAGTCTCCCGGCGTAGCTGTAACGCGCCGCATCTACTCCATCATTCAAGTCGTTCTTTGGATACGAGGCAAGGAACCAGATAATCACCGAGCATGCCAAGATAACGGTCGTGGCGTTTTTAATAAAAGATAGCACACTGTCGTATACGCCACGTAAAACTACCCGTAAAACTGGGATCCTAAGTGGGGGCATCTCCATGACAAAGAAGCAGCTCTCCTTGCGTTTAGTAGAGCGGCTCATAATAAAAGCCACTGCACATGCGCCGATGATACCAAGGATGTACATCAGGAAGAGAGTCGCTCCCTGGAGCGATATCATTCCAGCGAAGCTGGTCGCCGGAACTACTGCCGCTATCAGAACTGTATAGACTGGAAGCCTCGCGCTGCAGCTCATGAGGGGCGCAATCATAATAGTTGTTAACCTATCCCATCTTGTTGGAATAGTGCGAGTTGAGAGGATTCCGGGAACAGCACAAGCAAAGGAGGAGAGGAGGGGGATAAATGCTCGTCCCTGCAATCCAACTTTACGCATAAAGTTATCGAGCAGAAACGCCGCGCGCGAGAGGTACCCTGAGTCTTCAAGTAATCCGATGAAAAAGAAGAGGATGGCTATCTGCGGAACGAAGACTAAAACATTTCCAACTCCGGGAACTATGCCTTCCGCTATAAGTTCAGTAAGCGCCCCTGGAGGCAGTGTTTTTGTTAGCCAACCACTTAAGTTGTCGACAGCAGCCCCGATTAGATCCATCGGTACGGAGGCCCAGAGAAATATCGATTGAAAAACAAGGGCAAATATTAAAGCTAAAAGTGGAAGCCCCCAGACCTTACTTGTAAGAAGAGCATCGATTGAGCTAGCACGTTTTTTTTCACGGGCAGAATTTACGATCACTCTCGAGGTAATCTGTCTAATCCAAGCATAGCGAAGGGTGGCTATTGTAGTGATATCATCTTCTTGGGCGAGAGAGGCTATTTTGCTTGGAATCGCTATCTCTCTTAAGTGCGCAGCGCGTTGATGTGAGTCTGGGATCCATGCCAGAGCGCGGCGCGAGTTTGTTGGTTTATCAATCTCTTTAGCGATTAAATTTAATAGGTCCTGAATTCCGCGTTTTGATCGTGCCACTATCGGAACCACGGGGGCATCTAGTAAGCGCGCTAATAGATCCGAGTAGATCTTTATTCCACGCTCCTCGGCGACATCGATCATATTTAAAGCGACTATTAAAGGGATTCCGGTGTCGATTAGCTCAGAGACGATAAAAAGGTTACGTTCTAAGTTAGAAGCGTCAACAACTGCCACTACGAGATCTGGCTTTCGGGATCCAGAGATCTCGCCTTGGAGATACTGCGTAGCTACGCGCTCATCTAAAGTTAACCCTGAAAGGGCGTAGGTTCCCGGTAGATCGATTAGTTGAAGTGTTAAATCGTTATTTACATTTAGAGTGCCCTGACGTTTCTCGACTGTAACGCCGGGATAGTTGGCGACCTTGTAATTCGATCCAGTAAGCGAGTTGAATAAGGTTGTTTTGCCGCAGTTTGGATTACCAACTAGCGCGACGTGGCGTTGTGTTTGCGGATCTTGATTGTTCACAGCGCGACACGACTTAAAATTAACGCTTGTTTAAGGTTATAGTGGCTGAACCTGAATATGGGCAGCTTCGGCGCTACGAAGTGAGAGAACTGATCCTAAAAGCTGTATATTAATCGGAGATCCGAAGAATCCACGTTGAGTAACTTCAACTTCGGTGCCCGCGACAAGACCCATTGAGACGAATTTATGCAGTAGATCTTTTGGGCAGCTTTTAATAGCTGACACGACAGCGCGCTGTCCCGTCTTAATAGCGCTAAGCTGGGAGGTGGCTTGAGCCATCTGCTCGTTAAGCTCTTCGTTGTTAGCGGTGGCTTGATCTCTTTCCAACACGATAAATCTTCCTTGACCTTGTTAGGTTTATATCTATACACCGCGCTAGTAAAACCGGTCAATCGGTATACCGCTAAAAGCTAAACTTTTTTAGCAAAGTATATATTATATATATCAAAAGTTTAGTTGGTGAATCAATAGAACTTTCTGGTGTGTTTAGTTTTCTCAGTATTGTTAGGTAGTTATCGCTGCATGGGCGGCTTCGCCCACTTTGCTAAATCGGCAATGCCAAAGCTCGCCTATCGAGCCAATTAGCACCTTAATTTTCCCCGTAATTTCGCCGACATACGAATTGAGATGGAACTCAATCCACGTCCGTCGCACGGATTCGCGATGACCACAAGTTGTGGGCCCGGTATCTACACCGCATGGAACGGTTACATCTTTGCTCTGTGTGCTCTGATAGCTTTGCTTTTCTCAAGTGACGCCTCGGCGGCGAGCCGCTATTGGGTTGGAAGCGCCGGTGGGAACATCAACGACACGGCTAACTGGTCCAGTTCAAATCCAACTTCGTGCTCTGGAGGTGGAGCGAGCGTGCCTGGAACTAACGATCTAGTTATCTTTGACGCTGACTGCGATAGCAGCCCGACCCTTAACGCTAACTTAAACTACGACGGAATTCAGATTGACTCTGGTTACACGGGAACGATCTCTCAAGGCTCGCGCTCAATTACTGTAGGAGTAAGTGGTTGGACTCAGAGCGATGGAACTTTTGTTGGCGGCAGTGCCGCGTTTGACGCTAACGGAACAATCAACATCTCAGCGGGATCATTTACCGCTACGAGTAACACCACAACAGTTGAGAGAAGTTTAATTATCTCATCTGGCGCGACTTTCACTCACAACTCAGGAACGATCACATTTGATGGAACATTTGGGGGCGACACCTCAATAGACGCTCCAGGCAAGAGCTTTAATAAGATTATTATCAATCGCTCCTTTGGTAACAGTCAGAATATGTTGCTTACCATTACTGCTAACACAACTGTTCCTTTGGGTGATTCGCCGACGCTAATCTTAGCAAATACTACGCCGCCTAAGGTCTATAATCTTACTAATAACGGAACGATCCAGATCGGCACTGGTACATTCACTAACTCTGTAGAGGCAGCCTTTACAAATAACGGCACGATCACGACCAAAACAGCGACTAGAGCCGGTGTGGGAACTATAACAAACGCCTCTGGATCTACGGTGCAGTTTATCGGTGATGGAGATGGAGCCGCTGACACATTTACGATCACCTCTTTTGGAACGAGCTATCACCACTTAACGATTAATAGCACAGATGGATTAAGTGATATCTATCAGCAGGGCTCCGCGCCAACTGTCGCTGGCAATTTAACTATTAGTGCCGGAGAGTATCGAGCTAAGGGATTTAATGTAACTCCAACTGGATCTATCACTGTAGGTAATGGAGCTACTTTCTCAATTTATGGATCCGAGACTGTTAGCGGATCGAGTATAACACTAAACTCAGGAAGTAATGTGACCTATACTGGCGATGGAGATCTACTGTTAGATTCCTACACGCTGCATGCTTGGAGCTATCATCACTTAACGATAGCTACAGAGCTTCTCGATTCGGTAAGCGCGTCAGGTACAGTAGCTCTCGGCGGAAACTTTACCCTTAGCGGCGGCACCTTTAGCGCCCCATCAACACTCTCTCTCGCCGGAAACTTTATCAGGAGTGGCGGAACTTTTAGCGCTGGGAGTAATACAGTATCGTTAACAGGTACGAATCAATCGGTTACGGGAAGTACGACATTCTATAATTTTTCAAAGGTAGTCTCTTCCGCTGATACCCTCACTTTCACAGCGGGAACTACGCAGAGTGTAACTGGAGCTCTTACTCTAAAAGGGGCGACTAGCAATCTGTTAGCTATTCGCTCAAGCTCTAGTGGCACACAATGGAATATTAACCCAACAGGAACTCGCGATGTTAATTCGGTTGACTTAAAAGACAGCAATAATACTAGCCTTTCGGTCGTAATTGCCGTTGATTCGGTGAATTCAGGAAATAACAATAACTGGCTCTTCCTCGCGGCTACGGCAACATCCACTCCGACATCCACACCGACCAATACACCGACAAATACCCCAACTAATACGCCAACAGATACACCAACGAGAACTCCAACGAGAACACCGACTGACACACCAACGGCGACACCAAGTAGCACCCCAACAGATACTCCGACGAATACGCCAACTAGAACTGCTACAGCGACGCCGAGTAATACTCCGACGGCAACTCCGAGCAGTACTCCTACAGATACTCCGACGAATACGCCAACTAGAACTGCTACAGCGACACCTACGGATACACCAACCGCTACGCCGACTTATACACCATCAAATACTCCATCAATAACTCCGACTGATACACCTACAGACACACCAACGGACACGCCGACAGATACTCCGACATACACCCCGTCCTACACTCCATCAATAACTCCGACTGATACACCTACAGACACACCAACGGACACTCCAACAGATACTCCGACATACACCCCGTCCTACACTCCAACAATAACTCCGACTGATACACCTACAGACACACCAACGGACACTCCAACAGATACTCCGACATACACCCCGTCCAATACTCCAACGATAACACCCACAGATACACCAACGGACACTCCTACGGTGACGCCAACTTACACTCCAACTTTAGAGTTCACCTACACTCCAACGCAGACCCCATCAAGCACTCCAACGAGCTCTCCTAGCTCTACGCCAACAGCGACTCCTACCAATTCGCCAACGGATACCCCGACCGATACTCCAACGAATACCCCGACAGATACTCCGACTATTACCCCAACCTCAACACCTACCTACACAGCGACACACACGCCAACTGTCTGGCCTACCTATACTCCAACCGATACACCAACAGTGACCCCAACCAATTCTCCAACTTATACTCCAAGTGATACTCCTACGCCCGGTGGTTCGCCAACTCCGGACCTACTGCCTATCGCTGTGCGAGTTTCAGTAGATCTAACTCCAATATCCGGAGTTGATGTGATTATCGCCGGAAGCTCTGAGGTCTCTCAAACGCCACTTGCGACAACTGACAAAGATGGTGTGGCCTCACGTGTGGTTCCACGAGCGGATACGGTTACCATTTCGTCAGCGTTGGCGGCTATCTCATTTACTCCTATATCAGGGTCTGCCGAGGCTCTAAATGGAGCAGGGGTGTTAGAGGCGCGGGGAGATAGGCTCTTAAGACCTATATCTGTGTGCCGATTCAATGCTGGAGCGGGCCATCCGATGGTGGCGTTCTACTATGAGAACACGGCTGCAGATACTCTAACCGTCACTCATGCAGCTGGAATAAATCAGCTAGAGAAAAGTGGGGCGCGACTAACGATGACGCAACCTCCAGAGAGCTTCTCTCCGGGGCTCGATCTATTCACTGTTGCGCTTGATGAGTTTACCAGAGAGCCGGTACCAGGGATGTGCATGTCTGGCAGTTGGAGCCTGTTAAATTCAGAGCTAGGCTTTCAGTGCGTCGATGGATCAACAGATCCAGATATCATGCCGTGCCAGGCTAGGGGCGCGCTCCCATGTATCTCTGTATCGCGACAAGATATCTACGATCTACTAAAGCTAACAGATGGCTCGTTTAGAAATTTACGCGCGTTGGCTAAACAGATCCGTAAGCGTTATGCCGTTAAGAGTGACGACCTATATTTGAGGGGTAGTTTGCGAAAAGGCTATAAACGTATCGCGGCTATCCTTCAGCAGATGAAAAACTACTCGGATAGCTGCTCGGCGATTAAGTCTAATTGCGAAATAGTGCCGAGCAGAAAGGTGGAGATGGTAAATACTTTTGCGATCGCGACGAAATTTACTTTGCCTCGTGATAGGATGACCTATGCGACGGCAAAAACAGCAGAGCTTAAAAAGTTTAAAAAGGCGCTGTCACGTCTTCCGGGGTATGTTATTAGGTGTCGGTAGGCTTATTGCTACCGCGAGCGAGCAGCCATCGACGCTTTTCGTCTGGATTCAATAGCATCTCCGATCTCAGCGGCGAGTCCAGGAGACTTGTGTAAAAGATCGCCGATCGTCTTACTATCAAAAACCATAACGCGCATATCACTAATAGCTGCTATCTCTATCGCATCAGCCGCAGGCCCCGCTGTTAGCTGGTCTCCAAAGCACTCACCAGCTCCGATCTCTCCAACCGCCACTAAAGAGCCGTTGCTAGATTTAGCGCTAAGTTTAGCTTGCCCGGTTAGGATTAAGGCGAAACCAGAGAAGCTTGTTCCTGCTCGCTGGATCGTTTCACCGATGGCGAACTCTACAACGCGAGGCTCATTCACCTGCTCGTTGTTTTGAATAGCCGATTTAAACCTAGGATAGTTTCGTAGCCACTCACTAGCCGGTACCTTTGGTGCCCCAGGATTCTCTCCAGGGCTGTATTCCATCGTGATAGGAAACGGAATGGTAAGTCCTGAGCGTCTTACCGCGTACCACAGTCTGGTCATAAACTGATCGCGCGCGGCGGCTAGCTCCTCTTGCTTGGCGACAGAGAAAGAAACTCGGTAAATCACTGAGAAATCACTGTAATCAACGGTACGCACGGCTGGCGCTGGATCTTTTAAGATTCCTGGTGTTTCCGCGAGTAGCTCGTTTAGCACCTCTTTAACTCGGTTGGGCGGATCGTCGTAGCTAAAACCTATCTGAAGCGCCTCTGTGCGAGTATCGGTAGGGCGGGATAGATTACTAAAAGCTCCTTTGTAGAGGCGCACGTTAGGAACTATGCGCAGCTCTCTAGTCGGTGTAAGGATATGTACAGAGCGCCAATTAATCTCGATTACTTTTCCTGTAACACCCTCGGCGGATACCCAGTCACCTACCTTAAGCGGGCGTTCAAAGAGGAGCATCAATCCAGAGACGATATTTCCTAGCGGCTCCTGGAGAGCCAAGCCGATGACAACCGATCCGACACCAAGCGCTGTTAAAGCCCCTTGAACCTCACAACCCCAAACATTTGAGTAGATCACCATAGCACCTATGGCGACTAGGATAGCGCGTAACAGATCTGAAAAGAGTTTTGGAACCCTGCCGCGCCAAGCTTCCTTTGAGCCACCCCCAAAGATTACATCGTTTACGATTCCTAGGACGGTAAATAATAGCAGCACCCAAAATGCGGTCTCAATTAACCTAGACACGGTACTTGATTGAGGTAGCTCAAGGACAAAGCGTGTGAAAACTAAGAGCGCGGCCGCGGGCACCGCGAGGTTGCGCAGTGACCGCATGGTTCTCTCAATGCTTAAGCCCCGTTTGGCGCAGGCCGCTATTACCTCATTGAGGATCAGCATAACCGCGGGAAAGCCAAGCGCGACAATAACCGCTGGCCAGAAATTAGATAGTTTTAATTCGAGTAGCTCGTTCACAAAATTCTCCGAGTTAAACAGCTATCTGCCACGCTTCTATCGCTGGTTTGCCATCTAGCTCTATGCGTGTAGGGCCATTAAATGAAAACTGCTCGCCTAAACGGGAGCGAACTCCCTCCGTGACGCGAATAGCGGCGCCATCTCCGCTGGTTAACTTCTTGGCGATGGTTACGGTATCACCCCAAAGGTCGTAGAGGAATTTGCGCCGTCCCGTTACGCCACCTACAACCGGCCCTGAATTTATGCCGATAGCGATCTTAAGATCGGATTTTTGATCGCGGTTAAAAACAGCAACTACGCGAGTCATCTCTTCAGCAAACTGGACAACCCGACGAGCGTGATCAGGTCTTGTGATTGATAGACCGCACACCGCTAAGTATGAAGCGCCTATAGTTTTTACCTTCTCAATCCCGAACTTCTCAGCAGCGTCATCAAAAGCTCCGATAAGGTCACTCAAGATAGAGAGCGCTTTAGCCTCGCCTATTCTATCTCCCAGATCCTCCATGCCGTGGATTTCAGAGAAGAGCACCGATACATCGGCGAATTCACGGTTTGCTTTCTCGTCGCCCTCGCGACGTTGCTCTACGGCGGAGGCTGGTAGGATGCTTAATAACAGCTCCTGGTTTTGGCGATCCTGCTCAGCCAAGCGTTCGGTCTGAGAGGTTATATTATCAGACATCTCATTAAAGACTCGCGCTAATTCGCCGAACTCGTCGCGTGATGATACAGATACTTTAACGTTTGTCTCGCCTGCTCCGATGCGGCGCGCTCCATCTGTTAGATCTCTTAGTGGTTTTGTGAGCAGAAATGAGGATATAAGGGCTAAAACACTGACCAGGAGCGCCATTGCGCTTGAGATTATGATGACTTTTCTCCCGAATTCACGCGCGGGGGCCTCAGCTTCAGCTAGGTCGATCTGCGCTACGACAGCCCAGCGGAGTGAGTCGAGCTCCAGTGGTCCGTAAGCGCTTAGAACGGGCTTGCCCAGATAATCACTGACACGAGCGATGCCGGAATGTCCTCGGAATGCCTCTTCTACACTGCTATTATTAACCGGAATAATGTTCATGGCGGTGCGTTTTATTTTTACAGCATCGATAATACTTTTTGCCGCGCCGCTTTCTTGTAACTTTTGGATGAAGCTATCGGAGTTTGAGTACATCAGCCTTGAGCGGCTGCGGAAAGTTCTGTCAGGACCAACTACATAAACCTCACCGGTTTCGCCTAAACCCTCAGCGCTCCAATTGTATTCACCAGATAGCACTCTATTGAAGGTCTCAATCGGAAATTGCAGGGCGAGAATGCCGATCATCTTTGTGCCATCAAATATCGGACTCATCGCGAAGCCCATCGGCAAGCCGAGGCTTGGTCGATACGGCTCAAAATCAGCTATTTTAAAATCATCCCGGTCGCGCGCTGCGCGGATCGTTCTGACTCTATCTCCTAAGTTAGTAGCCGCGTACGGGCCGTCGAGTAAATTGGTGCCGAATTCGGTGGTTTTCTGATAGGAATAAACTATATCTAATGTCTCTGGATCGATCAGCATAAGATCCTCAAAGCCAAAGATCTTAACTACACGCGAGTATAGCCCGTGAAGCTTTGAGTGAACTTGGCCGTATTGAGAGCTGTCGCTAGTTGCCAGTGTTAGCTCCTGCATCTTTAAGTAGGGGTTCGGATTGCTAGCGATGTAGTGATATTGCAAATAGCGCTCAGCAGCGGCTTTAGGTAGATAGCGCTCTAGTACAGGCTTACCTTCGATGCGTCGCGAGAGTTCGGGGAGATATATCGTGTTGTAAAAGTCTTTTAGCTTCTCCTCCTCGTTCGAGCTGAGAGCCTTGGAGCTAAGCTCGCGATAAGCATTTTTAAACTCGCTCATCCCCTCGATAACGGCGCGGCTATCTGAAATGGAGATCACTTGATCCCTAAGAGCGTCTAGCATCTCTTTAAGGGTAGTCGTTTTGGCTACTCGGATACCTTGCAGCTGATTCTCAGCGGAACGGATAAGAGCAGTTCTGGCGGAGGAGTATCCGATAGCTGCTATTACACCTATTGAAGTTAAGCTCACAGCAAGTAGGAGCACGATCATCTTTGACTGAATGCTGAGTCGGTTTAGTCCAAACATAAGATCCACCTCGAATAGAACGGTAGCAAGGTTAGCACCGCTATAAGTACCGAACAATCTTCCCAGAGCCGGTAGTTGGGAGAGCCTCAACTACCCTAAACTCCACGGGAACTTTGTAAGAAGAGAGCTCTCGCAGGCAGAGTCTACGCCATGCGTCTATCTCTGGCTTAGCGCGATCCTTAACGACAATCTCAGCGATTAAAAAATCACCTAGAACCGGATCCCGCTCGGCCAGCACCCGCGCCGCGGAGATCTCAGGAGCTGTCTTTAAAACCTCCTCAACCTCCTCTGGAAAGATCTTGTTGCCGCTCATATTGATAACTGATTTCTTGCGGCCTCGGTATAAAATTACTCCAAGTTCATCCTGTGTAACTAAGTCACCCGTGTAGAACCACTGGTCTCTATGGTGAGGTGAGCCGGCGTTATTCCCGAAGAAATAGCCAGAAAATAAACCTGGACCTCGGATAATTAATTCACCTATCTCGCCGCGCTCTACCGGCCTTCCAAGTTCATCAACCACCGCGCATTCATAAGGTGAGCGACAGATTCCAAGGGCCGATGTATTAATCGACTCAAGTTGATTCCAGATTGGTAGACCCACTTCAATAATTCCATAAACCTGAGTAAGTCTTATCCCAAATCGCTCAAAGAATCGCTCCGCTATATTGTTCGGTAAAAGCGCTGATGTAGATACGGCCTTTTGCAGGGAGGGGATTGCGCCCTTGCTAGTGGAGCGAATGATCAGATCGTATTGGTTCGGAGCCGCGTAAATCACCGACGCGCCGCAAGACGCGCCAAAGTTTAAGATCTCAGGGGCGGTGAGGCTCGCGCAGTCAATCAGCGTCGCACCGGCTCTTAGGCAAGCTAAGGCAGAGGCGATAAAGTGGTACGAGATCGATAATGGCGCAAGTAATAGGTCTTTGTTTGAGAGTCCTAAGAGCTCCTGTGAGACCTTGGCTCTCTCAATCGTGGCTCTGTGTGAGAGCACTACCCCTTTGGACTTAGCTGTTGTGCCAGAGGTGTGGCGCATTAAAGCCGCGTCAGGAAATACACCCAGAATAGGTGAATTAGTAGAGGGGGTAATCGACACTATCTCTAAATAGCTCCCAGCTGTAGTACTCGCTGTTCTGGTTAACCAATTCACACTCCCTTCCGTTAGCAGTCGCTCTCTTTCAGAACCAGAGAGGTTTGGAGCAACAGGGATTGCGACACATCCAGCGTAAAGAGCTCCGAATAGAGCCGTTAGAAAGTCGATAGCGATCCCGGTCTCTATGCCGATAATCGACCCGGGCATGACCCCCTTTGATCTAAGACTCTGGGAGAAGCCTTGAGCCTCGCTGTAAAGCTTGGAATAGGTGTAGGAGCCGTGTGGATCAATTACAGCGTTTTGATTTGGCCAGATGGCGGCGCTGTTTGATAGGATAGATTCAGCTCTGATGTCGTTTTGTTCCCGCATGTAAGCCTAAAATCTTAACTAAAGCCAGGCAAAAATACCATCCACCCTAACCGCGCGATTAGCGCCGTTACCGAGCAAAAGCTCGCATAAGCGAGGTTTTGATGCTCTTGCCTAGCTCAGATCCCCGTTTGCGACACGGGCTTTTTCCAGCTAAAACCTAAAGGATGTCCAAAGATAAAACTATTGAGCAGGTCTCTCGATCCTCATCTATCATTCCGGTTTTGTTCCTATTAATTGCCAGCACAGCGGCGGTCGCGTTTGCGGCGTGGATGGCATTTATAGATGATAATTCAATAAGGCTTTCACTTGTCGCGATTAAGCCCTTTGTTGATCATATCCTGCCGTGGGGAAAGATTCTTGAGGGCTCCGCTGACCTTTACCTCTCTTACTTTCAGCGGGGGATCCTTGGATTCGCCGGGTTGGTGGCGATTACACCACTTTTTTATAGAACTCGGGCGGCTCTCTCAAGCGCGCTATTTGTTCTGGCTGCATTAGGGGCGATTTACGCTGAGGTCGGTCTAGCTACTAGGTTAGATACGCAGGCTTTATGGGGTGGTTGCGCCTTTGGGCTGATGATCCTGCTCTATTTTCTGGTTAAACGAGGTGGGGATGATACTTCGTGCCCAACTCGTCCGCCGGTGGTTTTTTGGGAGGTATTGGCATTTTTAGCTATCTTCGCGCTCGCTCTCCTGACCCGCTTCTATGCCCTTAATTACCTCTTTGATTACTTCGAAGGTGAAGAGACTCCATTTACCATGGCGGGCAACGACCTCAGAGCGATGACCTTAGCAAATATGGGTGATGGCGGACCGTGGTCTCCGTTTGGATTGATTTATTTTGTAATCGTTTACATACCGACAAAGATCTTCGGCACAACTCTACTAGCGATGCGTTTTGGCGCTGCTATTCCGGCGATGATTATACTGGCATTAATCTATTTCTTTGTACGCGACCTAATCGGGAGAGGGGCTGCTCTGGCTACTATTTTGGCTTTGGCGATCGATGCTAAGCAGATTAGCTGGGCGCGGTATGAGTATCCGCACGGATCCACAGCGCTAACAGCGGTTCTTATAGTTTGGTTGACTCACAGGAGCTTTCATCGCAAAGGAATAATTTACCCATTCCTTTTAGCGATCTGCATGGGACTTTGTTTCCATCAATATCCATCGGGGCAAACGGCCGTGGCGATTCCGTGGCTCTATCTAATTTACCTACTCGTATTTAACCGAGATCGCAGTTGGGTTTTTTATCTCTCAAGGGTTCCGTTTTTAGCTCTAGGAGCGCTTCTCTGGTATCACGGATACAGCTTCGCTTATTACTTAGCTTATGGTAGGTGGACGCCTCCATTACTCACAGGACGTTTTGATTCGCGCGTCGGCTGGAAAGCTGGCGGCGCTGATACTTCAGCTTTAATGATAGCAGAGATGATGGGTCGAATGATCGTCTCTAACGCGAAGGAGCTCTACCTTTCGATGGCAGCAGCAGTTCAGCTATCGCTTCCACCGCAAGATCACGTCCCAGGCTTTGGTCCGTTGACCACGAGAACGATCTTCTTAATGGTGCCTCCATTCTCATTGGTGGCGTTATGCTATTTTGCGCGTCATCTAAGGTGGCGACAGGGAGCGCTTTTAGTGGCTTGGATAGTTGTCGCCTCCGCCCCGTGTTTATTATCTAATCAAGGATACCCACGGCGCGCCGCTACTGTATTCCCCGCTTTTATCTGCCTTGCGGGAGCTGGCTACTGGATCTGCCGAGAGATGCTAGCAAGGTTGTGGGGACGCCCTTGGCGGTTCTTCGCTCCTTTAATTGAGATCCCCGTGGCATGCTGCTTGGCGCTTGCGAGCGTTCATCAGTGGTTTGGGATGAGCTATATGAGGATCGCCGAGCCCGGTGAGATGGTCGTGTACAGAAAGATCCGCGATATGCTTCAGCCGGGAACTTTAGCTTTCTTTGAGTACCAAGATCACTACATGCCAGGCAGGATGACGTATCTTTTACTTGATGCGTTAAATGACGAAAAAAATAAGCCGGTAGTCTGGTCGGTTGTTAATGTATCTAATCCATCGTATGCCACTGCGGCGGAGGATCCGCGCAAAGCGGCTACGCAGGTTAAGGATTCAATCGAGTATCGTTGGAGCAACCTGCACCGCCAGGTTCCGTTGATTGAGAGTTATGATAATTGGAAGAGATTAATCTACATCTCTGAGAGGACTCCCAATTCAAAACAGATTCCAGAATTCGACGAGAGGCAGAATAAAGTCCTAGAGCACTGTGAAAATCACGAGGAGGTCGTATTCGGTCAGACGGTTTCGTCGTTTCACATATACAGGATAGTAGCTTGCGATCTTAAGCCGTTAGCGCCATGACGCGGCTTCTTTCTCTACTGCCCTTCTAGCCACCGCTCCGCTTCGATCGCGGCCATACAGCCAGATCCGGCAGCGGTGATCGCTTGCCTAAATACGTGGTCTTGAACATCTCCGCACACAAATACACCTGGAACCTTGGTGGCCGCTGAATCAGCCCCATGAGTTAAATAGCCACTCTCGTCCATGTCGAGCTGCTCTACAAATAGCTGAGAGTTCGGGGTGTGTCCTATCGCCACAAAGATAGCGTCTGTTGGTAGTGTTGATACCTCTCCGGTTTTTGTGTCTTCTAGCACTAGTCCGGTCACACCATCCTTTTTGTTTCCAAGAACCTCAAGCGGTTTCTTGTTCCACACCATCTCGATCTTTGGATTCGACATGACGCGCTCTTGCATGATCTTTGAGGCGCGGAGTTGATCGCGTCGGTGAACAAGATATAGCTTGCTGGCAAAGCGAGTTAAAAATGAGGCTTCCTCACATGCGGAGTCGCCACCACCTATAACAACCATGACCTTATTTCTAAAGAAAGCGCCGTCGCAAGTGGCGCAGGTTGACAGCCCGTATCCTAATAGTTCGCGCTCGTTTTTCGCGCCGGTATACTTAGGAGCAGCGCCAGTAGCTATAATCAGAGAGTCGCAGGTGTAGGTCCCTGATTGACCAGCGAGGGTAAATGGGCGCTTTGATACGTCGGCTTTGACGATTGTATCAACAACTACCTTTGTGCCGAAGCGAGTCGCCTGTTGCTCCATTCTCTGCATCAGCTCAGGTCCCATAATACCCTCTGGAAATCCTGGAAAATTCTCAACATCGGTTGTAGTTGTCAGCTGTCCACCAGCGAGTGGCCCGTGAAGGAGTAGCGGGGAGAGATTGGCTCTAGCCGTGTAGATCGCTGCTGTTAGGCCAGCAGGACCAGAGCCAAGAATTATTACCTTGTGGTGGATGGGGGTGCTTTGTTTAGTGTCTGACATGTCGTTCTTTATACGACTAAATATTCCCTGTTGCAAATCGGATTGGCCTTGGGCCATAAAGACATAGACAGCTATCTCCAGCGATCATAAGCCTATGAAAACTAAAAAAAAGATTACTAAACTCCTGATCGCTAACCGAGGTGAGATCGCCAGGCGGATCCACCGAGCGTGTGTATCCTTAGGGATTGAAACCGTCATGGTTGCCTCTGACCCCGACCTGAATTCACTTGCGGCAAGAGAGGTAAGCCAGGTGATTGCTCTGGGGGGCTCAACGGCCAGGGAGTCCTACCTAAATGGCGATAAGATAATAGCTGCCGCGCGTTCTGCTGGGTGCGACGCGATACATCCAGGTTATGGGTTCCTATCAGAGGATCCTAATTTCGCCCAGGCGACTATAGCCGCGGGGCTAATCTTTGTTGGGCCATCGCCGGAGAGCATTCGAGCTCTCGGTGTAAAGACAACAGCGCGTGCCACTGTTATAAAGGCTGGTGTTCCTGTCACACCGGGAAGTGTTGGTGGAGCAAGTGATGCTGAGTTGGCTAAAGCAGCCCAGGATATCGGGCTTCCTGTAATTATCAAGGCTGCCGCCGGAGGTGGCGGTCGCGGGATGCGTATTGTTCGGCAGGCTAGTGAGCTGGCGGAATCACTTGAAAGAGCTCGTGCGGAGGCGCTTAAAAACTTTGGTAGCGATTCCGTGTATCTTGAGCGATATATCGAGGAGCCTAGGCACGTTGAGGTGCAGCTCTTTGGGGATCAGCACGGGAATGTTGTTCATTTTGGAACTCGCGATTGCTCAGCGCAGCGTCGTCATCAGAAATTAATAGAGGAGGCTCCAGCTCCTTTTCTTGATGAGGAAACGCGCGAGCTTATTCACAAAGCCGCGGTGGCGGCCGCGAAAAGTGTCGGTTACTACAACGCTGGAACGGCGGAATTTCTCGTTAAGGGCAGGGAGTTTTATTTCCTAGAGATTAACACCAGGATTCAGGTTGAACACCCGGTTACAGAGGCTATTACGGGAGTCGATCTAGTTGCCTTGCAGCTTAAAGTAGCCATGGGTGAGAAGTTGCCATTCTCTCAGCATGAGATCTCTTTTTCAGGGCACGCGATTGAGCTACGAATAAACGCGGAAGATGTTCGTGAAGGATTTAGGCCAGCAGTTGGTACTATCGAGAGTTGGGTTCGGCCGCAAGAAATGATTAACGACAAGACGCTTCGGGAAGACTTTGGTTATAGGGAAGGGGACGCGATACCTCCATTCTATGATTCATTGATCAGCAAGTTAGTCTTTTATGGTGAGACCCGCGCGCACGTTATTTACAGGGCATTTCAGTATCTAAAAGGGTACCGCATAGAGGGTGTTCCGACATCGATTCCTTTTCATGCCTGGATCTTGGCTAATCCAGATTTTCAGGGGCCGGGGATCGATATAGGCTACGTTGAGAGAAATTTTAAAGGTGGCGAGTCTGTTGATTGCGCGTTGAGCCTATTGGAAAAGGACCCTGAGCATAAGTTGGAGGCGGCAGAAGGCGCGGGAGAGTATGTTGAGATAGTGCCTAGTAAAGATCTCCCTGAAGGATCGTTGCCTGAGTCGGCGGTAGCTTTAAAGATTACTCACGAGGAAGGTGGGACTTTCTTGGGAGTGCCGCTGGATCGTGACAATGCTCCGCTAGATCGATCTAGTTGGAGAAGATCTAATACGCGCGCTGGAACTATAGCGCCGGTCGGCCCAGATATATCCCTATAGTTCCCGTTGTGTACTGTGGCACGGCGATATCTGGGTAATTATCTCTATTAAAATCTCCTGCCTCTGGGAAGCGCGGGCTACTGGTAGAGTCATAATCACGCCGAATCTGGAAAGTACCGTCGCCATTTCCTAGGTGGATGTTAAGGCCATTGCTTAGAGTGGTAACAACCACATCAAGCCAGCCATCACGATTAAAATCAGTGATTGTTGAGCCGAAAGGGCCGCCTTGAGTGTATACATAAAGAGGAGCGTTAAAAGTCCCATCTCCTTTACCTAAAAATAGCTCGAATCGGCTTGCGTTGGCGTTGGTAACGATTAGGTCGCGTTTGCCGTCTCCGTTTAGATCGCCAATGTCCCCTATATTTGGTGCTGGTCCGCTATTAATAGAACTTCTCGCTCCGAATGTACCGCTTCCAAGATTTAAAAAGATCGATAGAGTATTGGTGCTTGAGTCGGCAACGGCTATATCAAGCTTAGAATCTCCATTAAGATCTCCAAGTTTTAATGTAAATGGACCTCCTCCTGTCGTGAGGTTTTGAGATAGGGTGAAGGTTCCGTCACCGTTACCAAAGAAGATACTTAAGTCGCTTGTGCTACCGCTAACGCACGCGGCATCTAGTTTGCCGTCTAAATTAAAGTCTCCAAGTTCAATACCTTGCGAGTCTCCAGGCGCGTCAACCATTACTCCCGCCGCGAAGGTTCCGTTCCCGTTCCCAAGATACGAATAAAGCGCGCCATTAATATAATCCGCTAGCACCAGATCTATCTTTCCATCGTTGTTGATATCGCCAGAGTCCAAGAAGTTGGCTCGAGCCGCGTTGAAGGGGGCTCCACTTGTGAAAGTTCCATCGCCAACTCCTAATAGGAGATCGACTCTGCCCTCGGCTGCCGCGGAGGCGATATCAAGGAAGCCATCACCGTTGTAATCGGCGATCGCCACGTCAGACTCGCCCGGGTATGTTGTGTAACGGGCCTGATCGAACAGCACATTCGTGTTCATTGGAGTTTTAGTGGGTGTTGGTGTCATCGTTGGTGAGGGGGTGATTGTCGGGCTAGGTGTAATAGTTGAAGTTGGAGTCGGAGATGGCGTCGATGTTGGATCGGGCATAACTATCGCACCCGGTCCAGGGGTCGGAACTCCAGGAATACCAAGCTCAGAGCCTCCTATGTCGGTCCGATCTCCTCGACGCATAAAATAAAGCGATGTTCCGAGCGAGCCTATCTCTACTGTACGATCTACGCGCTCCTTGCCGTAGTTTCCGCGCCGAGCGACTATGTAGCGGCCATCTGGGCATGACTCAAACGTTGATACGTCGCCCCTTCTAAGTATCTTCGTAATGTGCTGGACCCCTGAGCACTGTTTATTAGGTACCTTGTTTTGGACAAGCTTATTGCTGGCGCTAACAACAAAAACGTTATCACCTGAGGCAGATTGCAAAGCTAGTCCTAGGTCTCGCCGATATCCTAGTCGCATCTGGCTTGTAGTAACCGCACCGAATCCACTCGTCCAGTTTCCACTAATAGGTCTAAGAGCTCGGCCTGATTCGTTAGCTGATAGAAGCCTCACGGAAGGTGAACCGCTTCGGTGTCTAACAGCGGCGAAGCGAATTGACCTTTTGCGAGCCTCAAACCAATCCGGCATATCGCCCTCATTGCCAAGGGTGAAAGTTTTAATCTGCCTTGCGTTCTGAGCCAACGGGTTAGAGATAAGGAACCAACGGTAGGTCTTACCACTAACATCAACGATTGCGATGTCCTTTATGCCATCTCGAGAGATATCGAATCCCCCCATCGCGATAAGTTTGTCTCCAATCGATTGAGAGAGCTCGATGACAGAGATAATAGCACTGCCGCGGGAATTCATTGAAGTAAGCCTAAGAGTTCGATCACTTGATTTAGTAATCTGCATCAGTAGGCTTTCGTTAGGGGTTGAGTACTGTCCGATCAGGTAACCTATGCTGCTGTTAACGGAGATAGATCCGAGTGATCTTACAGTAGCTTTAGAATCTTTAACCGTGACGCCGTGAGCGTAGATGCTTGAGCCTCGCGCCTCTAATCCTAATATCTCCTGTTGAGCTAACCCGTTTGTAGAGAGGTTAATTAGAAGTAGATAAATGGAGGTGATGGCTATAGCGATCGCGCGAGAAGCCGATTTGGCTACGGGGCCAACTTGCGGTCTAAAGCGATTACTTAGTCCAGTCATCATGCGTGATAATTTATTCAAACCCACAGCTACACTCTCTTAAAGAAATCCCATACCACTGTTTCTTCTGAGAGCGAGGGTACACCATCTACTATTGCTACTCTACAATCGGGGGATACAACTAAACCCCTACGTCTCTAGAATCGACCAACTACATGAAAAGCTTAATAGAATAGCTTTGGATGTTGGTAAGTATATGAAATCATTGGGGGCGGCGCGGAGTCGGTTCCCTAAACTTCGTCACTATAAAGGTTAGACACCGAGAAGTATCGCTCACCTGTGTCGTAGCAGAAGGTTAGAACGGTCGCGCTAACTGGAATCTCATTAATCTTCTGAGCTACGGCAGCCAGAGAAGCGCCTGACGATACGCCAAGACAGATCCCCTCTTCGCGAGCCGCGCGTCGAGCGAATGCAAAAGCCTCTTCATTTGTAACTTTAATTACCCCATCAAGAAGCTCTCGTTCTAAGTTGGCCGGGATAAATCCAGCGCCGATTCCCTGAATAGGATGGGGAGATGGCTGGCCCCCACTGATTACCGGCGAGGCAGCCGGCTCTACGGCTAAGACCTTTAACTTTGGAAATCGCTCTTTTAAAACTTTAGCGCACGCCGAGATGTGTCCACCTGTGCCAACACCAGTGATTAGATAATCAAGTCCTTCCGGAAAATCACTCAAGATCTCTAGTGCGGTTGTCGTAGCGTGAATAGCTGGATTAGCTTGGTTCTCGAACTGTTGTGGAATCCATGAACCTTGAATCTCAGCTGTAAGCTCTTTAGCTCGCTCTACGGCTCCTCGCATTCCTTTTTCACGTGGCGTCAGAACTAAATCTCCACCATAAAGTTTTATTAAGCGGCGGCGCTCTATCGACATCGACTCGGGCATAACAACGATTAGCTTGTAGCCCTTAACCGCCGCTACCATCGCTAGAGCGACCCCTGTGTTACCCGAGCTGGGTTCTATAATTGTACCCCCAGGTTTAAGATGTCCCGATCTTTCGGCGGCCTCAACCATCGCCGCGGCTATTCTATCCTTGATGCTGCCCGCTGGATTTGTTCTTTCCAGCTTAATCCACACGGAGCGATCTGTTCCAAATAGTCTGTTAAGTCTAACGTGAGGAGTGTTGCCGATAGTATCTAAGATTGAATTTGCTCGCATAGACCCTCTTTTATACCCCACTTCTTGGGCTTAGTTCCACTTTAAAATCGCTCTCCACTTCTATTATTTCCCCACTTTTAGGATGTTTGAATTTTAAACGCCACGCGTGAAGAAAAAAATCTCGAGGCGCGGCGCAGAGAGCGCCGATCGATCTCCGGGAGCCGTAGAGAAGATCTCCAACAAGTGGATGCCCGATATGTGCCGCGTGCGCTCGTATCTGGTGGCGTCTAGCGGGTGATGCTTCAGCCTGAATTAAGGTCATATTAAACTGAGGCAGGTATTTTATCGGTGTAAATAAAGTTGTGCCAGGTAAAGCGCGTACCGGAGGAGTCGGCGGTCTTGAATAGATGCGCATCTTTTTTGCGCCGCGATGCGGCGATCCAATTAGAGTGGAAACAGTAACCGATTGCGAGATCTCTCCTTCGACTAGAGCGACGTAGCTTTTCTCTATTTTTCCAGCGCTCAAAGCCTTGTACAGAGCGTCCCAGGTGGCGCGATTTTTAGCTCCTAGTAAAGCTCCACTGGTTCCAAAGTCGAGTCGCTGTACGAGACCACCGTCTAAGCTGGAGCGAGAAGCTAAAGTAAGTTGCGAGTCGTAAGCTATCAGGTCGTCAGCTAGTGAGTGCCCGCCCTCTTCTGGGATCTTGACCGAGTGCATCCCGGCTGGTTTGTACACAGCGAATAGGTCAGGATCTGAGAAGAGGAAATCTTCAGGTAGCATGAGGCTCGCGTCTACCACTCATCATCACTATCTTTGCCCGAGCTTTTTCTCGAAGCGCCTTCCGCCTCAGTAGAGCTATCCTCCGACTCTGAAGGATCATACTGCGGAGCTTTCGCTGGATCTATAATGCCCCGTGAAATTAAAGCTGAGGCTCTCTCTGGAGTAAAGCCAGCGGCGCGCCACGGAAGAGCTAACACTGGAGGTAATCCCTGCTTCATCCATTCAACTGCGTCGGTGGGCGCGAAACCAGCGCGTGTCCAGTTAGCGGCTAAAGGCGCTCCCGTAATACCTTGCGCCTTCCAATCTAGAAAATCCTGTGGGGCGAAGCCGTATGCGCGCCAATATCCGGCCGCTACCGCTGGAATCTTTGAAGATCTCCACTCGTCAGCCTCTCCCGGATTAAATTCAACTAGATCGTAGGTGAACTCTTTCTTAAGGCAATTGAGCATTACGTTCGCGTCGTGCGCTAAGGCTCGAAAGTCGCCGGGAGTTAATAGTGCCTCAATACGTAATTGCTCGCATAGTTTGTCATCGTAAGCTGCTGTTGAGGAGAAGGTTTCTTGGATAATTCGAGTAACCCTTAGATATTCTCGAGACTGTTCAATCTCGGCGCCGACTTGTTGAGCTAGCCCGGGAGCTTTTAGAACTGAGTAGCTGGTTGCCAGAGTTTCTACATAAGCGTTTCGCGTGGCGGCCGATCTAACCAAAGCAGCCACTAAAAGTTTTACAGCCTCGCGATCTTGCGAGAGGTTCTCAGTATTAAGAGCTGTCTCTAAATGCGGCACAACAAAGAGGAAGTCTTTGCGCAGGTCGCGCATAAAATTCATCGCCGAGATGGCGTCGAATGTCTCCGGAGTTTCCCAGGTAGTCGCGAAGATAGGGAGCTCAGAGCCTAGGTCTTTCATCCATGAGTCGATCTTGTCAAAGGCTCTGTGAGCGATATCAAGATAGTTCTTAGGGGCGAATTGGGAATTCAGCGCGTCTAGTACCCCCTCAAATATTATCTGTCCGTAAAATCCAGAACGTAGCAGAACTAAAAATTCAGCGGTAAGGTGGAGGTCTTTATTAAGAGGTGCCATGGGTTAAGCTTTTAGACAGTGAAGGCGTTTATTCTAGCAACTGTTGTAGGTATCGTCATTGGGTAGAAAAAACTACAGATCTCTCAAGCTTGCTCAGCCGCTCGCTTTGGCTTGTCGTAAATATCTAGAATCTCAAGGAAAATAGTTCTATAGTGTATATGCCAGATAGCAGTTTTGCTTCGCTTCCTTATGAATGGTATTTCAAAAAATCAGGTGAGTAGTTACGTAAGTTCAATAGCTGGTGAGCTTTTCTACGTAAGGCACGGTAGCGCGAGTGGTGCGCCATTAGTGGTCATCCATGGCGGCCCGGGATTTACCTGCTATGCCTTAGAGCCCCTGTTTGCCTTGAGCGAGTGCTTTCCAGTGGTGGCCTATGACCAGGCCGGGTGTGGTCGCTCAAGAGATCGGTGTCCGGATAGAAGAGACCATTCAATCTCCGGTTTCGTCGCGGAGCTTGAGGCGCTAAGGATTCATCTTGGTGCCCCGAAGATCCGTCTTTTAGGTCACTCATTTGGAGGTCTAATAGCTGGTGAATACGCGCTGCTTTATCCTGAGCGAGTTGAAGCGATAGTGTTCGCTTGCGTGTCGATAGATATACCTCGTTGGATCGCTGACGCGCAGAGGCTAATATCGGGTTTGCCGATGATGACCAAGATGATCCTGCGTGAAGGTTTAAGAACGGGAGCCTGCTCATCACCCGCTTTTTTAGACGCATACTCAGTATACATAAAGAAACATATCTACGGCTTTGATGAAAAGCCACAATCCATTATTCGCTCAGAGCTTGAGTCAGATCATAAAACCTACCAGATAGTTTGGGGGCAAAATGAGATGGCAGTTACCGGAGTCGTCAAGGATTATAATCTATGCGATCGCCTGCCACTGATAGCAGCGCCATCACTTTTTATCTGCGGTCGTAACGATGAGGCTACGCCTGAAGCGCATGAGCACTTCGCGTCCCTTATTCCAGGTGCCCGGTGTCATATATTCGAGTCGAGCGCGCACCATCCACAGATAACAGAGCGTGATGAGTATTTGCGTGTTGTCGGAGGTTTTTTAAGGAAGGTCGGCAAAACCTACCCGTAGCGAGAAAGTGGAGGTTGAGTTGATATTCGATTTTCGAGATGGGAAAAAACCGCAAGTGTATCCCCTGTGATACATTGAGGATTTTTTCCCATCTCGAAAATTCGAAGAGCGACTCAAGATCCGCTTTCGCAGTAGGGCGGGGTTTTGCCGGCCTTCCTTAAGCGACCTGGATCATATCTGAGTTGAGCCTGGAACGGGTAGGATCTCTGTATCTTTTTACAGGAGTCCTATGGCGATCGCGAATCCTATCAAGCGCTCGAGATCGGTTGAGATACAAGCCGCTGGAGTATCGTTATCTGGCGAGTTGGGGAACGCGCCTCTTTATCTGGGGGCGATTGATCGTCGCGGTGTGATCGTATTCGCTCATGGGAGTGGTAGCAGTCGTCTCAGCCCCCGTAATCAATTCGTATCTGGAGTGCTTGAGGACCACGGTTTCGTTACATTACTTCTGGATCTCCTTACTGAGGAGGAGCAGTACGTAATCAGTAAGCGCTTTGATATCTCGCTTCTAACAACTAGGCTCGTTGAGGCTGTTCATTGGGTTGGTAGCGACGCCACGATAAAACATCTGCCGATCGGCCTGTTCGGCGCGAGTACAGGTGCCGCGGCGGCGCTAAGGGCGGCTGCCGTGTTGAAGAGCCGAGTTTCGGCGGTAGTTAGTCGGGGTGGGCGGACTGATTTAACAGGGCCATTAATAAAACAGGTGCAAGCAGCCACTCTGCTAATCGTCGGATCTGAGGACCGCGATGTGTTGAATCTCAATCAGGATAGCCTTGCGCGTATAACATGTGAGAAGCGATTAGCCGTAATTCCTGGAGCTACGCACCTATTCGAGGAGCAGGGAGCGTTAGATGATGTGGCTCATTTGGCGGCCTATTGGTTTAAGAGTCATCTGATTTCTAGCGGGAAGAAGGCCGAAGGACAGCCGCTGGGGATCTGAGGTGACTATATGGAAGCGCGGCAAAACCTCGCTTCCATAGGGGATTCTCGCATAAATTCATGCTTTCTAAAGTTTTCCGCCCTATAATCCGAAATGAGGTTAGGGGACAGTCAGGTGGGAGAGTCTCGCTATAGTGTTTCAAGCGCGGCATCTTTCTTAACCTTACTATTAGCTAAGCTCGGATGACACAAACAAACCAGACCGATAAACAGATGAGGATTCTCATTGTTGATGATTTTGCATCGATGCGACAGATCGTCAGAAAGAGCTTGTCAGCGCTCGGCTTTGATAACGTTTTAGAGGCTGCGGGAGCTCTCGATGCGGTGAGGAAGATTGAGAACGGCGAGGAATTCGATCTGATTATATCTGATTGGAATATGCCGAATATGACCGGTCTTGAGTTGCTCACATATATACGTGGCTCTGAGAAGATGGGGCGGGTTCCGTTTCTCATGATCACCGCTGAGGCACAGCGTGAAAATATAATCCAGGCCGCTAAGGCTGGTGTGTCTCAATATATAGTCAAGCCATTTACGGCAGAGGCCCTCCAGCAAAAATTAGATAGTATCTTTCATAAGCTGAGATAGGACGGCGCAACAATCCCTGCAAACAGTCCGATACTACTCCACATGACAGATAATAGTAACTTAGAGATCCTCACTAATGGTGGATCTAATCTCTTAGAATCATTAAACCGCGAGCTACTTGCTGGGGTTGGGCTCTCATCGCAAGACGTGGCTCTTTGCTCAACTGATGAGGCGCGGGCGTTTTTATCGGCCAGTGACGCTATCGAGTTTGAGGCTTTGCCGTTGGCGCTGGTTAGAGGCGAGAGTCAGCTCTCTCTTCATCTAGCGGTCTCTGATAGTTCTGAGAAGCACCAGAGGAAGCTAAGATTTATTTGTGGGGTTAGTGTCACTCTAACCGAGATACCGGCACACATACTGAAGCCAGCCATACCTAAAGCTTATTTTGGGTCTGAGAAGAGATTAAAGAGTTATATAGCTCCTATATCAGCGGGAGAATCCGGCGAAGACCTATTATCGGATCAAAATAACATTAGGCGAAGTTTTAAGGCTCCGAAAGGCGACTCCGCGCGTTTTATTACGGCGCTCTTAGAATTCGCCGCTGCGCGGGGTGTAAGCGATCTACATCTATCACCTGAGGACAAGTCAGTTGTTATTAGGATGAGAATAGATGGTGAGTTGTGTGGTCTGGAAAACGATCCCTATGATAGATCCTTTCACGACCAGGTAATTTCGCGTTTGAAAGTCTTGTCCGGACTTGATCTAGCGAATAGGCGCTTACCGCAGGACGGATCGTTTCGATATTCGTTTGGAGAGCTAACAAAGAGCGCGCGCCTAAGTACGATACCGACACTTTATGGTGAAAGCGCGGTAATTAGACTTTTGGAGAATAAGGCTATACCATCCCTTAATCAGATTGGTTTAGAGCCAAGCACTTATAAATTAGTGCGAGCGGCTCTTGAGAGAACAGAGGGGCTAATCATCCTTACGGGCCCTACAGGTAGTGGCAAGACCACTACCATGTACTCACTAGCGCGCGAATTAGAGCGACGCTCTCATAATGTTGTAACGGTAGAGGACCCTGTAGAGAGTCCATTGCCAGGGCTCGTCCAGGTGCAAGTTTGCGCGGAGCAAGGACTTGATTACCCTCGCGCGATTAGATCAGTGTTAAGACACGATCCTGACGCGCTATTAATTGGCGAGATGCGTGATTCCTTAAGCGCCTCAATGGCGCTCGATGCTGCTTCAACCGGGCACCTAACGCTCTCTTCGCTACATGTTGGCTCTGCTTCGCATGCCATCGGGAGACTCGAGGTTTTGGGGGTTGGGCGAGACCGAAGTATCCCGCCGCTTCTTGCCATTCTTAATCAACGCCTTTTAAAGAGATTGTGCGAAGCTTGTAAGGTAGTTGATTCAAGCTACTCCGGCTCCAAATTGGGAGAGGTCTATCGTCCTGTTGGCTGTCAGCTTTGCGCTGGTAGTGGATATCGTGGGCGGGTACTGATTACCGAGGCGCTAGACCTCCGGGAGCAGCGAGCCAAAGATGCCTGTTACCGGACAAGAACGGTTAGTGAGCTGCTAGACGCCCTCCCGGTGGGGGCGAATATTCCGTGGACTGAATCGTTGCAGTATCAGCTAACTCGTGGAGATATATCACTTTTGCAGGTTGAGAAATTCATCAACGCGGAGATGCTGCTCTAGCCGCTGGAGTAGTGATGATATCGCATGCTAATATCCCTAAAAATCCTGGCAGACTCGCTTAAGTTATGGCCAATAGAACTTTACAGACATTTGTTTTAGGCGCCGCTGGGTTAGTAGGTGGTGCTGATAACGTTAATGGACAATTTGGAGCGGCTGAGATGGCGCCGCGCAATACTCCATACATCGAGCCTAGCTTAGTCATTCCGAATCTAGATTTTCCACGACCGCTTAAGGACGCGCCGACTCATACAACTTTTCCTATCGTGCCTATTGAGCAGCCAAAAGAGCCTAGGGCTTTGGAGAGCGCGGGAACTTTTACATCGCCCCGCCTTTTCCCTACCCATCTAGGTGAGGGGCCGATAGTTTATTCAGGACCAGAGATCTGGCGCGATCCGGTTACTACTCACGCCAATAATGAGATCGTCAGATTGGCTCTGATGTGGTTTGGCCGAGAAGTCAATCTACCCCCGATCGAATTACATGTTACTCCAGTAAGAGAGGACTGTTGGGGACAGGCCGATATTCGGATTGATAAAGGGGCAATCGTGCGAGCCGTTATTGATGTATCAGGAACAAATGGGAATATCTTGAGCACTGTCACTCATGAGATTAACCACCTTGTCTTAAGAGCTAAGCTGGGAGAAGTTATACCACGTTGGATAGATGAGGGTGCCGCGCTGATTGCGGAGACTAAGCCGCAGCGCGATCGCTTTTTAGTCAAATTGATCGACGAGTACCTTCGGCCGCCCTTCGTGCAGAGCTTTCCGTTCGCTGTAATGCTGCCCGCGAAGGATCTTCCAAGCCAGGATCGTATGTGGCCCTTTTACGCGCAGGCTACATCGACAGTTGAGTTTTTAATTGAGAGATCGAGTGAGAGGGACCGCAATTACCCTCAACGCTATTTTATGAAGTTCGCGGAAGAAGTCATTAAAGATGGTTGCTCATTTGAGGCGCACCGAGAGAACCTAAATGAATGTTATGGATTTACCTCCATAGGAGATTTACAGATCCAGTGGATTTATTGGCTAAATAAGAGATACGTCGAAGATCGATCCTGGAGAAAATAGCGGAAGGTATGGGCGGGGCAAGTAGCAAAAATAAACCACTCAGGCCAAATGTCTGCATGCTGGTCTATAACCGAAAGGGCCAGCTTTTCATAGGTGAGAGAATCGGCAAGCCAGGACATTGGCAATTCCCGCAGGGAGGGGTTGAACCTGAAGAATCGCTAAAAACTAATGTGCTCCGCGAGCTTCATGAGGAGCTCGGTATACACAAGAGTCAGATAGGGAAATTAATCAAGCTTAAGGCGCGACACAGCTATCTCTGGAAAAAAATCCCAGCCTATGCCCGAGGAAAGTGGGCTGGTCAACGACAGAGCTTCTGGTTGGTTGAGTTCACTGGTCGAGATCGTGATATCGATTTAACTAATACCAATGAGCCCGAATTTAGCGCGTGGCGTTGGTGCTCGCCGAGAACGGTTAGGCGAGTAGCCGCGTCTGAGCGGATAGGCGGGTACGAGGCGGCGCTACAGGAGTTTGAGGAGTACCGCGCACAGTTTTTAAAGTAGCTGGCATCCTAAAGCTACGCTGTTGATTTAAACTACTTAAACTTTACATCACTACTACAGGTGCTATAACCGGACTCTTTATGGCTATACCCGCATACAGATCAGATGGTCACTCAGGTAAAGGAGGGGCTTCGGCGCGCGTAAATAAGCGTATCCGCATGCGCTCGCAGGATCTTGCTCGCGCTAAAGAGCTAACTGATGAACTTAAAGTTAGCCCAGTTGTTGGGAGAGTTTTGGCCGCGCGAGGGTTTTCTCCGGGCGAAGATCTAAGGAATTATATCACTCCAACTTTAAAAAACGGACTTCCCGATCCCAGCCGCTTGAAGAACCTAAAAGAGGCAGCTAAGGCGATAGCCGAGTGTCATGGAGCGGGTGGATCGATCGCTATCTGTTGTGATTTCGATGTTGACGGTCTCTCGGGCGGCTCTGTTGTCCACGATTTCTTTAACGCCGCGGGTATAAAATCAAAAGTGTTCGTTCCAGATCGTTTCGCTGATGGTTACGGTCTCAGTGAGAAAACCGTTCAAGAGATCGCTAAATCAGGATTCTCTCTATTGTTAACGATAGATTTCGGAACCACTAATGTTAAAGAGCTAACGATAGCTAAAGAACTTGGATTGAAGACCGTTGTTGTGGATCACCACCATATGAGCGGAGAGCCACCACCGGCTGATATCTTTATTAACCCGCATCAAAAGGGGTGTGGATTCGCGAATGGAATCGCGTGCGCGGCTGGTCTCGCTTGGTATCTCGTACTAGCGCTGACAAAAGAGTTTGGCGATCGTGGCATAGACGCCAAGGATTATTTAGAGCTCGCCTGCTTAGGTACTATCTGTGATATGGTGCCGTTAATCGGGGTAAATCGTGTCATCGCAAAGCGTGGCTTAGAGAGCTTAACAGTATCTAAGCGTCCCGGCTTAAGGGCGCTGAGGAATGTGATCGGAGTAAAGGGCGCCGTTGGCTGTAGTGATGTCTCTTTCGGTATCGGGCCGCGACTTAACGCGGCAGGTCGCATTGTTCACGGTGAATTAGTAGTTGAACTGTTAACAACAAGAGACTCGATAAGAGCTGATAAGTTAGCTCGCGATCTTAACGAGCTTAACGCCGAGCGCCAGACCATTGAGGGGATCGTAAAAGAGCGCGCCATAGAGCAGGTCGAGCGCGAGATTGAATCTAGCGCCCAGCTGGGAGAGGGGAATGAGTTATCTGGGTTAGTCGCGTGGCACGAGGAGTTTCACACCGGAGTAATCGGTATCGTCGCTCAAAGACTGGTTGAGCACTTCTATCGACCTGCGGCGGTAATGGGGATGGATTCCCCGGGAATATGGAAGGGCTCGGTTCGTGGGATTCGTGGATTTAGTGTTGTTGAGGCTTTGGCCTCGGTGAAAGAGCACCTGATAAAATTCGGAGGCCACGAGGGAGCGGGAGGATTCTCAGTGCATGAGGATAACGTACTAGCTTTTAAAGAGGCCTTTGTGGCTGAGTGCGCTAAAAGACTAGAGAAGATTGAGAAAGAGCCCTTTGTAGATGTTGATACTGAGGCAAATCTTGAGGAGTGCACACCGCTTTTAGTGAAACAGCTTGAAGGGCTGGCCCCGTTTGGTATGGGAAATCCAGCTCCAGTAGTTTTACTAAAGGGGCTTACAGTTAAAGAATCTCGAGTGTTAAAAGACGCGCATCTAAAAGTTCTACTAACCGACGGCAAGCGCTTCATTACTGGGCTGATGTGGCGTCAGACATCGCATCCAGCGTTGCAGGTAGGAAACAAAGTAATGATCGCGTGCAAGCCTGATATAAATAACTACGGCGGGAATCAGGAGTTACAGGCTACCTTGTTGGCGGTTGAGGGGGAGTGATTTGAAAGCTCTTTCAGAGCATTCTCAATCTCGCCAAAAGCTCCTGGGTTGTTTTTTAGCGAAACACCTAACATCGCGGCGACTGATTTAACTAGTCCCTCGGTTAGTCGCAAGACCTCGTTCTGCCCCTCCTTTGCCCAGTGACTAATATTAGTTCTAACTAATACGTCTCCAAAGCGGCTAGGATTTAAAGTCTGAGTATAGTCACTTAGACTCTTACGACATTTAACCAGGTGTTTTTGAATTGATTCGATTGATTTATATAAAAAAACAAGGCTTCGAGTCGCGTCCCGATCGACATCATCTTTAAGTGGCTGATAATGCCATTCCCGCGTGCCCGGGTAGAGAAGACCTAGCATCCCCTTTATGCTCGCATCAGATTCAGTAAGGTTGTTTCTAGCAGCTTCAATCGCGGCTATTTTCTTGCGATTATCTTCTAAGCTCAGCTCAAGTTTTTCGCTCTCATCGAGGTGCTTAACGATCTTATCGAGAGTTTCTAGCTGAGATCTGCGGTGTTTTAAATAGACTAGTTGCCTTGTTAGTCCATAGTTACTTGGGCTATCAAGGAGCTCTTGTATTTGAGCGGCTATAGTTTTTGAACTCTTAAGCGAAGAGCTGTCTTTATTTTCGTCTAGATTCTGACGTTTTAGTGATACCACTGTCATATGATTTACTCCAACAACAGCGTAGAATTTTAGATAACGGCTTTCTACTAATCCAGCCGGCGCGTGTTAGGAGTTTGTTAGGAATCTATCGCGCGGGGTCAATTAAGGTGCCCTTCTGTAGGGGGGAGATAAATAGTAAGCATAAAGAAAACAAGGGGTTGGCTGCTGAATGTTATTCCTCAGGCTGCCTTAATGACGAGCCTCAAAACCTCGCTTGCTGTAGTTTATCCTCGGTAGCGGCGCTTATCTCGCCGGCTTTGCTAACCTCCCTAAGCCCTTCCGCGCCTCTCCACACTAAGTATCCTGCTGGGGCTCTCAACCACGCTTCGGATCTTGTCCTCGAGTGAATTTACAACAGTCGACATATTAGCCGCCGCGCGTTGTATCGCGCTTAAAGCCTCTTCAGCCACCGGAGATAATCCAGCGCTTGTCGTAGCGACAAACGCCATGGCGACAATTTCTTGCAGTGGGTTGTTTAGATCGTTTCTAATGTCAGCGCCCAAACTTGAGATGCGGGTAGTGCCACCTTCAGAGCTCGGAGCAGCGTACGGTTTGCTTGATTGAACTCTGCGGAGCTCAACAAAACGATAGCCAGGGTGCGACCCGAGATCGGCTCTTGTAGTTGTGAGATCGCTCAAGATCACAAGCTCTGGAGGGGGTGACATCACTTCTAATGATTCATGCAGCTTGCTTAGGTGGCCATCAGGCAAAGTCGCGCTCGATAATATGATATCAATAGTTCTTCTTTTTAGGATCCAGAGCGCTAGTTGTAGTGTCGGCGCGAAGAGAATTGAGCAGCCAGGAAGTGTGCGTGATAACTCTAGTGTTATCTCTCTAGCGGTATCTTGACTGGCGTTAATAACGAGCACATTGGCGCCGGTTTGAACTCTTGCGCGAGTTGATTGACTGTCTCTCTGTTCATCGTTAACAGAAGAGTTCGGTGGATTAGTGATCCGAGTTTCTGATATTGGGGTCTTGGCAGCGCCTAAGATCGGATCTTGATAATCGATCCTTGGTTGTTTTATCGGCTGAGCGGAGGATCTAATTACCCGTACCTCAGATAATGAGGGAATATCTTTGATAATCTTATCGTGAGTAAGGGTGACGGTTCGACGTCTTACTCTTGGGGTGTCAAAACTGCTGGACATACAACGGGTGCTCACTGCAAAAGATAAACCTTGAAACTTAGGATGAGGAAAGAGTGCGCGAGGATGCAGAAAAAAATGGGATAGTTTGTAAGTAGGTTATTTCTGAATTTTGCCTGAATATAAAACAGGCATCGCCGTTCTGCTGTTGTACCGGCAAGTATTTGAATTTATGAGATAAACGCCTTACTTGGCCGCTAGCCTCGCCCCATAAAAATCCGGCGAATCGCGAAAAAGTCATCGTTGTAACGGCCATCGGCCAGATCCGGAAAACTCCACGGAAGCGGCTCAAATCCACGACGTGAGTAGCGCAGAGAGAGGTCGGCGTAGATCCCATCAGCAAGATAGATCTTGTGTCCAGCTCCCTTAACGCTGGCCAGCACAACCTTATGGTGATCTAGGTATCCTATATCTAGATTTACTACCCTCTTTAGCTCGCCAGAGCCGTGATCGACTGCGCAGCCGCGCTCGATCTCATTGCAGGCACGTTTTGCTTCAGGAAGGATCTCAGCATAGTGAGGACCGGTGAAGCTAATGATACTTCTAAGAAGCCCTGACCCCATCTCATCTTCATAGTAATTAGTGCAGTCGAAGAGCTTCTTTGGACCAGCATAATCGATTGAGCCAAAGACCTCCGCCAAAATGGCCGCGGTCTCGCTGTGATCTATCTCCGGCCGCGCGAGGATAGCGACGAATAATTTGACTTTGGGAGAACGTGATGAGTTAGGCACCGTTTCAGTATCTACTAAGTGGGGAGGGGGTGTCTATGGGGGATCCATAAATAGGCTTTATATGATTCTCGCCTAATCCTTTTCTTTATCATGCACCTGCATCTTCCTCCTCCTCTTCCTCCTCCTCTTGCTCCCTCCTTATCCTAATCCTGCACTTGCACCTATCTCCTCCTCTTCATCTACAGAGAGATAGGTAAAATAAGCAAAGGTAAATCTCCGTGGCCCTCCGTGACCTCGATGTCGAGGATTAGGAGAAGGAAACCGGTGCAGGTGCAGGATGAGGACGAGGAGAAGGAGGAGGAGATAGGTGCAGGATGAAGAGAAGGATTAGGAGAAAAACATCTAAAGCTTATTTATGGATTGACCGCTCAGACATGGTTATCCTACCTAATAACCCTCCCCAGCAACTCCCGATCTATCTCAGTAAGCCTAGCGCATTCAAGAACAAGCTCCTCAGTCGGCAGAGTTACTCGTTTTTTCATCTCACTATTCCTTATTGTAATAGTATCTTTTTGAATATAAATATGCGCCCCATCGCGAGCTAGAGAGATAACCGGGTACTCCATCATCTCAAATGCAAAAGAGCGATCCCACGCTAAATCAAAGAGCGCCTCGTCAATCGGCTCAATCTTGTAGGTCAATCTATAGCGCGGCGATTCGGCCGCGGAACCGATACTAGTAAAGAGATCTACTCTCTTATCTCTACCGGTGTGGCGTAGCTCTATCGTGGTAAATCCTAGCTGATAGCGAACGCTTAAGTTCTCAGAGGGGAGGGCGCGCGGTGAATTGATCAGATAACCAGGATCTACTATTCGCCAGGGTGATTCATTTTGGCGAAAAATAACCGCGCAGTGGGTATCTGATCCATAGCGTCTATCGGCTAAGATCGGATGCGCCTCGTATCCAAGCGAGTTTAAAAAACGTGCTAAAGTTAGAGTCAGCGGGAAGCACGTGCCTCCTGTGCCCTTAGTTATGTAATTAGAGATCAGCTCCTCGGGGGTGTGCTTCGCCGATCTAATTCCTAGCTCATTAAAAGAATCGATCTTAGAGATATTTTCGTAAGGTATACGCGAAAAAGCTTGAAGGGTGTAGTGAAGTAGCTGCTCATCAGCGCCCGTAGTTGGGAGGTGAGAGTTATCTAATAATTTTTTAAGAAGAGGATCGTTCATTTAAGGCGATAAGGGGATAGTAGTCTCATTTGCCAAGCGGTACCAGGGATCTGCAGAGGAGATCCTCGGTAATTCGGGGCTTTGTGTTAAAAAATCGCGATAATATCGATCCACTTCCAAAAGAATCACCGAGCTCCGGAAATATGTGACTGGCAAAAATCTTAAGAGCCCTACCCTCGGGCTTTTTAAACTTATTGATATGCTCAATCCATTTGGTCCGATACTCTGGATCGTTCATAGCTTGTATCCAGAGGTCAATTATTGTGACTAGCTCGCCGTCTATTACTATGCCGCTTCGGTCCAAGATCTCACAGGCGTTATGAAGGCGACGCGTACGCTCATTAATCATTTCAAGTTGATCTGCGATAAGAGCGTCTAAATCAGCCGCAAATTCGGGCGAGTCAAAAGAGGATCTAACTTCGGACTTCCTATCCTGCTCTTGCTCTCCCTCAATAAGATCAAAACTTCTTTCCCATTTAGCTAGCACCTCCGCTTTAGTAATCCGCGGTGGCGCTCCTCTAGATTGAACCGCCCTGGTCGGCTCGTTTGGTTCATTAGCCGGCTGATCGTCTTCGAGCTTAGCCTGCTCAGGCTCTTCATGAATAACCGAATCCGGCTGCAGACGCTCTAGTATCTCTGCCTCCCTTACCTGCGCACGCCTCTTTAAAAAGGCCAGGAGAAGTCCTGTTAATCCGGTCGCTACAGCGACTGTAGCTGGTAGCTTAAAGTCCTCTAACGATATTTTGTCACGCTGTTCACGGATCGGCGAATTGACGTCTGCAGCAGCGCCGGTCGCGTCCATAATAACCGGAACTATCCTGCCCTCCCGCGAAAGGAGAAAAACTACATTAGTCGCGTGACCTCCATTCGTTGTGTAAGTAAATCCATCTTTTTCAGGTACGAATGCCGAGACGATGGTGCTTGGTATACCGGCGTGCTTGAGAGCCTCATCGTAGATACAGGCGAATTGTCCGCAGATGCCCCGGCCGTTTTTAAAGATCAGCGCCAGGTATTCACGGAATGAGCCGGAAAATGTGTTGTACTCGGGTGATTCCTCGTACTTTATAATCTCGCTTACCTTTGTTCTGAGGTACCCGGCGGCCTCCGCAGCCTTCATCTTGCGAGCCGTCTCGATACATTCGGCAAGCTGTGGGCTAAGCTCTTTTACAGCGCTAAACGGTAAGCGGGGTTTTGATAGAGGGAGGTGTCGCTGGCCAAGCCTATTCCTTACAACCATTGCTTCCGCATCTAGTAGTTCAGGGATTCCGTCGGGTATTAAAAGTATTACGGTTAGATCATTGGCGTCCTTCAAAGCTTTAAAGCGCCCATCTCCGTCCTCGATGATAGTTCCAGATGAATCAGTTATTTTAGCCCCTAGAGGAGCGGCTATCAGAGAGCCCTTTCTAACTTCGTTGATCAACATATCAATTTGACAATGAAGCCGCCTCTTTCCGGAATCGGCGATTATCTTATACAGCTCATCAGAGCCCGGATAATTTAATGGCGGTTGAGAGGGTCCAGCTGAATCGGCACCAATAAGTCTTCGCACTAAATAGCTTTGCTCCCTAGATGGTAATGGAGAGTTTATCTTAGCGAGCAGTATTCCATCTGAAGGAACTCGTCCGTTCGGTGTTAGGCCATCAGGGGAACTCGGATCTGAGCCTATGTCACCCCGCGAAGTGTTGCCTGGCCAAATTCGGCGTGAGGAGTACCAGGCTGCCTGCCCAAGAATAAGCGCCCCCGCGATCCTCCATTTTTTTTCGAAAAGGGGTTCCCTTAAAGCCCATCGCTCACTTGAGTGACCAAAAAAAACTTTTGAGACGGTTAGCCGATGGGGGAGTGGTAGCTCATTTTTAAGTTCATGTGAGTATCTTTTGAGGAGATCTTGAAGGGTTCCGGCGGGTCTGGCTATTACATATTCTGGCTTCGGCTCTTCCTCTAAAAAGTGTCTCTTAGGAGCTGAGCCTAGATCGCGTATCTGAGTTCGGACGCCAGAAGGTCCTGCATTTAAGGCCTGCTTTAAAAGTTCAATTGGTGCAAAATCAACTAGCGGCTTTATTCCAAATTTAGTCAGGTAGAAAGCTGTCGCGTCCGCTGGGTTAATTTCGTGCTTAGAGTACTTGATCAGCTTCGGCTTAACTAAACGTCTCCTTAGATTCTCTAAGGTGGCCCCGTTTTTATTGGCATCAGAGATAATTTTGACCGCTTGGATAAGTCTCTGTGTAGCGCTCGTCTCGTGATTTAAGTCGCGATAAGTAGAAGCGACGCCCTGAAAGACGTTCTTTTGATGAGCGGTCCAATCCTGGAAGAACGAGTCGTCGCAGCAGACAAATGGAGCGTTCTCAAGATTAAGACTAGAGAGGTGACGTCCCAAGCTGTAATTTATTTTTTCAGCGAGCTCTTTGTAATTGGTGGGGAATGATGCGAGTTCCTCTGAGGAGAGCTTGAGTGAGCAGATATACGAGAACTTACCGGATTCCTGATCGGCCGGCTCCAATGCCTTTTTTGAGGAGTTTCTGTATAACATCATCCTCGCCGCTTCGAGAGCATGACCCAAGAAAGGTTGGGCATCGATGGCCCGAGCTGTGAGCCTCTCAAGAAGATCTTCTCTCAAATTTACAAAGCGCTCGTCTGTGTTGCTAATCTTGGTTAGGGCGTAAAATAAGCCGCGACACAGCTCGTTGTGTGAAAAATACTTTGTTAGCCTGGGGATTGTCTCTTTAGACAACCCATCTTTTAGGTCTGGTTGCCAGATGCTTAGAACTTTCGCTATCTCGTCATATTCACTAAAAAGTTTGGTTCCGAAGGCGAGGATGGTTCTATACAGAAGTTGATCAGGCCTCTCGGGTAGGTGCTCCCACTTCGCTAGACATGGGATTGAAAACTCGACAAATAAATGTTTAAGCTCACTGGCCACCTCTGATGGCTCGGTGTCTCTCAATAAGACGCCCAGTAGAGTTTCCTTGCAATCCACATTCACGAAATCATTATCCCTCCTGCGAAGGGTCTCTGTGACTAGGTACTGAGGCTCAATCTTTCCGGTGGCCAAGAGAATCGCGATCTCCGTTAAAGGCAAGGGAGATTGCCTTGCCTTATACTTTTTTTTATTTAGGACACACTCAGCAAGCTCCTTTATCGACCCTAGATCATTATCTTTTTCGAAGCTTCCCAGATGTTCGAGAACCGAGTAGATCTCTGCTTGAGTAAACTTACCGGAAGCCATCAGGACCTTCTCTACTTCTGAGCTAGCCTCAGCGACTAGTCGGTCCTTTATGCTGGATAAATTATTCAGGTCGTAGTGATAAAAGCGGCTAGAGAATTCCTCCCATTTCATCAAGTTATCGATCAGGTGCTCGCGGATATAAACAGCCTGGTCTCTCTCCCTCATTGGCTCGCCATTTTTCTCGCGTAGCTCCCAGTTAGATATATTCAAGCTCGTTGAATATCCAGCAGTGGCACCTCGAGTGGCGTTTATCACGCCGTTCACCAGGGTTGATGGTAGCGGTTCCTTAATACTGCGCAGGTAGCGAAGGACTGGGAGAAGACCCGGGGTCTTTAGTATAGATTCCAATTTATCCAGGCGATCGCTTACGGAGATAAATTCATTTGTTAGATCTGATTCAGATGGTGGCTTTCTAAGTTTTAGCGCCGCTCTCACACACGATGCTGGTAATTCGATTAGCTCACCGAGTGGAGCGTCTCTTAAGTAGTTCGCGATAATGTCAGGGCCTTTAATAAGAGATTTTTGCCGTGGCTCAAGGGTCGCCCAGAGAGTTGGTTTAATCAGGCATCCCTGAATTAGTCCCTTCGCGACGATAGACCAGACAGATATGCCGCCAGGTGATTTATAAGGTTGATACTTAAGGAAGCTAATCTCTTCGAGTGTCGCTTTTGGGTTGAAAACAAAGCATAGGGCCACTAGCTCATGCGGAAGTCTGTGCCAATATGAGTCGTCAAACGCGCGCCAGATAGCGTGTCGCAAAAGAGTGGGGGAGAAGATCTCTTTTAAAGCCTCTTTCGACTCGGGATTATTGGGTAATCCTTTATCCTTTATATGCTTGAAGATCTCGTCTGATCGATCGGACGCTTTAACGCCGATCGGGTGGGCTTCGCCGTTGGGGCTAAGGAGCAGCTCGATAAATCCGCAGGGATCGTATTCAAGGAGCGGACCTACCCTTTCGGCGAACCCAAGAAGGCTCTCTATTGCCTCAGGAGAGGGATAGGTTCTAGCGTCCCGACCGCAATCTTGAGCCGGATCGCGCTGGCCTGCTGGCTGTATTTTAGCCGTGGTTTCTCGCATACTTACTAGTTATGGGCGTCTTTAGGGTGGAAGTAGCGTAAGGATAGGGCGCCGCAGCGTTTTTAGTAAATTGCTGAAACAATAAATAAAAATAACCGCGGCGCCCCGCGCGCAAGGCAAATATCTGAAATAATGATGCGGTTAATCACACTCCAACGGCAAGATCTGATTCATCGGAAACGCTCCCCCTGAGTGAGGTCCGAAGTAGAAACGCGGCATAGTGCTCGCTGTCCAGGCGTGCTCACCACTGATATTAGCGTACTCAATTCCGTTCATGAGTTTCAGTCTGTGCTTTGCTATATAGTAGTTCATACCGAAATATCCTGCTTGATATAGGTCACCCCGCCCCAGTCCAGCGGCGCGCTCATAACTCCTCTGAGCGTTTAATCCATCAGATTCATTTGATGCAGCCAGCTGATATCGCAAAGCGAGCTGCCATTCACGGGTGATAAAATAACTTGGTTGAAGGTTCATTCCGTATGCGTTACCGCCATATTAGTAAGCATGCTTCTCTCTAGGTAATTAATGTACCGACTCGATACGTTTCGGTCGTGAGTAAAGCGGTGCTTCTGTTGTCCGATCGTTAGGGCGAACTCTGGTGAGAAGGACCACTGCGCCCAGAGCTCTGTAAATCCGTTATAAAAAGGATCGATGTCACTGCCGCTTACCATCTGGGCATGAAATGTAGCTTTCTTAAACATCTTTGCCTGGCCTCCGAGACGGAAGCGGCGGGTCTCGTATCCAGTGTCGCTGCCGGTCGAAGCCTCAGTCCAGTGATACTGACCGTGAAAGCGTCCTAAGAACCAGAGCTCTTGAAGCACCTTGTTGTCGTCATTCTTATAAACTCGGCCGAGATTTTCCAACTGATCGCCTAAGGAGGTTGCCTTTGTGGTTTGAGTCTCTGGCTTGGCGCTTTGAGCGAAGGAAGAGCTTTGGGGAAGAGTTAAAATAGCTAATAAGCAGGCAAGTGGCAGAAAGATATGCTTAGTGGTTGGGATCAATCTTTACCCCAGCTCCACTACCCCAATAGCCGCCCGGGCCTCTTTTAGGGTGGCGCTAGCGACGGCGCGTGCGCGCTCTGTTCCGGCTTTAAGTATCTTCATAACTTGCGCTTTATCACTGGCGTACTCGGCGCGTCGCTCGCGAATCGGTTTTAAAAAGTTCTCTAATACCTCTATTAATCTAGCTTTAACGACTCCGTCGGCTAGTCCTCCACGCTGGTAGTGTTCTTTTAACCTGGCTACCTCAGCTGTATCTGGATCAAAAGCGTCTAGATAAGAGAAGACAACATTGCCCTCAATGTGACCGGGGTCCTCAACCTTAAGGTGTTGAGGGTCGGTGTACATAGATTTAACTTTCTTGGCCACTACATTTGGAGGATCGGAGAGATAAAGCGCATTGCCAGCGGACTTGCTCATCTTGCTACTGCCATCGGTTCCAGGAAGGAGCCCTGAGCTTGGAGTTAATGCCTTACACTCTTTAAAGACCTGGCACTTATAGGTGCGGTTAAAGTTGCGGGTTATGTCGTTGCCTAATTCAAGTATTGGGATCTGATCTGGACCTACCGGAACTATCGTCGCTTTAAACTGCGCAATGTCAGCGGCCTGATTTACAGGGTAGGTCCAGAATCCAGCCGGGACCTCATCTCCAAAGCCTCTTTGTTGGATCTCATTTTTAACGGTTGGATTGCGTGAGAGCCTTCCAACGTTTACTAAGTTTAAAAAATACATGGTTAGCTCAGAGGTCTCAGGGATCGCTGATTGAAGATAGATCGTCGCTCTCTCTGGTGAGATCCCTACGGAGAGATAATCAAGCATTACCTCAAGAACGTTGTCGCTAACTTTCTGTGGATTTCCGGCGTTGTCTGTTAACGCCTGCATATCGGCGATTAGGACGAACAGAGAGCAGACGTCTTGTAACTGAACGCGGGCCCGAAGCGAGCCGATATAGTGCCCAAGATGTAGGGGGCCAGTTGGTCTATCGCCTGTAAGTATAACATCACGCGCTGTAACGGCGCTTGTGTCGCAGATAATTTTAGATGTGTCTCTTTCGCTCATAGGATTAAGAAGATAGCACGGTGGGCTTGTTATTGAAATCGCTCTACTGCCCCCGCCTCTGTCTCCGCTGCTTCTTCTTTCTCTTTAAGCTCTGCGGGCGCTTTAAGATAGTTGGCGTTACAAGCTCCTCGTCTTTGCCTTGTAGCTCTAGGTTACGAACCAGGACAGCCGGAGCTATCGTTGAGATCGGAAGCAGCCCAGACTCAGCGCCGCAGAATCCGTTATCAAGCTCCGGCGAGTCACCAACAGCGACTATGTTGCCTAGACTCTGTAGC
>Ga0214921_10000672_pt1 | contig 61689 bp, 34 predicted proteins | sample LL1505_MetaG_FD_177992 | JGI IMG/M metagenome (GOLD analysis project Ga0214921, IMG submission 177992) | Freshwater microbial communities from Lake Lanier, Atlanta, Georgia, United States - LL-1505 | ecosystem: Environmental > Aquatic > Freshwater > Lake | place: USA: Georgia | collected...
TGACGTCGACGATCGCTGCGTCCGCCGACACGGCCACGACCGCCTCCGCGGCATCCCGCACGCTCACGAGCAGGCCTTGGGGCCAGGCGAAGCGGCTCATGCGGTGGTGTCCCTGACGGCCCGTTTGGCCTCGAGGAGGGCCGCGGCGATTCGCTCCACCGTCTCGCGGGAGAGCGGCTCGCACCACCGGCCGTCGATCACGGCGTGGCCGTCGTCCCAGGTGCCCCAGGGCCGGAACGCGGGCCGCTCCTTCCATTCGGTGGCCCGCTCCGCGAAGCGGACGACGAGCGTGCCGATCCGCCGGCCGGAGGTCGCCTCGTCGCCCTCGTGCTCGGGAAGCCGTTCGGAGCCACGAAACACGCACTCGACCACCTCGAGTGGCACCCGCTCCACCCGGCCGGGCGCGAGTCGGATCATCATCCGGTCACCGTCGCGTGCCAGCCGCGGAGCGGCCGCCTCGCGGGCCACGAGGGCTCCCGCGGCCAGCGCGGCGACGGCAACGGCCCCCACGATCCAGGCGGCCCACCCGAGACCAGCGGCCGCGAAGCCCGCGACGGCGGCGGCGGCGGCGACCCCGGTGGCCGCCGCCAGCACCGCCACCGGGCGGACGTTGCCCCGCAGCCACACCTCACGCCGCCCGGCCGCTTCCATGATTCCGCTTTCGCTCCCCTGCGGGCTGGCTTACGATTCCCGGTCCGCGCGGACCAGGCACCATCTCCGGCACAACGATCATGCACGACCATCCCGGCCACGATGCCTCGCATGGCGGCCAGGCCGCGTCCGGCTCGGATCGCGTGCTGGCCGGACTCGGCCTCGCCCTCGCAGCCTACCTCGTGGCGGCCGCGCTTGGGTGGCCCCAGCATGGTCGGGACTTGCTGGTCGCCGCACAAGCGGGACAGCAGTCGGCCGATCATGGGGAAGACCACGCCCCGGCCGCCGGCGCGCAGGCGGCCGCCCAGGATGACAGCCACGACCACGCCCACGCGGCCGGAGCCGCCCCGCCCCTGGTCACGGTGATCCCGTTCGTGATCCTGCTCGGCCTGATCGCGGTGCTCCCGCTCCTGCCCGGCCTGGCCCACTGGTGGGAACACAACTCGAGCAAGCTGCTCGTGGCGTCCATCCTGGCGGCGATCACGGTGGCGTATTATCTGTTCGCGCACGGCCAGCCGGTCGAACTCCACTTCCCGTCCCACGGCGTCGTGCCGCCGCCCGCGTCCGGGCCGGCCTGGGGCGTGGCGGGCACGCTGCTCGTCAACGCTTTGTGCGCCGAGTATCTCCCCTTCATCGTCCTCCTGTTCGCGCTCTACACGATCACCGGTGGCGTGCGGATCCAGGGAGATCTGGAGGCCACGCCCACGGTCAACGCCGCCTTCATCGGCATCGGCGCCCTGTCGGCGAGCCTGATCGGCACGACCGGCGCCGCGATGCTCCTGATCCGGCCGCTCCTGGAGACGAACCGGCAGCGGAAGCACGTCGTGCACACGGTCGTGGTCTTCATCTTCCTGGTCTGCAACTGCGGCGGCTGCCTGCTGCCGATCGGCGACCCGCCGCTGTTCCTCGGCTACCTCGAGGGGGTCGACTTCCTCTGGACGCTGTCGCTGTGGAAGCAGTGGGTGTTCGTCAACGCGGTGGTGCTGGCCATCTACTGGCTCTGGGACACGTTTCTGGCCCACCCGCGGGAATCCCGCCGCGATCTCGCCCGCGACGAGCGGTCGGCGGGCGGCCTCCGCATCGAGGGGCTCTGGCCCAACCTGCCGCTGATGGCCGGAGTGATCGTCGCCGTCGCCCTGCTCGGACCGTCCCAGCCGTTCCCGGGCACCGACTGGCATCCCTGGATCTACCTCCGCGAGGCGACCCTGCTCGCGCTCGTCGGCCTGTCGCTGCTGCTGGGCTCGGCCGACGTCCGCCGCCGCAACGGCTTCAGCTACACGGCGATCCTCGAGGTGGCCGCGCTGTTCGTGGGCATCTTCATCTGCATGCAGCCGGCCCTGGCGATCCTGCACGAGCGCGGCGGCGAGCTCGGGATCACCTCCCCGCAGGGCTTCTTCTGGGTCACCGGCGCCCTCTCGAGCGTGCTCGACAACGCCCCCACCTACCTCGTGTTCTTCCAGACGGCCCAGGCCCTGCCGGCGGAGCCGGGCGCGGCGACGATGGCGGGCGTCGAGGTCGGGCGGCTGGCGGCGATCAGCCTGGGGGCGGTGTTCCTCGGGGCGATGACCTACATCGGCAACGGGCCCAACTTCATGGTCAAGGCGATCGCCGAGCAGGCGGGCGTGAAGATGCCGAGCTTCTTCGGCTATGTGCTCTACAGCTGCGGCATCCTGCTGCCGGTGCTGGCCGCCTCCGCCTTCCTCTTTCTGTAGCGGCTTCCCGGCACGGTATGATCCTGGTGTGAGCAAGGCAGCCAAAGCCCGCGAGTCTTTCGACGTCATCACGAGTGACTCCCATTTCCGGGAGCTCGTCGACCGACTCGCCGATCAACCCTTCATCGCCTTCGACACCGAGTTCGTCTCGGAACACACCTACCGCAGCCAGCTCTGCCTCCTGCAGGTGGCCGCGCCGGGCGTGCTGGCGGTGGTCGATACCCTGGCGATCCGCGAGATCGAGCCCTTCTGGCGGCTCCTCGCCGAGCCGGAGCGGACCACCGTCGTGCACGCCGGCCGCGAGGAGATGGGCTTCATCCTCCATGCGATCAAGACCCGACCGGCGAAGTTGTTCGACGTGCAGGTGGCCGCGGGCCTGGTCGACCACGACTACCCGGCCGGCTACTCCGCGATCGTGCGGCGGTTTCTCGGCGAGCAGGCCGACAAGGGGGAGACGCGGACCGACTGGCGCAAGCGGCCGCTCTCCGAGGCGCAGCTGGTCTACGCCGTCGACGACGTGCGACACCTCGAGCAGTTGTGGCGGACGATGGAGAGCAAGCTCGAGGCACTCGGCCGCACCGCCTGGATGGCCGCCGAGATGGCCACCTGGCAGGACGACGTCGAGGAGTCGTTCGTGCGCAAGCGGTGGCGGCGGGTGGCAGGCCTGGGCAACCTCTCCCGCCGCGAGCTGGCGGTGGCCCGGGAGCTGTGGCACTGGCGCGACGCCGTGGCCGAAGAGCGGGACATGCCCCCGAAGCGGGTGCTGCGGGACGACCTGCTCGTGGAGCTCTGCAAGCGGAAGACGGGCAACGAGCAGCAGATCGCGGCGGTCCGCGGGATGCAGCGGTCGGACCTGCGGCACATCATGCGGGGGCTCTCCGAGGCGATCCAGCGGGGCCTCGATTGCCCCGAGGGCGACCTCCCGGGCGGCGAGCGGCATCGGGCGCCCCCGGCCCATCTGGCGATGCTCGGCCAGTTCATGGCCACGGCCGTCGCGGGCCTGTGCCGGCAACTCAAGCTCGCCCCGGCGCTCGTGGGCACCGCCTCCGACATGCGCGACCTGCTCGCCTGGAAACTCGGCTACGGCGACCTCGACCGGCAGCCGCTGCTCTCCCGGGGCTGGCGGGCCCAGGTGGTGGGCAGTCTCGTGGACGACCTGCTCGCCGGTCGCGCCGCCCTGCGGATCGGCGACATCCGCTCGTCGGAGCCGCTGGTGATCGAGCGCCGCGGCGGCTGACCGCAGCCGCAGTTCGTTGAAGCCCCGGGCGCAAGTCCGGGGACTGCGGGTGACAACTCGGCCCGCCGGCCACCGGATTTGGCATAGGCGGCCGCTCCACTCGCGGCTTACGCTGGGAATTCGTCCGTGATCCGGAGACCCGCCGTGAAGTCAACCCGTTGCGTTCCGTCCGCTTTGGCCCTCACGCTTGCAACCGCCTGCATGGCGATGCTCGCCGCCGCAGCCGATGACGCTGCCGAGGCTCCGGCCGACAACCCGCTCGCCGCGCTCGTCACGTTCGACTACCACCCAACCGGTCCGGTCGAGGGTGGCCTGCGCCTCGCGGGCTCCAGCACGCTCGAACAGGCGGCTGCGTTTTGGGCCGAGGGGTTCATGCGGGTGCACCCGGCGGCCACCGTCACGCTCGACCGCACGAGCACCGATGCCGGCTGGCGGGCGCTCGCCGAGGGGAAGGCCGACGTGGCGCTCCTGAGCCGCCCGGTCACCGCCGAGGAGCTGGCCGCCATGTCGGTCGAGGGCCGCAAGGCGGTCGTGATCGCCGCGGCGTTCGAGCCGTTGACCTGGATCGTCCACGAGTCGAACCCCGTCGCCGCCCTGCCCTGGTCGCCCGAGACCGGCATCCTGCCGGGGCCGCGGCCGGCGTCGGCCGACGGCCCGCCTCGCTGGGGCCGCTGGCTCGACGAGGCCGACTGGGCCGATCTGCCGCTGACCGTGCACGGCCCGGGCAAGGGCTCCGGCTCGCGGTGGCATCTGGAAAAACTGCTCGGCGGCCAGGCCGGCTGGCCGGGTGCGATCGCCGACGCGGATTCCATCTCGGCCGTGGCCGACGCGGTGGCCAAGGATCGCGGTGGACTCGGGCTCGTCGGCGCCGCGGCGGCCGCCCGAGCGGGGATCCGGCGGGTGCCGCTCGACCTGCCGCCCAACGCGCGGCCGCCGGAGGACGCGGTCCCCGGGTCGGAGCGACTGCCCGCCGAGCGGCCGCTGTTCGTCGCCGTGCGCGTGCCGGCCGAGGGTGACTGGCCCGCGGCCACGCGGGAGTTCGTCGCCTACGTGCTCAGTTACCCCGGCCAGCTCGACGTTGCCAAGGACGGCCTGTCCCCGCTGACCCGCGGCGAGATCTTTGCCCAACAGGAGCGGCTGGGTCGGCCGGTGCAGCGATGAAGGTGCAGGAACGTCTGCTCGTCGCGTTGGCCGCGGCCCTGGCGAATCTGGCGGTGACCGGAACCGCCTTCACGCAAGACCAGCGGAACCGCGAGCTGGCGGTGATTCCGGCGGGGGCCGACGCCCGCTACCTGCCGCCCTCGCCGCCGCGGCCGGGCACGTATCGCCTGGGGATCAACGTGCAGAACACGCCCACGGGGGTGCTCGTCGTGGGCGTCTCGCCGGGCTCGGTCGGCCAGGCCACCGGGCTCGAGGCGGGCGACACGATCGTCACGATCGGCGGCTATCAGGTGGGCTACGTCGGTGACCGGCTGTTCGACCTGGGTGACGAGCTCGCCCGTCGGGTCGATGCCGCCGGCAACGTGACGCTGCTCGTGCGGGACGGCCGCAACGGCACGCTCGAAAACGCCGGCGCCCGGTTCGGCGCGACCAGCCGCGGCGTCGCCGGACGCATCTTCGGCCCGAGCGGCATGCGGCTGCCGGCTTCGGCGGTGGTCGCCGTGCGGGTGCTCGACGTCACCTACCCGCAGTGGCAGAACGTGGTCGTGGCCCAGGGACAGATGGCCACCACCGACCTCCCGACGACCTATCGGCTCGACCTGCCGGTGCTCCAGGCCGACCATCGCTACGCGGTCGAGGCGCGGGTTGAGCACGGCGGCCGCGTGATCATGCAGACCGGCCAGCCCACTCCGCTGGCGGCGATCGATCGCGAACAGCAGGTCGATCTCGTGCTCGTGGGCCAGCAGCCGCCCCCCGGCCCCCAGCCGAGCCTCCAGCCCCGCGACCAGATCGACCAGTGGATCCGCACCTATCTCGGCCGTCCACCGCGCAACTTCGAGACGGAGGTCTGGATGGCGGAGCTCTCTCGCGGCCGGTCGCTGGCCCAGGTCCAGGCTGGCATCCTCAGCAGTTCGGAGATCTTCGAGCGGTGCGGCCGCAGTCGCGACAGCTACGTGAGCGAGGTCTTCCGGCTGCTCTATGGCCGGCCGCCGACCGCACCCGAACTGGCCACGCTCCAGGCCCGCTACGACCAGGCCCTGGGCGTGCGGCTGCGGTTCACGGAGGGGCTGCTCCAGCAGCCGCGCTGACCGGCGGGTCGGTTTGCCCCGCGGCGGGTGGCGAACTACCGTCGAGGGCATGTTCGTCCACAAGGAACAGCTCGAATACGCCCTCCGGCCCGAGGACTATGCGTCACCCGAGGCCCATCGGGCGGAGCTCGAGGGTCTCTTCCTGCGGGCCTGGCATCCGGTCTGCCTCGTGGGCGACCTGCCGCGGGTGGGCGACTTCGTCACGACCGAGGTCGTGGGCCGCCCGCTGCTCGTCCGGCACACCGCCGACGGCCTGCGGGCCTACCTCAACATCTGCTCCCACCGCCACTGCCTGCTGACGGAAGCCGCCCGCGGCCACGCCCCCGGCATCGCCTGCCAGTACCACGGCTGGGAGTACGGCGTCGACGGCCGCGTGAGCAAGGTGCCCGACGGCGGCTGCTTCAAGCCCTTCGACCGGGAGAACGCCCGGCTCGACACCTTCCCCGTGGCGACCTGCGGCGGGCTGGTGTTCGTGCGGCTCGCGACCGAGGGGCCGTCGCTCCGGGAGCACCTCGGCGCGTGGTTCGACCGCGTGGCGGCGGCGTTCGCCGCGCCCTATGCCTGCAACTGGCGGTATGCCGCCGACTTTCCCTGCAACTGGAAGATCCCGGTCGAGAACACGGTCGAGACCTACCACCTTCCCTCGGTGCATCCCTCGACGCTCGGCGGGTTCGGGATGATCCCGGAGGAGGCGCAGAAGCACTACCTCGAGAACCGCTCCACGACGCTGATCTTCGACATGGGCCGCGACACGCCCCTGATGCAGCGGCAGCGGCGGATCGCCGGCTGGCTCGGCGGCGGCACCGACACCGCCGCCTACGTGCACCACCACGTGTTTCCGAACCTCGTGTTCACCTTCGCCGACCTCTACAGTTACTGCCAGGTGTATTTGCCCACGGGGCCGGCGACGAGCCGCACGCAGGCCTGGATGTTCAGCCTCGACGGCACGAAGCGGAATCCGTTCGCCCGCGTCATGGCCCGGCTCGTGGCCCGGCACGGCGTCCAGGCCAACGAGGCGATCCAGCGGGAGGATGCGAGCGTGTTCGCGGCGGTGCAGCGGGGCCTCGCGGCCACGCCCTTCAAGGGCTGCCTGGGCACCCGCGAGGAGCGGATCTGGTGCTTCCACCAGTACCTGAGGTCAGCCCGCGAACACGGGATCCCGGCCGGGGCCTGAGCGGTGGGCCCAAGGTCCGGCGATCGGTCGGTTCGCTCGTGACGGCCGCGGCTTCCCTCGCCACGTCACCGCCCTCCCTCGGTCGCGACCACCCGCGGATCGCCGCTCCGAATGTGGCCGCGCTGAAGGCGGCAGGTCGCTCAGCGGACCGTGACGTTCGTGACGCCGGTGGGCATCGAGGGGTTCACGAAGAACTGGGCCGAGAAGCTGCCCGAGGCGGTGGCGAGCACCTGCTGGTCGATGGCCTTCAGCCCGAGATATCCGCCCGTCGCGTCGTAGAGGTAGGCAAAGGCCGCGAACAGGGCGCGGCCCGTGTTGAAGAACTGGCCCGAGGCCGGCGGCGTGTTCTGCGAATAGGCGCCCGGCAGCGGGGCGAACGACTCGACGGACGAGGGATTGAGCTGGTTCGACGGATCGAGCGTCGTGGAGCCGGACAGCGTGTCGACGGTGTACGTCACGGCACCGGCGGAGTTGAGGAAAGCGACCCGCAGCCTGCCCTTGAACGACTGCCCCTGCGCGCGGCCGGGCAGCGTGAGGATCGAGGACGAAATGCCCATGTCGATGACGATCGGGCCGGGCGGGGCGGTGACGCCGTCGAGGGCGAGCGTCCCGGTCGCCGGTTGCCAGTCGGACGGGCTCTGCGCTCCCGGCGCAAGCCCGGTGGGCGCGAGTTGCGTGTAGGCGAAGCCGTTCTGGGCGGCGTCGAGTCCGAGCGTGACGCCGTCCGGCGTGATGACGTAGCCCGCCCGCATCGATCCCGCCCGCATCTCGGTGAGGTTGAGGAAGGCGTTGTACGACTGGTTGAGCGCGGCGGAGGTGGGTGCCGTGCCCAGACCGCTGCGATCGAAGCCGATGCCGAGGTTCGACACCGGGGCGAGGATCGAGGTGCCTCCGCGGATGTTGTCGGCGTAGCGGGCCCACCACCCGCCCGGAATGCGCACGGTGCCCAGCGGACCCCCCGGCTGCGGTGCCTGCACGGGCACGATCGGCGCCGACGCCCGCCGGCTGCCGTCGGTGATCGTCACGGTGCCGGTCGCGACCGTCGTCCCGAACGTGGTGCTGGCCGCGGTGCTTCCGGGCGGCGGCACGCTCGAAGCCCCGACGGCCGTGACCACGAGCACCGGCACGGTCGCGACGGCGGGGCGGGCCACCGGCGTCGCGGAACCGGGCGGCGTGAACGTGGAATCGACGAACGTGACCTGCTGCGTGGACCACGTCCCGAAGAACAGCCGATTGCTGCTGTTGAGATAGACGTATCCCCGCGGCCCGTCGAGCGCGATGTCGGATTCGAGTTGCAGCGCGTCGACGTAGAGCCCGCGCGAGCCCGTGTCGAGGTTGATCGCGAGCCGCCGCGTGCCGATCCGCACCGCCACCTGGGGATCGGCGGAACCGGCCCCCGTGAAGTCGACCGGCTGGGTGAAGGGCACGAGGTAGCGGCCGGTGTCGGCGGCGTAGCCGTCGAGGGGATTGCCGCCGGCCGCCGGGGGCAGGACGCCGGCGCCGATCGAGATGCCGGTGAGGCCGTTGCGCACGATCGAGTTCGCGGCGAACACCGTGCCGGTGAAGTCGCCGCTGACCAGGTCGACGCCGTAGAACCCGTTGTCCGCAAGCACGTTGCGGCGAACGACGAGGCCGGTCACGCCACCCGGCGCCATCAGGCCGGCCCGCGTGTTCCCGACGACGCGGTTGGCCTCGATCACCGTGCCGGAGAAGTCGCCCGGCGCGACGGTGATGCCATGCGTGTTCGGACCGCCCGAGAAGAGCCCCCAGGGGTTCGGCCGCCCCTTCCGCCCGATCGTGTTGCGGGTGATCGCGAGGCCGCGCACCGGCCCGCCCAGTTCGATGCCGAAGGTGGCGTTGGCCACGATCGTGTTGTTCGCGATCACCGATCCGGTGAAGTCGCCGCCCGCGAGGCTCACGCCGCTCCCCACGTTGCGGGCGATCGTGAAGCCCGTCAGCCGGGAGCCCCGCGACGCCCCGGCGAAGACCACGCCGCCGCCGCCGAAGTTCCTCACGGCGCCGCCGTGACGCAGCGAGACGACCGCACCATCGGCCACCGCGATGCCCGTGGACAACGCCACGGCCGCCGATCCGTCGAGGAACACCCCGCCGCGTGCCGTGACCACCGCCGGCGACGCGAAGGCGATACCCGCCAACGGTGTCCGCCGGCCCACCGCACCGCCGAAGGCGATCGAGCCGGCCGGCCGGTCGCGTCCGTTCCCCGAGTCGACGGTGAGCGGGAACGCGCCGTCGAGCGTCCCGGCGAACGACACGGGCGCACCGGCGGTCGTCACCCACACCGCGCCAGAGAGCCGGGCCGGACCACCGACCGAGAAGCGGCCATGACGAGCGGAGAACGTGCCGGCGAGGGTCGTCCGACCGGCATAAACCTGATCGAGGGTCGTGGCGGCGCCGGCGACCGCGGTCGACCCGGCCGCGTCGGTGGACACGCTCGCGAGCGGCACTGTCGGGCCGATCGGCCGCACGAACCGTGTCGCGCCCCCCGACCGCACCGTCAGCCCCTCGCCCCCGGAGGTCGTACCGTCGATCGCTCCGGTGAAGGTGACCGGGCCGGCGCCGGTGACCACGCGCGTGGCGCCGGTGAGCGTTGTCGCACCGGTCACGGTGAACGGCCGGCCGCTCGTGCGGTAGGTCCCACCGAGGACGGCGTTCTGCGTGTAGACCTGGGGTCCGGTCGTCGTCACGGAGTCGAGCACCACGGTCGCCGACCCGCCATTGGGCCGCAGCCGCACCAGGCCGGCCTGCACGTCGAACATGACGTCGAACATGTTGTAGAGGTTCAGCCCGGTGTTGACGTTGTCGCCCGTCGTGGCCTGCCCGCTGGACGACGAGTAGTTGATCTGGTTGACCGATCCGTCGTTGCCCGCGACGAACGACCAGGTGAGCGGCGGCGTGCCCGGCGCCGGCGGGAGGCCGACGGTCATGGTCGTGTCGGGATCGACCGAGGTGCCCCCGGAGGAGAACGGATAGGGCCGGTCCGCCGGCCAGTCGGGCAGCCGCACGCTCATCGACGGGGCCCCGGAGTCGATGAGCGTCTTGATCGAACCGAGCGACACGCTTTGTTCGCCCCGCGACAGCGTGTAGGTGGGGTCGAAGGCGAACGGTTCGTACGCCTGACGCCCGGACGTCGGATAGAAGAGGTTGTCGATCTCGTCCAGGCTCACGGCGTACGGGAACTGGTCACGCAGTTCCGGCGTGAGACCGACCGTCAGCCCGGCGGGACCACCGATCGGACCGAGATGCACGACGAACCCGGTCGACAGGTTGCCCGGCAGTTGGAAGAGCACGCTCGTCATCGACACGCCCGGTCCGGTTCCCGGATTGATGCCGAAGGAGGCGCCGAAGTCGCCGAAAAAACTCCCCTCGACGGGCGGCGTGCCGCCCAGGAAGTTGAACGAGGCGCCGGTCTTGTCGTTGCCGCCGTCGAGGATCGCGCCGATCTGCACGGGCGCCGCCGTGGAAACCGCGCCGGCCCCACGCCCGAGCGTGACGACGGCATCCACCGCGACCGCCTTGAAGAAGTTGCCCGACGTGTAGTTCGCGTTGACCGCCGGCCCGCTCGGATCGATGCCGGGCCAGACGGCCGGGTCATAGCCCGCCAGGAAGCCGGTGCCCCCGGTGTCGAACTCGTACATCCGCACCGGCCCGCCCCCGATCGACACCTCGATGCCGTACTTGTCCTCGACCGTGCCACCGGGCGTGGTGTAGGGAAGGTAGTGCAACGGGATCGAACGGCTGGCCGCCGACTGCGGCACAGCCAGCGGCTCGATCGCCCGCGTGGTGAGCGACCGCAGCGGCACGCGCCCGCCCACGGCCGCGGCGAACGTCGTCGTGAGCGGGCTCGTGACCGACAGCGACTGCCGACCCGGTCGTCGGCCGTCGACCGAATCGGTGAACGTGACGGCACCGGCGCCGCCCCCGACCGACACGTCCCCGCCGAGAACGGCCGGCCCGTCGACGCGCACGCCCGTCGCCGCCCGGAACGCGCCGGCCAGCTCGACGCGGTCCGCCTCGACCTCGATCCGCCCGCCCGTCGTGGCGCCGTTGGTGACGGCGAGCATCCCGCCTGGAAGCCGCACGGCGATGTCGCCGGCGAAGGACGCGGCCGTCCCGAAGGCGACGCGTTCGACCCCCCCGACCTCGAGCCTGGCACCGATGCCGCCCGAGGCCACCACGAGCCCCTGAGGGCCCGCGCCGCCGGTCACGATCACCGCGGAGACGGCCGCGTCCGGCACGCTGAAGGCACCCTGGAACCGGGGATTCGCCGCCACCTCGATCAGTCCGGCGGACTGCCTCACGTAGGCCGTGTCGAGCCGCGAGGTGGAATCGATCCCGATGACGAGATTCGAACCTTCCAGGACCGGGCTGATCGCGAGCATGGCCCGCCGCTCGAGCCGCTCCGGCGGAACCGCGTTCGACTGCGCATCACGCCCCTGCGCCGGCCCGCGGCGGGAATACCCCGCCACCGCTCGTCGCCGCGTCAACCTCCGAGCCCTGACCATCTCCCAACCCTCCTGAGGATGGCCCTCCACGACCGTGGAGGGGCATCGCCGATGCCTCCGGATTCTAACCCCCCGAGCCGACGCTTCCACGATCCGTTCACGGACGCGGCAGGTCCGGGGGACGGCCGCCAGGCCCCGCCGCGGAAGGTGGTGCTCACGCGGCACGATGGGGCCGCACGGGCTGACCGATCCGCTTCACTCAACCTGCCGCATCGCGAACGCGCTCGCCCTTGGATGGAGAGCTTCTTCTCGAGCAAAAACCGACCCTCGCTCGCGATGCCGGACGTCATCACCCGGACCTCCCGGATGGACCACGACCGGCCCGGTCCCGAACGTGTCAGGCCGTGACCAGCCCGCGGCGGGCCGGGGCGAGCGACCCAAGCACGTCGAGCGCGACGCGGCGGTCCGCCTCGCCGCCCTCCACGCTCACGCCGCCGCGGCCGCGGAGCGCCTCGAGCGTGGCCCGGCCCTCGATCAGTTCCGTGAGCGCCGACGCCGCCAGCCAGCAGGTGGGCGCGGCGGCCGCCGGCAGCCCCATGTGCAGGGCGAGGGGCTGACCCGGCTCCATCGCGATCGTCCATTGGCCGCCGCCCGGCCCGGTCGCAGCCAGGCCGATCACCCGGTCGGTCTGCGGCGCGGTCCACTCGGCCGCCCCGAGCAGGCCCTCGAGCAGCGGTCGCGCCGCAGCCAGCGGCTGGCGGCGGCCGGCCGGCGGCCAGCGGAAGCGGTTGTCGATCGCGAAGCTGCAGAGCCGGCGAATCAGCGGCTCGTCCACCGGCGGGGCCGGGAGGTCGGGCGCCGCGGAGCGGGTGTTGGCGGTGTCGAAGACGGGATCGTCACGCCAGTAGGCGCGGTACACGTCCATCTGATCGAGGAACATCTTGCCGAGCGCCTCCGGATCGGCGTCGGCCGCGGTCGGCGGGGCGACACCCGCGGCGGCGTCGGCGGCCCGCTCCCGCCGCCGCTCGGCCACGAGCTCGAGGACCAGCTGCTCGAACACCCGGCAGAGCGTGCCCACCGTGGTGGGCGTGGAGGAGGTGAGGTGGTAGGTGCGGCCGTGGAGCGACTCGTCGCCGATGATCCGCGTCATCGCCGCCGAGACCCAGTCGACCGGCACGAGGTTCTTCGACTCGTGGCCGTCCATGCCCATCACGGCCAGGAGCGACCCGCGCGGCAGCGTGGCGTCGACGAAGGCCTCGACGAAGGGCATCACGATCCGCAGCGGCCGGTAGAAGCCGTGGAAGGTGTTGGTGAAGCCGTGCACGACGTCGCCCACGATGATGCTCGGCCGGTGCACCGTCACCACGTCGAGGAAGTCGGTGGTCGTCGCCTCCCCTTCGGAGACGATCTTGCTCCGCTCGTAGTCGTTGCCCGACGTCTGGCCCACGTCGAGCTCGCGCTCGAGCACGGTGCCGGTCCGCAGGCCGCAGACGTAGGCGCTCGAGACGTGGTGCAGCCGGCGGATGCCCGCGTCACGGCAGAGCGCGAGCACGTTTCGCGTGCCCCCCACGTTGCTCGTGTAGGGCTCGCCGTCGGTCTCCCGCTTGCCGAACACGAGGCTGGCCGCGGAGTGCACGACTTCCCGCACGTTGGCCGCGATCCACTCGCGCTGCTCCGGGGCGAGCCCGAGGCCGTCGGCCGTGAGGTCCCCCTCGAGCACCACCGGGCAAGGCACGTGGGCCCCGGCCACCTCCTGCCAGTCGCGGAGCAGTTCATCGACGCGGCTCGCCGCATCACCCGACTTGGAGCCGCGGACGATCACGGCGACCCGATGGCCCGTGGCGGCCAGATCGCGGACGAGCGACCGGCCGAGCAGGCCCGTCGCCCCGGTCAGGAGGACGTAGGAATCGGTGCGTGAGCGTGCCATGCTTGTCTCTGAAAAAAGCGGGGGGCGACTCCTCCCGGTCGGGTCGTTGCAGCCTATCAAACGTGGATCGCGGCACCACCGTCCACGACCAGCGTCTGGCCCTGGACCAAATCCGAGAGGGAACTGGCCAGGAACAGCACCGCGTCGGCCACGTCCCGCGCCTCCAGCATCCGGTCGCCCGTCATGGTCTTCTCCTTCCGGCCGGCGAACATCTCGGCCGCACCGGGCAGCCGCCGCGTCGAGTCGGTCTCCACGAGCCCGGCCTCGACGACGTTGACGTTCACGCCGCGGTCGCCGAGTTCCAGCGCCCAGTGACGGGCCAGCGCCGTGAGCGCCGCCTTCGATCCGCCGATCAGGCCGTACATCGGCAGGGCCATGTGGGTGCCGTGGCTCGAAAGCACGATCGCCTTGCCCCGCCCCTCGGCCCGCTCGAGCAGCGGCGCCGCCGCCTTGAGCAGGTGCACGAGCGAGAGCACGTTGGTGTGCATCGCGGCGTCGAAGTGACGCTGCGTGGTGACGGCCAGCGGCCGGAAGCCGCCCGTCGCGGCGTTGTGCACGAGGATGTCGAGCCGGCCGAACTCGCGCTCGACGAAGCCGATCATGTCCTCGACGTCCTCCTCCTCGCCCACGTCGGCCCGCACGCAGGCGGCCCGGCGGCCGAGGGCCGCGATCTCGGCGGCCACGGCGTCGGCCTCGCGGCCGCTGGTCACGAAGTTGACGACGACGTCGGCGCCGGCCTCGGCGAGCCGGAGGGCGCAGGCCCGGCCGATGCCCCGGCTCGAGCCGGTCACGAGGGCCACTTTGCCAGTCAGGTCGATCATGCGAAAACCATCTCCGACGGGGTGAATGGGCGCGAGTGAGCGGGTTCGCCGGCGGTGCGGTCGGTGGCGACGGCCACCGCGACGATGCGGCGCTCCACCGTGAGGAAGCGGCCTTCGCCGGCGGCGCGCAGGAATCCCGACCGCGCGGTCCAGGTGAAGGCGTGCGGGGCGAGTGACTCGATCGTCACCGTCCGCCGACGCAGTTCCTCGTCGAGGCCGGCGGCCTTGTAGGCGGCCTCCTTGGCGGCCCAGAGCCGGGCCCGGAGCAGGCCCTCGTCGGGCTCGAGCGCGAGTTCCTCGGGCGAAAACCAGAAGTCGAGGCCCCGGCCCGCGTCGGCGGGATCGACCAGATCGACGCCCACCCCGAGGGCCTCGGCCACGGCGGCCGCGGCCAGCCCCTCGACGTGCGAGAGCGACACCACCAGCCCGGCGGCCCGACCGCCGACGAGGAGAACCGGCCGGCCCGAGGGGGCGAGCGTGGCGATCCGCAGGTCGCGGCGGTCGGCCGGCACGCGGGCGGCGGCCAGATCCTCGGCCAGCGACCGGGCGGCGGCGGGCTCGGGCCCGTGCCACGCATCGACCCCGGCGATGGCGAGGTCGACGGCGCGGCCGGCTACGTTCAGCCGGCGGCCTTCGAACGGGTCACACGACGCGTCGGGCGGAGAGGCGACGCTCATGCCGGCGGGCTCCGTTCGCCGGCCATCACCGCCAGGTGCAGCCCGTCGAGCGCCAACAGCGGCCGGCCGTCGGCCCCGGCGACGACGAGGTCGTAGACGGTCTCGCGGGGATCCTGACTGCGGAACAGCATCCGCGCCGTGCAGGTCTCGCCCGGCGCGGGACGAGCGGCGATCCGCAGCCGCTCGAACCTCACCGGGATCTCGACGCGTCGGCCGCAGAGGATGTAGGAGAAGACCGCACAGCCCACGATCACCCCGTCGAGCAGCGCCGCCGGAACGGTCCAGCCGCGATCGCCGCGCGGCGCCGCGATCCCCGCGCCCCGCGGAGCCGTGAGCCTCCCCCAGCCACCGTTGCGGTCGAGGAACAGGCCGTCGAGCGTCCGGAACGAGGGGCCGTGCCGCATCGGCGCCGACTCCTGATAGACCATCGGATTGAAGGGGAAGGTGGGCTCGCCCACGTCGGCCGTGAACGCCGCCGCCGGACCGCCCACCGCGAGGCCGCGAAAGTGCACGCGTTCGGTGCCGGTCGGCCGCCCATCCGGCCCGAGGACGGCCGCCAGCCCGCGGGCCTCCCCGCCGGCCGCCACCTCGACCCGGAGTTCCCGGGCCGCGTCGGTCGGGAACGTGCAGGGCCGCTCGACGGCGAAGTCGCGAATCTCGCCCACGCTCTCGGCCAGCCCCGCGGCGATCGCCGCCTGGGCGATCAGTTCCGCGCCCATCACCGCCGGCAACAGCGGCCGGCCATACTGCAGATGATCCACGAGGAACCGGTCGGCGAGCGGATCGAGCAGGAAGTTCACCGCCGTGACACCGTCGCGCCGGCTGATCCGCTCCACGAGGCTGCCGGCGTTGGCCGGCAACTCGACCGCGGCCGCGGCGGGGGCGGCCGCCGATCCGGCCGGGGCCGGCTCCGACGTCAGCGCGTCGGCGTGGGCCAGCATCGCCGGCTCCGTCACGAGCACCTCGGCCACAGGCAGCCCCGCCTCGACGTCGGCCATGAACCGGCCCACGCCCTCGGCCAGCGGCATGAACTTCAACCCGAACTGCTCGAGCACGAACCGGCTCTCCGGCCGGCTCGCCATCCCCACCTCGTCCCAGGCATGCCAGTGGAACGTGGCCGCCCGCAGGCCGGGCCGCCGCTGCCGCGCGGCGGCGATGAGTTTGGCGAGCATGTCGTTGGCGAGCGAGTAGTCGGCCTGGCCGTGGCCGCCGAGCCGACCGCTCGTGGAGCCGAAGCCCACGAGCATCTCGAGCGGGTTGGGGTCGACCGCCGCCAGGAGGTGCTGGAGCCCGGCACACTTGGGGCCGACCGTGCGGGCGAGCGACTCGGGCGTCTTCTTCTCGAACCGGCAGGCCGACTCCCAGCCCGCCCCGTGCACGATGCCCCGGATCGGCCCGACATCGCGGGCCACCCGCGCTACCAGCCCGTGCACGGCGGCGGCGTCGGTCAGATCGCAGGCCTCGTAACTGGCCACGATTCCCTCGGCCGCGAGCGCCGCCAGCGAGCGGCTGATCTCGATCGACTTCTCCACGGCGGCCCAGGCCTGCCGCGGGTCGTCGCCCCGCCGCTTGGCGTCGAGCATGGTCCGACTCTTGAGGTCGCGGAGCCCGTCGTCGGCGAGTCGGAGCCAAGCGGGCTCCACCGCCACCGGCCGCGTGGAGCCGACGAGCACGAGCGACACGCCGTGCCTCCGACCGAGTTCGCGGGCACAGGCCGCCGTCACGCCCCGCGCGCCGCCCGTCACGAGCCAGCAGGCCCCACGGGCCAGGGCCGCCAGGCTTGCAGCCGGCGGTGACGCGGGCCGCGCCACGGCCTTCACGGTCACCCGTCGGCCATCGACCGAGCCCACTTCCACCGGGCCGTCGCCGGCGGTCAGCTCGGCGACCACGGCGGTGGCCGACTCGGCCGCCGGCCGCGCGGCGGCCGTATCGACCACCCGCACCCGCAGTTCGGGAAACTCTCGCGCCAGCCCCTTGAACAGGCCCGCCAGCCCGCCGCTCGTGGGTTCGCCGATCGTGCCGGTGAGGCCGAAACCGCCGCCGAGTTCACAGACGGCCGTGAGCGTGGAAGCCGCGACGTCGCCGGCCCGCGTGCGGGCCGCCAGCCACTTCTGGCAGGCGACGAACGCCGCCGAGACCGCCTCGCCCGCAGCCTGACCGCGCGGCGTCACGACGACGAGATGACGAACCGCGCCGGCCGCTTCCGCGCGGGCGAGCGTGAAGGCCGCCGCCTCCGGATCGGCCACCACCGCCGCCTCGATCGAGACGGGCACGGCCCCCGCGGCAACGAGCTGCCGCTCGACCGCGTCGGCGAGCGGCCCGGTGCCGAGGATGGCCACCCGCTCACCCCGGAGCGAGCGCGCCGCCGCGGCCGGCCCCAGGTCGACGAGTTCGAGCTCGTAGCGCCGGGTGATGGCTGAGGTGTCGGATACGGAAACGCGCGACCGCCCGGCAGGCAGCGCTGCCGCGGCATGGGCAACCGGCTTTGTGCCGGGCTTCTCCAGCCAGGTCGCCCCCAGGCCGTCGCACCGGCCGGCCCAGTCCCGGCCCCATGGCCCGCCGCTCGTCACGGCATCGGCCGCACCACCGCCGACCGCCAGCCACGGACAGGCCGCCGAAAGCGTGTCGGCCGCGGCCGGCTCGCGGGCGACCAGCCTCGCGATCACTCCGGAAGCCGACGCCTCGCCGTCGGCCAATGCCACGCGGACGAGCGGTCCGCTCCGCTCAGCGCGCCGAACGCTCGCCCCGGCCGGCTCCACGCCGCCGGTGGCATCGACCTGGATGCCACCCTCCGCCGCCGCGACCACCAGGCCGCGCGGCGCGCGAGCCGCCGTCGCGAGCAGTTGCTCGACGTCCGCGAGCGCGCGGCAACCGGTCACGATCCGCTCGACGAACCCGCCCGGGGGCGAATCGGTGGCGGCGCCCAGTGCCACGAAGGCCACGAGTCCCGCCTCGTTCCAGCCGAGGATCGCGCCGGGCAGGCCGGTCGCCGAAACGAGGGTTCCGGCGAGGCCGTCGCGGTCGAAATGGTTCACCTCGAGGTCCGCATGTCGGCCGAAGCAGGCGAGAAACCCGGCCGCGCCGTCGGTCACGGCCGCCGGCGTCACGAGCACCAGGTCGCACCCGCCGACCGCGGCGGTCGGCGCGGCGGCTGCGGCCCGCACGATCGCCTCGTCGACGGCGGCCGCGGTCGCAATCGCCGCCAGTTCATCGCCCAGCGCCGGTTCGACCGCCACGGCCGAGGCCACCGGCACCGCGGCGGCCACCTGTCGGGCCCAGCCGCGGACCGCGGCCGCGCGACCGTTCGCCATCTCGCGGGCTGGCTGGCGCGCTGCACGGTCGGACGGCGACCCAGCGGGAGGCGTGTCGTCCGAGCCGCCAATCCGCACCACCAGATACTCGATCAGCGAGCGAAGCGTGGGGAAATCGTCGAGCGACACGCCGTCTTCGGCCTTGAGCCCATACCGCTGCCCCACCTCGCCGAAGAGCTGCGCCTTGCGGATGCTGTCGATCCCGAGGTCGGCCTCGAGATCGGCGTCGAGTTCCACGATCTCGGCCGGGTAGCCCGTCTGCTCGACCACGAAATCGACCAGGAACCGCTCGAGTTCGCCGGCCAGCGCGGCCGGCGCCGGGGATCGGGTCGGAGCGACCGTGGGAGCCGACGCCGGTGCAGCTGGCCGCGGCGTGACCGCGGGCGGCTTGGGGGTGGTCGCGGCCTGGGTCGAGGCGACCACCGTGGCGCCGGCTGCACCGGTGACACGCGGCACGAGATACGCGATCAGATGCCGCAGCGTGGGAAAGTCGTCGAGCGACACGCCGTCCTCGGCCTTGAGCCCATACCGCTGCCCCACCTCGCCGAAGAGCTGCGCCTTGCGGATGCTGTCGATCCCGAGGTCGGCCTCGAGATCGGCGTCGAGTTCCACGATCTCCGCCGGGTAGCCCGTCTGCTCGACCACGAACTCGACGAGGAACCGCTCGAGTTCGGCAGCCACGGCTGTGCCACTGGCGGCCGTCCGCGTGCCGGCAACGGGCTCGGGGCTCGCGGCGTCGTGGCGTCCGTTCGTCCGACCAGTGGCCTGACCGATGGCGTGCCCGTTCACCTGGCCGTTGGCATATCCCTTCGCAGGCCCATTTCCCTGACCGTTGGCGTACCCATTCGCATGCCCGTTGGCCTGCCCGTTCACCGCACCGCCAGCCTGGGGAGCGACTCCCGCGGCGCGGCCCACGCCCCCGATCCGCGGCAGCAGGTATTCGATCAGCGAGCGGAGCGTGGGAAAGTCGTCGAGTGACACGCCGTCCTCGGCCTTCAATCCATACCGCTGCCCCACCTCGCCAAAGAGCTGCGCCTTGCGGATGCTGTCGATCCCGAGGTCGGCCTCCAGGTCGGCGTCGAGTTCCACGATCTCCGCCGGATAGCCCGTCTGCTCGACCACGAACTCGATCAGAAACTTCTCGACCTCGACGACGTCGGCCGAGCCCGTGGCTTCGCCCGCGGCGGCCACCGTACCCGCGGCCCGCGGACGCCGCGGCAGCCACTCGGCCTTGCCACCGGCCCGCGCGAGCACGTCGCACAGAGAGTCGATCGAGGCGGCGGCGAGCACCGCCGGCCGGTCGGCGATCGCGAGGCCGAAGAGGTGCTGGAGCGAATCGAGCAGGCCGCGGCCCGCGGGGCTCGTCTCCACGGCCGCGCCGAGCGGGAGGCCCAGGCCGCTCTCGGCGAGGAGTTCGTCCACGACGTCTTCGAGATGGCGGTCTTCGATCGCGACGGCCGGCGACGACGCGATCGCGGCGAGCCGGTTCACGCTCACCGGCGCCGGCCGCGCGGCTGACGGCTCGAACCGGGTGGCGCTCGCCTCGGTCTGCACCGGCTTGGCCGCCGGCGGATGGCCGTTCCCAGACCCGTTCGCACGACCTTGGCCGTTGCCTTGGGAATCGGCAGCGTCGCGGCCGTTGCCATTGCCGTTGCCGTTGCCGCGGGCCGCCGACCCCGGTGACCCCGGTGACACCGGTCGCCGAGCCGGGCTGGCCGGCTGCTCGCCGCCACCGGCCGCCGAGCGATTTCGCGCCCGTCGCCGCGCCGTGGCGTCGAAGGAGATCACGCTGCCCCCGCGAGCCGGAGCCGAAGCGGGCCCCGCCGCGGCGGCCACGGGCTGCGCCGCCCGCAGGCAGCCGGCGGCGGCGAGCTGTTCGCGCAGCCGCTCGAGGTGCTCCCGCGGCGAGCGGCCCCGCTGGTCGAACTGCAGGAACGTGGTGCCCGGCCGCCCCTCGAGAATCCGGCGGGCCAGGCCGGTCAGCACACCCGACGGCCCGACTTCGACGAAGGTCCGCACACCGGCGTCATACAGCCGATTCACGACCTCGATCCAGCGGACCGTCTCGGTCATCTGCCGCACGAGGCTTTCGAGCACGTCGGCCGGCGCGGTCAGTTGCCGCACGGTCGTGCTGCTGAGAATCGGCGTCCGCGGAACCTGGATCGGCAGCGTTCGCAGCGTGCTGGCCAGCTCATCGGCCGCGGCCTGGAGGAGCGGCGTGTGGAAGGGGCTCGGCACGGCCAGCCGCTTCGTCTTCACGCGGCGGGATTCGAGCAGCACTTCGATCGCATCGACGACCCGGGCCGTGCCGCCGACCACGTATTGCTCCGGGGCATTGGCCGCGCAGACCCACGCCTGCCCGGCGAAGGGCTCGATCGCAGCGGAGACCGTCGCGGCGTCGGCGATCACCGAAAGCATGGCGCCGTTCCGCGGGCCGTGCCGCTCCACGGCGGCCGCGCGACCGCGGGTGGCCTTGATGCCGTCGGCCATGCTCCAGGCGCCGGCGGCGGCCAGCGCCGGGAACTCGCCAAAACTGTGGCTGGCCAGATAGTCGGGCGCGAAGCCGAGCGATTGGAGCACGCCCCAGGCGAACAGGTCGCCCAGGTACATCGACCACTGGGTGTCCCAGATCCGCGTGCCCAGCCCGTTGTCGGGCCGCCAGGCGATCTCGGCGAGCGTCTCGCAGCCGGCCGCCCGGGCGTCGGCATCGAGCCGCCGCAGGACCTCGGCCGCCGCGGGCACCTCGGCCACGAGCCCGCGGAACATGTCGGTGTATTGCGACCCCTGGCCCGGGAAGATCGCCGCCACCAGCGGCCGACCGCCCGCAACCGGTTCGACGGGTGCTGGCCTGGGCTCGGGTCCGGATGCCGTCGCGGGGCGAGCGGTGCCGACGCCGACCCGAGCCGCCGTCGGCACGGGCTGGCCGTTGTCGACCACCACATGCCCGGCCTGCTCGTCCTGGACGACCGTCACGCTGCCGGCCCGGAAGCCCGAGTCGTCCACGCCCGGGATCGCCAGCGGAGCGGCCGCGGCGTCGAACCCGGCCGTCTTGGCGGCGGCCGCAGTCAGCGCCGCCGTGCCGGGCATGCTCCCCGTGGCCAGCGCCCGGGTCAGCTTGATGAGGCCGGCGGCACCGGCCGCCGCGCCCAAGTGGCCGACGAGCCCGTCGAGCGCACCGGCCACGGGGCGGCGATCGACCGCATCCTTCGCCGCCAGCAGCTGCAGCTCGCCGCCGGCCTGCTTGTGACCGCCGGCCACCGCGACCTCGACGGCCGCGATCGCCGCGGGCGGGATCGCAGCCGCTTCGCCGGCCTCGCGTACGACCGTTTGCACCGCCTCGTCACGGGACCGCGCCGCGGCCAGGCGCACGCCCCGGATCACGCCACGGACCTGGTTGCCCGCCGCCCGTGCGTCGGCGAGCCGCTTGAGGACGAACACCGCCGCTCCCTCACCAGCCACGTCGCCGCCGCTCGTGCGACCGTCGAGCACCGACACCGGCCGATCGGCGAGGAATCCGCCCAGCGCACGACCTTCGAAGGCCATCAGGTCCATGCACCGTTCGCCGGCCGCGCACAGCACCGCGTCGCAGGTGCCCTGTCGCAGCATGTCGACGGCCGCGGAGAGCGCGGCCAGGCTCGAGCAATCGCCGGCGTCGAGGGCCAGCGCGCCGCCCATCAGATCGAAGGTCTTCGTCAGCCGGCTGGCGAGGGTGCTGCTCGTGAAGCTGCCCGTCTCGTCGACGAGCGCGGGAAGCTTTTCGAGCAGCCGCTCCTCGTAGGCCTCCACGATCCGCTCGACGTCGGCGGCCGCGAGGCCCCGGCGGCGGAGGGCCGCCTCGAGGTAGGTCCGCGTCTCCGGCAGCCGCAGGCCCATCTGCAGCTGATTGGCGAAGTCGCCGCCGAACAGCGTGCCGACCACGACGCCGGTCCGCATCCGGTCGAGACTCTCCGGGCCACCGGCATCCTTGATGGCCGCGTCGGCCGCCTCGAGGAGCATGAACTGCAGCGGGTTGGCCGCGGCGATCTGCTTCGGCGGCACCTTGTGCCGCCGCCAGTCGTAGACGAAGTCGCGGACGAAGCCGCCGACGTCGCTGGTGGTGTGCCAGGTACGCGGACCGGAACGGTCGAGGGCCCGCGTCGCGTCCCAGCGGTCGGCGGGCACCGGGCCGATCGCCGTGTCACCGCGGTCGAGCAGCTCGAAGAACGCCTCGAGCGTGAGCGCGCCCGGCAGCACGCAGCCGGCCCCCACGATCGCGATCGCCTCGGCGTCGGCGGCCTTCCGGGCCGGCCTCGACGCCGGCTGTTGGGGGAGAGCAGCGGGCAGATGCTCGGCGAGCGAGACGTGGACGTTGAGCCCCCCGATGCCGAAGGCGTTGACCGCCGCGCACCGCGGCGAGCCGTCGGCGTGCGCCGGCCAGGCGAGCGGCGCGGCCGGCACCCGGAACGGTCCGCCGGCCCAGTCGAACTCCTCGTTGAGTTCCTTCGCGGTCGTGCCCGGCGGGACCACCCCGTGCTCCATCGCGAGCACGACCTTCACGAGGCTCGCGATCCCGGCCGTCTCGAGCGTGTGCCCGATGTTGGCCTTCACGCTGCCGATCGGGATCTGGCGACCGGCGGGGAGATGGCGGCCCATCAGCCGCGACAGCGCCCCGAGTTCCGTGGCGTCGCCCACCTGGGTGCTCGTGGCATGGGCCTCGATGTATTCGATGCGGGCGATGTCGGCCTGGTCGGGATAGGCCCGCTCGACGGCGAGCACCTGCCCCTCCTGCCGCGGCGCCCACAGGCTCTTGCCCTTGCCGTCGCTGGCCACGCCCAGGCCGCGGATCACGGCCCGGATCCGGTCGCCGTCGGCGATCGCCCGGGAGAGTTTCTTGATCACGAGCGCCACGTAGCCCTCGGCCGTGACGAGGCCGTCGGCTTCCTGGCCGAAGGGGCAGGAGCCGGAGTTGCTGACCGACTGGGCGGCGGAGAAGAGCACGAGGCTGTCGCTCTTGCAGTAGGACGCCCCGCCCACGATCGCCTGGTCGATGCTGCCCTCGAGCACGGCCCGGGCGCCGATCGCCATCGCCTGGAGCGAGGAGGCGCAGGCGGCATCGACGACCAGGTACGGCCCGTCGAGCTTGAGCGCCTGCTGCACGATCTTCGCCGCGGCCAGCGCCCCGAGGTCGAGCTTGCAGTCCGGCTCGCGGCCGCCGTAGCGGCGCCGGACGGCGGCGGTGAGCTCGTCGGCCACGGCGGCCGTCTCGGGGCCGAGCAGCTCACGGGCGGCCTCCACGTCGGACAGGAACCGGGCCGTCTCGTCGATCCCGGTCGCGTAGACGATGTCACCGATCCGCGTGCTGCCGCCGGTGTGGCCCACGTACACGCCCGTCCGCCGGTCGGCCGGCATCGCGAAAGGGTTTTGGCCGGCGTCGCGGCAGGCGCGCGAAGCCACCTCCAGAAAGATGGTGTGGGCCACGTCGAACCGCTCGAGCATCTCCGGCGTGATCGGACAGACGGCGGGATCGACCGGCCGGTCGGACACCACGGCCCCGAGTTCGGAATAGCTCTTGCCGAGCCGGCTCTTCTCCGGATGGAAGTAGAGGTCGCGGGGCAGCCGCGACTCCGGGAGCTTGCCCCAGGCAGTGCGGCCGGCGACGACGAGATTCCAGAAGGCATCGAGGCCGTCGGCTCCGGGGAGACGGCAGGCCATGCCCACGATCGCGAGCGGTTCGTTCACGGTGCAAAAGGTTCCATGGAGACGATGACAATCGGTTCGGACGCCCGGCTCGCGGCAGCGTCCACCCAGGCCGCGAGCATGCGAGCGACGGACCGGATCCCGGCCGTGGTTTCAGTCCGCCGGCCCGACGAATTCCGGCCGAGCGCGTGATCAAACGACGATCGCCGGCCGCGCGGGCTGCCAACAGAAATGTGGATGGTCGCTGCTCCTCGCCTGGGGAGTGCCCATCCATGGCAAACGGTGCCGGTGCCGCGGATGCTGCGGCCCGAATCTCATTCGGCAGTATGATTTCCGGCGAAACCGAGTCAAATCGTGGGCAGCGGCCAGGCATCGCCCCCAGCGCGAGTCGGGGTTTTTTGGCGTGATTCGTGCCCGGTTCCGCCGCTGGGTAAGGTCGAGGAGTCATGCACGATCCCTCTTCCCCCGCCGCAAACGATGCGTTTCCACGGCCGTTGGCGGCTTTCGAGCATCTGATGCTCGCCGACGCCCGCTCGGGGCACCCGATGGCCTTCTTCCTCGAGTGCGAGGTCGAGGGGAACCTCTGTCTGGACCGCCTGCGGAGGGCCGTCACCACCGCCGCGCGACGCCATCCGCTGCTTCGGAGCCGGGTCGCCTGGCGTGCCGGCCGCCCCTGGTGGCTTTCGCCGGACGTCGAGCCGGCGATCGAGCCGGCCGGGCCGGATGCCTGGCGGCCGATCGACCTCACCAGGGCGAGCGGCCTGCGGCTGGTCGTGCTCCCGGCGGGCGAACGGCACCGGATCGTGATGGTGGCCCATCATGCCGCCCTCGACGGCGTGGCGGGCGGTGAGTTTTTCGGCGACCTCTGGGCCTGCTACGACGGCCGCGAGCCGCCTGAGTTCAGTGCCGGTCGTCGCCGCCTGCGGAGCCCACCGACCGAGGCGGCGCCGACCGGCTCCGATCCGTTGGGCAGCGCCTGGCCGTTCGTCGCCTTCCGGCCGCGGCCGCTCACCCGGCTGGCCGGGCTCCGGGCAGCCGACGCGGATGAACCGCCGTTCCAGCCACCGTTCGCAACGCACACGCTCGATCGCGACCTGACGACGGCCGTGCGGGGCGTGGTGGCCGCGCGCGGCTGGTCGCTCAACGATTTGGTCGTGGCGGCGGCCATGCGGGCCGCGGGCCGCTGGAACGAGCGGGCCGGCGGCCGGGCGGGAAACGTGAGGATCACGCTGCCAGTCAGCCTGCGGCCGGCCGGATTCCGTGGCCCCGCCGGCAACGATCTGGGCTATGCCTTTCTCGACCGCACGCCCGCCGAGTGCGCCGACGCGGGGCGATTGGCGGCCGGCCTGGCGGAGGCCAGCCGCTGGATCGTGGAGAACGACGCCGCGCGGGAGTTTCTGGCGACCACCGACGCGCTCTCCCGGCGACCGTGGCTGCTGCGAGCGATCACCCGGCTGCCGGTCTGCTTCTCGACGGCCGTGGTGAGCACGATCGGCGATCCTTCCCGGCGGATGAAGGCCGGGGTGCCGAAGCACGACGGGCTCGACGCCCCCGGCGGCCTCGTGATTCGCAACATCCACGGCGTGCCCCCGCTGCGTCCAGGCACGCGGGCGGCTCTGGCCCTGACGACCTACGCGGGCGCGCTCACGCTCACCTGCCTCTGCTCGGCCGTGCCCGGAGGCCAGCCGTCACGGGCCGCCGCCCGCGAGTTCGCGGCGCTCGCCGCGGCCGAACTCGTCGCCTTTCTCTGACGCAAGGCGGAGACCAACGTTGTCTCCGGCAGATGCTCCACTGCCGGGTCGGCCCGCAGCCGGGGCCGTCGCGCCGGCGGCGACGATTCCCCTGTTCCGGGGGGCGGACGTGACGTACGCTCGCACCCGAGGCTCGAGACCCGCGCCCGCCTGGGGCGGCTTCGCCAATGAACAAACAGTCATTCTCCGAACGCGACATCTGCTCGAAGTTCATCACGACTTCAAGAATCCGCATACGGTGGCGGATGACCATGGGGATCCGGACGCGCTGCTGGCGTCGTTGTCCGCTGCGGAGTCCGAGGCGGACCGCATTCCGGAGCAGCTGAAGGCGATCCTGGCGGAGGCGCTGCTGCGATGAATGTCTTTTGGTTGGGGTGTGATGCGACGTCCTGCGGGGAGTGGTTGCCCGTGCCATGTCGCCGGACGCTCCCTGGGGGCATCCTGCCCTCCGGTCGCTCGGAGGAAACCTCGCTTCGCAATCCTTGCTTCGCTCGGTTTCCTACGCCGGCTCCATTGGCACGGGCAACCCCTCTCGGCGTCACCGTTGCAGGAAGCCACAGCCGCGACGTCCGGCGTGCCGGCATTGCTGTGCGCTTTGTCAACGGAGCCTCGCGATCAACGCCGCCCGACTCCTTGAACACTTCGACCGGATCAGCGGCGCCGCCAACGCCGTGCCCCGCCTGCGGCGGTTTGTCTACGAAATCGCCATTTGCGGGAAGCTGACTAGTCAGGATTCAAGCGACGAGTCCGCCACGGTTTTTCTTCCAAATCGCCTTCTCGCCTATCGAGGTTCCCTTCCCGCTGGATAGGCGTGGTCTTCACTCGGGCGGCTTGGCCCAGTAGTGGGTGGAGGAACGCCCACGAAGACCATTGCGAGCTACTGGGAAGGCGATATCCCCTGGGTCACCCCCAAGGACATGAAAGTTGACGTGATAGAAGACGCCATCGATCACATCTCAGAGCAGGGTCTCGAAGCGTCAACGGCCAAGCTGATCCCGCCTGGATCGTTACTGATGGTTGTGCGGGGGATGATTCTCGCGCACTCGTTCCCTACGGCTGTGACTGCAAAAAGCGTGACGATCAACCAAGACATGACGGCCCTGGTACCGTTTTTCCCCGAGATGCTTTCCTGCCTCGCTCTTATGGCCAAAGGCATTAGTCGCGGCGTTCTTGGTTTCGTTAAGAGATCAACCCACGGAACCTGCAAACTGCTGACCGATGAGCTATTCGAGTACCCGGTGGCGATTCCGCCGCTCGCCGAGCAGCAGCGGATCGTCGCGAAGGTGGACGAACTGATGGCCCTCTGCGACCGGCTGGAGGCCGCGCAGGCAGACCGTGAAGCACGCCGCGACCGCCTCGTGGCGGCGTCCCTGGCCCGCGTGAGCCAGCCAGACGCCGCCGACGCCGCGAGCGACGCCCGCGCAGCGGGGTTTCACCTCGACCACTTCGCCCGCCTCACGACGCGGCCCGAGCACGTCAAGCACCTGCGGCAATCGATCCTCAACCTCGCCGTCCGGGGCCGCCTCGTCCCGCAGGATCCCGCCGACGCATCGCCACCCGAGCGCCTCTCAGCAACGACGGAATCACCGGCTGACCAAACAACGACAGGACGGCAAACTCGCTACCTGGAGACGGAAAGTGACCGCTACCCGATACCCACTTCCTGGCTCTGGAGTCGCTTGGGACTGGTGGGAGATTGGGGGTCTGGTACGACACCATCGCGAGGCAAGTCGGAATACTTCGGTGGCGACATCAGTTGGTTCAAGTCGGGAGAACTTAACGACAACCCGTGTCTGCGCGGCTCAGAGGAAAAGGTGTCGCGGCTCGCGTTGGAGGATTGCTCATTTCGCGATAACCAACCTGGTGATGTGCTTTTTGCGATGTACGGAGCGACGATTGGCAAAGTAGCCATCTTGGCCGAGCCCGCTGTCACCAATCAGGCAGTCGTCGCATGTACGCCGTGTGAGTACTTGTTTAATCGGTATCTGTTCCTGTTTCTGCTTTCTCAGAGGCAACGTTTTCACGAGGCCAGCGAGGGCGGAGCGCAGCCAAACGTTTCCAAAGCAAAAGTCGTTCGCTGTCCGATTCCCCTCCCGCCGCTCGCGGAGCAGCGGCGGATTGTGGCGAAGGTGGATGAACTGATGGCGCTGTGCGACCAGCTGGAGGCCAGCCTCGCGGCGGCCGCCACCGACAGGGCACGGCTGCTCGAAAGCCTCCTCCACGAAGCCCTCGCACCCGCCGCGTGATTCCGCTTGATTCAAAGAACGCGTGAGGAATGCCTGCCATGGAAACGGTCTACATCGAAACCTCGGTCGTGAGCCTCGCTGCTGCGAGGCCCAGCGGGATCGTCGAGGTGGCCGTTCTGCAGGAACAGTGCCGGCGCTGGTTCGCAGAGCAGGCCCGGCTGTACTCCCTTGTCACGTCCGATTTCGTGATTGCCGAAATCTCGGATAGCGACCGCACGGCCGCTGCCCAACGGCTGGCCCTCCTGAACGACGTGCCGCTGCTTCTGCCCGATCCGCGAGTGGAGGAAATTGCGGAGGCCATCGTCGCCAACAGTCTGATTCCGGAAGCCGCCCGGCTCGACGCGCTTCATGTGGCCGCGGCAGCATTGGCCGGAGTAGACTTTCTTCTGACGTGCAACTGCCGGCATATCGCGAACGCCCACACGCTTCCGCGGGTCTACGACCTGCTCGCCGACTTCGGGCTGCCGCGTTTGCTGATCTGCACGCCAGCCGAATTTCTCGGAGACCCCGCCGATGCCCCGTAACCCGATCCTCGAGGAAATCTACGCCACGCGGGCGAAACTGCTCGCGGCCTGCAAGGGCGGTCTCCGAGCCTACGTCGAGGAGGCCCGCCGTCGCACGCTGGCGTCCGGCCGCCCGATCGCAACGCCTTCCCCGCGGTCGGTTAAGGCGACGAACCGATCATCCGCCGCGAAGCTGTAACGGTTTTCAACGGGCGGTGGGGTGAGAAAGGGCAACTTCATGAAGACCGAGCGTATCGAGCGAGGCAGCGGCAATGTGTTTGCCGACATCGCCGTCAAGAACTCGTGGCTCGCCCTCTTCAAGGCGGAGCTTGCCGCCAAGATCCTGCAGGTCATCGAACGCAAGGGGCTCACGCAGGCCGCGGCGGGAAAAGCCCTTGGCATCGGTCAGCCGAAGGTTTCGGCGCTCATGCACGGCCGACTCGACGGGTTCTCCAGCGATCGGCTCCTTCGGTTCCTCACCCAGCTCGGCTGCGACGTGCGCATAAGCGTGTCGGGCCCCCGGCCGCGCGTCCCCGGCGCCCTCCGCGTCGTGGCGTCGTGAGTGCCCCGGATGGCCGGTCGGACGACATTTCAGGAGACCGGGACCAAGGATGTCCCGCCCGGATGGTGTGATCGCAGGCAGGAGGATTCACCGATGCCACCGATGAACGGACCTGCGAAGAACCGGCTCCACGATTACGAGGCCGGCTGGCTCACGCTGCTCGTGCGAATGGGCGTGGCCACCGAAGCCGAGGCCCGCGATGCAATGAATCGCGTGGCCCAGGCTGCGATCGACGAGGAGCACGCCCGCGAGACGAGGCGGCGGAATCGCGGAGGCAAGCGCAAACGCCGCAGGGACGATGCAGAATGAGTTTCGCCGCCAGCCTGGCTTTCATTTGGGATGCGGAGCCATTCCTTGGTAAAGTGTGCCTTTACCAAGGGCGGTCTCTGCGATCGTTATGAAAGGCGAGCAGGCGCATGAAATCATCCGGCCATCCTGACGGATTTGCCCAGCGGGCCGGCCGCTACACCCTCCAGCCGGGTGGATATCGGGCTTTCGTCCCGGCGATGTTGCCTCCCTCGCCACCCATCGACATCACTGCCGAGATGCAGGTGCTGCTCTCGCAGGCGGACCGCGGCCTTGGACGACTCGACGGCTCTGTCCAGACGTTGCCGAATGCGGATCTCTTCGTGGCCATGTATGTCCGGAAGGAGGCCGTGCTGTCGAGCCAAATCGAGGGGACGCAGAGCTCGCTCGCCGATCTTCTCGCGGCCGAAGCCGAGATCCTCGCCGCCGACCGTCCGCGAGACGTCGACGAACTGGTCAACTACGTTCGGGCGATGAATCACGGGCTTCGGCGGCTCGCAGACCTTCCCGCCTCCGTGCGGCTCATTCGCGAGATTCACGAAGAGTTGCTCCGCGGAGGGAGAGGCCGCAATCTCGCCCCGGGCCTCGTTCGCGACAAGCAAAACTGGATCGGCCCGGTCGGCAGTACCGTGGCGAACGCCACCTTCGTGCCACCCCCGCCGAACGAAGTGCAGACCGCCCTGGCATCCCTGGAGCGGTTTCTTCACGACGACTCGGGACTCCCACTTCTGGTGAAGATCGGGCTGGCCCACGCCCAATTCGAAACCATCCACCCATTTCTCGATGGAAATGGCCGTGTTGGCAGGCTGCTGATCACGTTCCTCCTATGCGAACGGAAGGTGTTGGCAAAGCCGGTTCTCTACCTGTCGCACTACCTGAAGGCCCATCGTGGCGAGTATTACCATCGCCTGCAGGCGGTCAGAGATGCAGGTGCATGGGAGGAGTGGCTGCTTTTTTTCCTCCGCGGGGTCGTCGCGACCTGCGGCGAGGCCACCGAGACGGCCCGGAGGATTCTCCTGCTGCGCGAATACGATCGGGCCATGATCGCCGATCGCCTGAGCCGAATGGCTGGAAAGGCTTATCGCGTGCTCGACCATCTGTACGAACGCCCCATCGTCAGCGTGAACGAGGTCAGGGGCTTGACGGGTACGACATACCCCGCCGCAAATGAGCTCGTCAGCCGACTCGTCGACCTGGGAATCCTCGTGGAAATGACCGGACACTCCCGGAACCGACGTTTCCGCTACGACAAATATGTCGATCTGTTTCACGATCCGGCGATCGACACCCACTCCTCCCCAAGACCGTAATGCGGCGACAAACCGACGGCGCTGGCATCGGCTCAATCGAGATACGACGGGGCCGGCTCCGCGAGGAGTTCGGACCGGACGCACGCCCTCGCCGTCCTCGTCGGCAACGCCTCAAGCCACGCGAAGTGTCGAGCAGGCACCGACCGGCGCACGCCGAGCCACCTGTCAAAGCGGAGGGCACGGGATTCGAACCCGCAACCGGTTTCCCGGCATCTGATTTCGAGTCAGACCGCTAACCATTCGCATACCCTCCGGGGACGATTCTAGAAGCGACGACCGCGGGCCTCAAGGTCGCGGCCCAGTCTCGGCCTCTCGCGGCGTCTGCGGCCGCAAGTTCATGCCGCCCGCTCCCGGCACCGCCGTCCGCCTCGGGGTGGGCCTGCGCCGCTCGTAACGAAAAGTGCCGGCGTGCGGGCTCTGCCTGCCGTGCCGGCCACGCGGCGGCGGCTTCGCCATCCTCGCCCGCCTCTGCCGGGCTGCCGATACCCTTCGAAGTGCGGAACCACGACGCCTTGGCCGGCCGTCGTCCCGCCGGGAGCAGCTGATCTCATGGCGAAGAACACCTGGCGGCTCGTGAAGCGCGGTTCCGACGGCGAACTGGTCATCCACGATTTCGACTCCCCCGAGGCCCTCCGGGCCAGCCACCTCCAGATCGGCGTCGACGACTGCTCGACCGATCTCGACCTCCGCGGTGCTCCGGTGTTCCGCGAACTCATCGGCCCCATGCCGGAAGGCCGCACGATCGTCCGCTACGAGACCCCCGACGTGTTCGAGGTCCTGACCCGCGAGTGGGCGATGCCGAAGCCCCCGCGCCGCCGCCGTCGGGCGGCCGACTCGGCCGCCGAGGCGACTTCCCAGGATGGCTGACACGATCTTTGGCCGGATCATCCGGGGGGAGGTGCCGGCCCGGATCGTCCACGACGACGATCGTTGCCTGGCCTTCCACGACGTCGCCCCGCAGGCGCCCGTGCACGTGCTCGTCATCCCCAAGCGGCCGATCGCGTCGCTGGCCGACACGACCGGGGCCGACGCCGGCCTGCTGGGCCACTTGGTCCTGGTGGCGACCCAACTCGCCCGCACCCTCGGCCTCGCCGACGGCTACCGGCTGGTCGTCAACTGCGGCCGCGACGGCGGCCAGTCGGTGGATCACCTGCACGTGCATCTGCTCGGCGGCCGCCCGCTCGGCTGGCCGCCGGGCTAGCCTGCCGCCGCCGCGGCTGTGCTACGATCCGAAGACGTCGAGTTCTCGGACCGCCAGCCGTGAGGTGACCATGCCCTTCCTGCCCACCCCGAGCCGTCGGGGTTTTCTCGCTTCGTCGCTGGCGGTCGCCGGCGGATTGAGTCTCGGCCGTGGCCGGGCCGCCGACCGCGAGCCCGCGCCGGCCCAGCCGGCCCAACCCGCACTGTTCCGAATCTCGCTCGCCGAATGGTCGCTGCACAAGACGATCTTCGCCGGCAAGCTCGACAACCTCGACTTCCCCCGCGCGGCCCGCGAGCAGTTCGGCATCGAGGCCGTCGAATACGTCAATCAGTTCTTCAAGGACAAGGCGAAGGACGCCGACTATCTGGCCGACCTGGCCGCCCGGGCGGCCGACGAGGGGGTGACGAACCTGCTGATCATGTGCGACGGCCTCGGCAATCTCGGCGATCCCGACGACAAGGCCCGCACCAAGGCGATCGAAAACCACCACCCCTGGGTCGAGGCGGCGAAGCGGCTCGGCTGCCACTCGATCCGGGTCAACGCCGCGAGCAAGGGAACCTTCGAGGAGCAGCAGAAGCTCGCCGCCGACGGCCTCGCGCGGCTGGCCGAGTTCGCGGCGCAGATGGATCTGAACGTGATCGTGGAAAACCACGGCGGCCTCTCGAGCGACGGCAGGTGGCTCGCGGGCGTGATCGAGCAGGTGGGCCGCCCCAACTGCGGCACGCTCCCCGACTTCGGCAACTTCGGCGACTATGACCGCTACCAGGGCGTCACGGAACTCATGCCCTTCGCCAAGGGCGTGAGTGCGAAGAGCCACGAGTTCGACGCCGACGGCAACGAGGTGCGGACCGACTACCGGAGGATGCTGAAGATCGTCACCTCCGCGGGGTATCGCGGCTGGGTGGGCGTGGAGTACGAGGGCGGCGAGCTCCCCGAGGTCGAGGGCATCAGAGCCACCAAGCGGCTGCTCGAGACCGTGCGGGCGGAGCTGGCCGGCTGACGCGCCGCGACCGGGAACCGCCGCATGACCGACAGGCCAGTCCCGCCCGCCGGACTTCTGATCGTGACGGTCGACCGGCTGCCGGCCTGGATCCTGCCCGCCTTCGGCTGCACCTGGGCGTCGACGCCCAACCTCGACGGGCTCGCCGGCCGAGGACTGGTCTTGGATCGCGTGATCGCCGCCGGCGATGACCCCCACGCCACGCTCGGCGCGCTCGCCGGCCGCGGCCCGGAGGATCACGCTGCCTGGCCACTGCTGGAGTCGGCCGCCGCGCTGGGCTGGTCGCCGGCGGTCGTCACCGACGACGAGTCGCTCGCCGCCCGGCTCCCGGCGGGCGTCGCCGCGCACTGCGTGCCGGCGGTGGCCGTGCCGCAGATCGCCGCCGGCGCCGACGAGACGAACCTCGGCCGAGTGATCGCGGCGGCAGCCGCGCTCGCCGCCGGTGGCGTTCATCGCCTCGTCTGGCTGCACGCCGCGAGCCTGGGCCGCGCCTGGGACGCGCCCGAGGAGTTTCGCTCGGCGTATCTCGACCCCGATGATCCGCCGCCGCCATCGGGGGCGGCCGTGCCCCGGATTTCCGTCACGGCCGCGACCGACCCCGATCTGGTCGCCGTGCTGCGGCAGGTGTTCGCCGGCCAGGTGACGCTGCTCGACCACTGCCTCGGGCGGCTGGCAGACGCCCTGGCCGCCGATCGGCCGGACACAGCGTGGACGATGCTCGTGGCCGGTGTCCGCGGCATGCCCCTCGGGCTCCACGGAGTGATCGGGCCGCTGCCGCTCGCCCCCTTCGGCGAGGTCGTGCAGATGCCGGCCGTGCTCGTCGATCACCGCGCGCGGATGGGGGCCCAGCGCTATGGCGGATTGCTGACGCCGGCCGACCTGGGAGCGACCCTCGTCGAGCTCGTCGGCGGCAGCCGGCCCGGAGGAGACGATCCTCGCCACGGCCGCAGCCTCGTGCCGCTGCTCGACGAGTGGCGGCTCTCGCCCCGCGATCGGGCGCTGGCGGTGACGGGCCACGGCGTCGCGATCGCCACCCCGGCCTGGCATCTCGTGCTGCCGACCGCGACCGCCGACAAGCCGGTGCTCTACGCCAAGCCCGACGACTATTTCGAGGCCTGCGATGTCGCCGACCGCGGGGCCGGCGTGGCCGACGAGCTCGCGCGGGTCGCCGGCCTGGCGGTGTCCGACCCCCCCGCGGCCTGGACCACGCCGCTCTCGGCGCGGGCCCTGAGCGGGATGTAGCGGCCACCCCGACCGGCTCGGGCGGATCAGGGGCCCGGCGTTTCGCGGGCCAAACACGCTTTGCCGTCGCGTCCGGCGGTCGCTACCATCCGCCCCCCTTCCCTGGCCCGGGACGGGCTCGCGAACGCTCCCCGCCATGCCATCCTGCCCGCGGTTCGCCGCGTCTGTCGCCATCGTGGCCGCGCTCCTGCTGCCGGCCGCGGTGCCGCGCGCCGATGATCCGGCACGGCCCGGTGACGCCATGCGGCCGGTCAGCATCCGGATCCGCTGGGGCGGCGGCACCCCCCGCGCCTGGAGCGGAAGGATCGCCCTGCTCGACAAGGCGCCCGCGGCCGGCACGGCCCCCGTCGCCCCCGTGCCGTTTTCCTGGAAGACGCTCGGCACCGAGCCCGACGCCGCGGCGACCGCCCACGACGAGGCCGGGGGCATCGCCGTCCACCAGCCCCGGCCACTCGCCGGCGACGGGGTCGAACTCACCGTGGCCGACTGGCAGCGGGCGCGGCTCTCCATCGGGCTCGGCCCCGGCGCCACCGGGGAGACGGCGGCCGCGCTCGACCTGCCGCTCGCCGAGATCCTGGCCGCGCCCGTGCAGCGGCAGCTCGACACCGACGGCAATCGCCTCACGGTCGAGACGGCCCCGGGCGACGCGCTCCGCGTGACGCTCGCACCCGGCCCCGCCGCGACGGGCCGGCCGGCCGACACCGTGGTCCGCCGGCCGGGCGACGTGCTGCGGTTCCGCGTCGACCCCCTGCTGGCGATCAAGCCCGGTGAAGGGCAGTTCGAGCTTCGCCTCCGGCTCAGCGGCCCGCAGGGCGAGAAGCCGATCGACGGCCAGACCACGCCGCTCAAGCCCCGCGGGCCGCCGGCCGGAGGCCCGGTCGCCTCGGGCCGCGTGCCGGTCGAGTTCGACGGCGTCGACTTCGAACTCTCGCTGCCCGAAGCCGAGGGTGTCTCCGAGATCACGCTCGAGGCCGTCGAGCGGGGCGGCCTGCGATGGACGCGGCCCCTCGCCACCCGCACGCTGCAGGTCGTAGCCCTGGCCGACGCGGCCATCGAGCGGCCCGCGACCACCGACTGGACCATCCTCTACGAACTCGACCCCGGGAGCCCCAAGCTCCACGAGCGGCTCCGGCGGCTGCCCGGTCGCGGGCTGCCCGCGGTGCCCGTGCCCACGATCCCGCTGCCGGCGATGCCGCTGCCGAGCCTGTCGCGGGCCCGGGTTCCGCTGCCGCGGCTGCCGGAGATGACCGGCCTGCCCGAGGTGCCGATGCCGAACGTGTCGGCGATGGTGCCGCGGCTCAGCGGCCTGCTCGCCACCGGTCACTCGCTCGTCGTGCCGCACGCGCTCGGGCCGATGCTGCGGCTGCCCGCCGCCCCGCGGCCCACGGAGCCTTCCTGGGAGGGCATCGTCATCGCCGGCGCCCAGCCCGGCCGGCCCCACGTGGTCGAGATCGACCACCCCCGGCTGCAGCGGGCCACCGTCGTCGCCGGCGTGCTCGAGCCCGACGCGACCGCGACGACGACCGAACTGCGGCATTCCGGCGGCTTCGCGGTGATCCCTCCGCCCGACCTGCGCACCGACAGCCTCGACACCCACCGCTTCGTGTTCTGGCCCACGACCCGCAATCCGTTGGTCGTGATCGCCAACCCGTCCGGCGACCACCCCGCGCTCGTGGGCCGGATCCGAATCCTGGCCGGTCCGGAGCACTTGCCGCCGGCGGCGCGGCCGACGCCCGCGGCCCTGGCGACGTCAGCCCGGGGCCGCGCCAGCTTCGCGGTCTTCGACGCGCCCGACCTGCACCGGCTCCACGGCGGGCCGGGCCGGGTCGCCGTCACGGGCGGCCGGCCGTTCGCCGACTGGACGACGCACCTGACGGGCATCCGCCACTCGGCCGAAGCGCTCGCGGCCCGCGGCCTCGCCGGCGGGGTGATCACGGTCTACGCCGACGGCGCCGCCATCTGGCCGTCGCAGCTCACCCGACAGGCGGCTCGCTGGGATCCCGCCGCGGCCGGCGATGCGGCTCTCGACCCGCTGCCCAAGGACGTGCTCGGCGCGATCGCCACCATCTACGGCCGCGAGGGCTTGCAGGTCGTGCCCGCCTTCGCCTTCAACGCCGCGATCCCCGCGCTCGAGGCGGAGCTCGTCGGTGACGCCGCGACCGGCATCGCCTGCCTCGGTGCGGACGGCCGGCCGCGCCGCATCCCCGGCGGACTTCACTACAACATCCTCGATCCGCGGGTGCAGGCGGCGGTGGAGCAGGTGGTCGCCGAGGCGGCCGAGCGACTCGCCGGCGGATCGGCCGTCGCGGGCCTCGCGCTGCTGCTTCCGCACGACGGCTGGCTGCACCTGCCGGGCGTGGCCTGGGGCCTCGACGACGTCACGTTCGGCCGGTTCAGCCAGACGCTCGGTGGCAGCCACGCGGCCACCGGACCGGAGCGGTTCGCCGAGCGGGCGCGGCTCGTCGAGGGGCCGCTGCGGCAGGAGTGGCTCGCCTGGCGCACCGGCGAACTCACCGGCTTCTACGCGCGGCTCACGGCCCGGGTGACCGCGATCGATCCCCGCTGGCCCGTGTACCTCGTGCCCACCACGCTCGTGGCGGCGGGTGAGATCGCCGCACGCTTCCGGCCCAGCCTCGACGAAGGGGCGGCCGCCCCCGACCTGCTGCGGGAGATCGGCCTGGTGGCCGGCCTGCCGGCGGTGGCCGGCGACCGCCTCGTCTTCATGGCGCCCCACGTCCACGCCCCGGGGGCGGGCCTTCGCGACATGGCCACGGTGGCCGAGGCGAGCCGCGCGCTGGCGGTCGCCGAGACGGGATCGCTGCCGGTGCGGCGGGGCGCGGTGATCGTCACGCGGCCGCTTCCGGTCGACCTCTCGGACGTCGCGAGCCAGGGGCCCTTCGGATCGGCGACCCCGCCGGGGCCCTGTGGCATCACCTTCGTGACCGACGACGAGGCCGGCGACCGCGGCCTGGCCGAGACCCTCGTGGCCGCCGACGCGGAGGTGGTGTTCGACATGCGCGCGGCGGTCACGCTGCCCGACCATGTCCCGGCGAGCCGCCGCGGTTTCGAATCGCTCCCGGTCGGGCCCATGAAGCTGGCCACGGGACTGCCGGCTCCGCTGGTCGTCCGCACGGCCGCAGCCGGCGGAATGACGAGGATCGCCGTGGTCAACGCCGGTCCCGCCGCCGCCGTGGCGGTGTTGAACCTCGGCGGCGCCGCCTCGGCGGTGATCGACGCGACCGACGGTGCCGCCCTGCCGCTCGGCTCAGGCCCCTCGGTGGCGGTGCCCTTGCCGGCCTGGGGGCTGCGTTCGCTGGTGATCGACGGCGGAGTGGGCGTGGACGGGGTGACCGTCGCCTACGACGATGCGGTTCGGGCCGACGTCGCCCGCCGGATCGAGCGGCTCCGCCAGCGGCTGGCGGTGCTCGAGGCGCCCGCCCCGCTCGATGTGCTCGACAACCCCGGCTTCGAGCTCGGCATCGGGCAGGCAGCCGCCGGCGAGCCGGCCGTCACGGGCTGGGAACTGCTGGAGCCACGCCGGGGATCGCTCGAACTCGTCGCCGGCCTCCGTTCACCAGAGCAACCCGTCGCCGGCGGACCGGGCCGCGGGCTCTCGTTCGCCTCCCGCAACGGCCTCTCGACCCTCCGCAGCAACCCGTTTCCGCCGCCGACCGCGGGCCGGATCAGCGTGGCCGCCTGGCTGCGCATCCCGCCGGGCGAACCGCAGCCGCCGCTGCGGATCGCCATCGAGGCCGTCGAGGCGGGCCGCGAATACTACCGGTTCGCGGCCGTCGGCGGCCTGGCCGGCGGGCGGCCGCTCACCACCGAGTGGTCCCTGTTCGTGCTGCAGGTCGACGACCTGCCGTCGGCGGCGATCGAGTCGCTGCGGGTGCGGTTCGACCTGCTCGGCCCGGGGGGCGTGCAGATCGACGATGTCCGCGTCTTCGACCTGGCCTTCGACGCCGCCCAGCGCGGCCGCCTCGCCAAACGCATCGCGGCGCTCAGCCACCGCTTCAGCCAGGGTGACATGGGGGCGGCCCTCGCGGGGCTCGACGGCCACTGGCCCGAGTTCCTGGAAACGTTCGTGACCGACGAGAAGCTGGCCGCGGTCGCCCGACGGGCTCCCGAGCCCGCCTCGCCCGAGCCGCCCGCGGAGCCGCGGCAGGGGATGGTCGACCGGCTGCGCGGCTGGTGGCAGTGATCCGGGCGGGCGCCGACGACCACCGTCGGCAAGGCGACGTCTCGCGCGGGCCGTTGACCGATTGAAATCGCCGTCGCTACAACTCGGCTGGCGTCGACTTCCCCGCCCCGCGCCCGTCCGACCTGGAACCCCATGCCCACCCCTCCCGCCCCGACCCGCTCCTCCTCCCGCTCCTCCCTCGACAGCCTCGTTCGCATCGGCGACACCCACGTCGGCCACGGCGTGTTCGCCCGGCGGCGGCTCAAGGCCGAGATCGTCGTGGGCGAGATCCTGGGCGAGCACCTCGACGACCATCCCGAGGATTCGAGCTACGTCATGGAACTGCCCAGCGGGAAACTGCTCGAGCCGGCCGCCCCGCTGCGGTTCATGAATCACAGTTGCGACCCGAACTGCGAAATCTTCTACTGGGAGGCCAACGAGGGTGAGGTCCAGGAAGATCGCTTGTGGCTGCAGACGATTCGTCCGATCGAGCCGGGACAGGAAATCCTGATCGACTACTCCTGGCCGGCCGACGCGGCGATCCCGTGCCGGTGCGGGGCGGCCAACTGCCGGGGGTGGATCTGCGATCCGGCGGAGCTGCACCTGGTCGAGGGCCGCGGCGGGGATCCGAAGGCTTCGTGACCGCTCCGGGCCGGCCGTGGCGCAGGCTCGGCTGGGCCCTGGTGGCGGCGCTGACGCTGCTCGCCGGCTACGGCATCTCGCGGCTCCGGATCGACGACGACCTGCGGAGCCTGATCCGCGGCGGCAGCCACGACTTCGCGCTCGTCGACGAGGTGGCCGCCGTGTTCGGGCCGCCGGACCGCGACTGCATCCTGCAGGTCACGGCCCGCGGGGGCGACATCTTCGCCCCGGGCACGCTCGAGCCGCTCCAGGCGCTCGTCGATCGCGTGGGGCTCGTGCCCGGCGTCGAACAGGTTCGCTCGATCTTCGACATCCGCCGCCAGGGTGCGGCTGGCACGCTCCTGCCGGTGATCCCGCGGACGACCGAGCCGCTCGACGCCGCGCGACGGGCGGAGGCCCGGGAGCGGGCGCTCGAGCACCCGCTGCTCGCCGGGCAACTGCTCTCGGCCGACGGCGGCTCGTCGCTCGTGCTCGTGCGTCTCCGGCCGGGCCATGACGGCGGCCCGCTGCTCGGCCCGACGGTCGCGGCGATCGAGGCCGCGGTCGAGCCCGCTCCGGCTCCGGTCGCCGGCGGTGGGGGCACGGCCGGCGCCGGACCGCTCACCGTCCAGCTGACCGGCATCCCCGCCCTCCGCGAACAGGCGACGCAGGCCCTGCGACGCGACATGCTCGTGTTCAACTCGCTCGGGTTGTCCCTGGCGGTGATCCTGTCGGCGAGCGTGGCCCGCAGCGTGCGGAGCACGGTGGTGGCCTGCCTGCCGCCGTTCGTCGGGTCCGTCTGGGCCATGGGCGTGCTGGGCCTGTTCGGCGCGCCGATCAACATCCTCACGAGCGTGGTGCCGTCGCTCGCGCTCGTGGTGGGCACCTGCGACTCGATCCACTTCATCGAGGACATGCGGCGCAGCGTCCGCCGCGGGCTCGATCCGCTGGCCGCGTCGGCGGGGGCCGTCCACCGGATCGGCGCCGCCTGCGGTCTGACGAGCATCGTCACGGCGATCGGCTTCGCCTCGCTGGCGGTGGCCCGGATCGACGTGGTGCGCACCTTCGGCATCGCGGCGGCGGTGGGGGCGCTGGCGAGCTTCGCGGCGGTCACCCTCCTCACGCCGCTGCTGGCGAGCCTGCCGTTTCTGGCCGGCACGCGACTGGGCCGCTCCTCGCGGCGGGCGGGCCGGCTGGCCGGCGTCCTGGCGGGCTTGTCGGTCCGCCACGCCCGCCCCTTGGCGGCGGTGGCCTGCGTGGCCACGCTCGCGCTCGCCTGGGTCGGCGGCGGCCTCGAGGCCGACAACCGCGTGGCCGATTCGCTGCCCCGCAACGCCCCCGCGGCCATGGCGCTGGCGGCCGTCGACGGGCAGTTCGGCGGCGTGATGGGCATCGACGCGATCGTCCGCTGGCCCGCGGGAGTCGATTGGCGGTCCGACGAGCTCGTCTCGGCGTTGACCGACGTCTCGACCGCGCTCACGGCCGTGGCGCCCGTCTCGCGGCCCGTGTCGCTCGCGAGCGTGACGGCCGACCTGCCGGCGCGGGCCCGCCACCGCCTGCCGGCCGAGCCGTTCCGCGACCTGGTCTCGCCCGCAGACGGGATGGCGATCGTGCGGACCCGAATCTCCGACCTCGGATCGCGGCGGCTGGAGGGCATCTACGACCGGATCGACGCCGAGTTGGCCGCGCTGGCCCAGGCGCGGCCCGGCTGGCGGTTCGACCTCACCGGGATGTCGGTCGTCTCGGCCCGCAACATCCGCCAGCTCGTCCGCGACCTCGGCTCGAGCCTGCTGCTGGAGGTGACGGTGATCGGCTGCATCCTGGCGGTCGCCTTCCGCTCGCCGCTGGCGGGGCTCGTCAGCCTCGTGCCCAACGTCTTTCCGCTGGCCGTGATCGCCGCCCTGCTCGTGCTCAGCGGCCGGGGGCTCGATCCGGCGAGCGTGATCGTGTTCAACGTCTGCCTGGGCCTGGCCGTCGACGACACCGTGCACGTGCTCGCCGCGCTCGCGCGGCAGCGGCGGGAGGGCGTGTCGATCCAGACGGCCGTCCGCCGGGCGGTGGCCGAGACGGGCAACCCGGTCGTGATCGGAGGCGTCGTGCTCTCCGTGGGCTTCGCGGCGGTGATGGCCAGCTCGGTGCCGGTGCTCGCGGGCTTCGGACTGCTGGCATGTGCGGCGGTCGCGGCGGCCACCCTCTCGGAGCTCGTGTTCCTGCCGGCCCTGCTCGTGGTCACCGACGGGATCGTTCAGCCGCGCCGGGCCCGCGTCCGCGACGGCCTGTTCGGCGAGCCGCCCGTCGGCTGGCAGCCGGTCACCGAGGCGGCCTGAGCGGGCGTCAGGCCGTCGCGGCCACGACCTCGGCGAGCGTCTCGACCGCCCGCACGATGTCGTCTTCGGAGTGCTCGCTCGTGAGGAAGAACCGCACCCGCGCCGCCGACTCGCGGACCGCCGGGTAGAGGATCGGCCGGGCGTTGATGCCCCGCTCGAGGAGCCCCTGCGACACGGCGAGCGCCCGCTGCGAGCTGCCCAAGATGATCGGGATCACGGGCGTGTCGCCGCTCTCCCCGGTGTCGAGGCCGGAGTCGATCGCCAGCTTGAGAAACAGCTCCGATCGCTCCCGCAGCCGCGTCACCCGCCACGGCTCCCGGCCGATCACCCGCACCGCCTCGAGCGCGGCGGCGGCGTTGGGGGGCGAGCAGGCCGTCGAGAACACGAAGGCGGGCGTGGTCAGGCCGAGGTAGTCGATCAGCCGTGCGCCGCCGGCGAGGTATCCGCCGCCCGAGCCGAGCGCCTTGCTGATCGTGCCCATCCAGAGATCGCCCTCGGCCGGATCGACCCCGAAGAACTCGCAGATCCCCCGGCCGCCCGGCCCCATCGTGCCGATCGAGTGGGCCTCGTCCACGTAGAGCAGCGCGTCGTGCCGCTGCTTGACCTCGATGAACCGCGGCAGATCGGGGTAGTCGCCGTCCATGCTGTAGACGCCCTCGATCGCCACCACCACCCGCCGGTACTTGCCCCGCAGGTCGCGGAGCAGGCCGTCGAGCTGGACGTGGTCGTTGTGGCGGAAGTTGCGACAGGCGGCCTGGGAGGCCGCGGCGCCCCGGGCGATGCTGTTGTGGGAGAGCTCGTCGCAGAGGATCAGGTCGCCCGCGCCGAAGAGATGCGCGAAGACGGAGGCGTTGGTGCCGTAGCCGCAGGGGAAGACGGTGGCCCGCTCGGTGCCGATGAACTCCGCCAGTTCGACGTCGAGCGCGTCGTGGATCGACGTGTTGCCCCCCACCATCCGGCTCGCCGAACTGCTCGTGCCGAAGCGGTCGATCGCTTCCTTGGCCGCCCGGGCGACATCGGGGTGGCCGGCCAGGCCCAGGTAGTCGAAGCTCGTGAAGGTCAGCACGTCGCGGCCGGCGATCCGGGCCCGGCGGCCGGAAACCGCCTCGTTGGCCAGCCGGAAGGGATTATCGAGACCGGCCTGCCGCAGGCCGGCCAGCCGCTCCTCGAGCGCCCTGACCTCGGGGAAGCGTTCCGAATCGGCCGGGGAGGCGGCCGCGGCCGCCGAGACCCCCCCGGAAGAGGGAACCCTGACCGGGGCCGGCTCCACGCGGTCGGCCGCGTCGAACATCCGCTCCGCCACGCAGTCCACGAGATCGCCGCAGGTCCGCACGGCCGCCAACCACTGCTGGTGAAACCGCATCACGTAGCGGCCCTCGAGCCGGGCCAGCGCATCGGCCAGCCGCCCCTCGTCGATCCCGGCGGCGGCGAGGCTCGACCGCAGCGAGAGCGGGCGGCGGCTCGTGGCCGGCAGCACCCGCTCGAGTTCCGCGATCACCACGCGGCTGATCACCTCGCGGGTGTGCGCGCCGGGCCGATCGCGATCCTCGCCCTGGGCCGGCTGGGATGGATCACGTTTCGCCGCCTGAAGTGTCATGTGACTCATCGCCGTTCCGCCTCCTGCGGGAGAGCCTCCAAATCTCAAAGCCGCACTATACGGGGCGCGGCCAGTTTCGCCTGCGCCCGACCCGCGGCTGTTCGTCGCGCCGCGTCGCCCCGCGAGCCGCGCAGGCCCGCTATTCCACGGGCCTCACGCCGCGTCGGCATGCTGTGACGACTGCGGGAAGCCGCGCGATCGTGCCGGCGAAAGCGATCGCGGTCAGTTGGCGAGAGCGTCGTCGGCCCGGCGGCTTCAGTCGCCGAGCAGCCGCCGCAGGACGAACGGGAGAATCCCGCCGGCGTTGAACTGGTCGAGTTCCACGGGCGTGTCGATCCGCACGAGGCAGGGAATCTGCTTGACCGAGCCGTCGGCCGCCGTCGCCTTGACCGTGACCGTGGCCCGCGGGGCGAGCCCCTCGAACGGGATGTCGAAGGTCTCCTCGCCGGTGAGGCCGAGTGCCTGCCAGGAATCGGGCAAGACCAGCGGCAAGACGCCCATGCCCACCAGATTCGACCGGTGGATCCGCTCGAAACTGGCGGCCAGCACCGCCCGCACGCCGAGCAGCATCGTGCCCTTGGCGGCCCAGTCGCGGGAACTGCCGGTGCCGTATTCGCTGCCGGCCAGCACCACCAGCGGTGTGCCCTGCTTGCGATACTCGAGCGCCGCGTCGTACACCGGCATCACCTCGGCGCCGGGCAAGAGCCGCGTCACTCCCCCCTCCGTGCCGGGCACGAGCAGGTTGCGGATCCGGATGTTGGCGAAGGTGCCCCGGGTCATCACCCGGTCGTTGCCGCGGCGGGCCCCGTAACTGTTGAAGTCTTCCGGCGGCACGCCGTGCTCGACGAGATAGCCGCCCGCCGGGCTCTTCTTGGCGATGCTGCCGGCGGGCGAGATGTGGTCGGTGGTCACGCTGTCGCCGAGGGCCAGCAGCACGCGGGCCCCGCGCACGCTCGTGGGCGGCTTCGGCTCGCGGGTGATCTCCGCGAGGAAGGGCGGCTCCTGGATGTAGGTGCTCGCGGCGTCCCACTCGTAGAGTTCGCCGGAGCTCGTGGGGATGGCGTTCCAGCGCTCGTTCGACTGCCAGACGTTGCCATACCGGTTTTGGAACTGCTCGGGCGACACGCTCGCGGCCACGGTGCGGTGCACCTCGTCGCGGGTGGGCCAGATGTCGCGGAGGTAGACCGGCTCGCCGTCGCGGCCGGTGCCGAGCGGCTCGGTGGCGAGGTCGATGTCGGTCGTGCCGGCCAGCGCGTAGGCCACGACCAGCGGCGGGCTGGCCAGCCAGTTGGCCTTCACGAGCGGGTTGACGCGGCCCTCGAAGTTGCGGTTGCCCGAGAGCACCGCGGCGGCCACGAGATCCCCCTCGGCCACGGCCTTGGCCACCGGTTCGGGCAGCGGGCCCGAGTTGCCGATGCAGGTGGTGCAGCCGTAGCCGACCGTCTCGAACCCGAGCGCGTCGAGATCCTTGGCGAGGCCCGACTTGTCGAGGTAGTCCGTGACCACGCGACTGCCGGGCGCCAGGCTCGTCTTCACCCAGGGCTTGGTGGTCAGCCCCTTCGCGACCGCCTTGCGGGCGACGAGTCCGGCGGCCACCATCACGTCCGGGTTGCTGGTGTTGGTGCAGCTGGTGATGGCGGCGATCACGACGGCGCCGTGGCCGATGCGTTCAGCATGGCCGTTGATCTGCACGCTGCCCGTGCGCCGGAGCGCCTCGCCCTCGAGCGCGAAGCCCCGCTTCGCCGTGGGCGCCGTGAGCGACTCGGCGAAGGTCTGCTTCACCGCGGAGAGGGCGACCCGGTCCTGCGGCCGCTTGGGGCCGGCCAGGCTCGGCACCACGCTGGCCAGATCGAGCGCGAGCCGGGTGGTGAACTCGGGCACGGGGGCGGCCGCCGTGCGAAACATCCCCTGTTCCTTCATGTAGCGCTCGACGAGCGTCACCTGCTCGGCCGGCCGGCCGGTGAGCCGGAGGTAGCGGAGCGTCTCGTCGTCGATCGGGAAGAAGCCCATCGTGGCCCCGTATTCCGGCGCCATGTTGGCGATCGTGGCCCGGTCGGCGAGCGGCATCGCAGCGAGGCCCGAGCCGAAGAACTCCACGAACTTCCCCACCACGCCCGCCTTCCGCAGGATCTCCGTGACGGTGAGCACGAGATCGGTCGCGGTTGCACCGGCCGGCAGCTCACCGCTGAGTTCGAAGCCCACGACCTCGGGCAGGAGCAGCGACAGGGCCTGACCAAGCATCACGGCCTCGGCCTCGATGCCCCCCACGCCCCAGCCGACCACGCCCAGGCCGTTGATCATCGTGGTGTGGCTGTCGGTGCCGACGAGCGTGTCGGGCACGGCGACGGGGAGCGTCCGCTTGCCGCCGGGCTCGCGGTGGTCGGGGTCCCGCAGGAAGACGCAGCCCGCGAGGTATTCGAGGTTGACCTGGTGCACGATCCCGATCGACGGCGGCACCACGCGAAAGTTGCGAAAGGCCTGCTGGCCCCACCGCAGGAAGGCGTAGCGTTCGGCGTTGCGGGCGAACTCGATGTCGACGTTCTTGGCCAGGGCGTCGGCCGTGCCGAAGAAGTCCACCTGCACCGAGTGGTCGATGACCAGATCCACCGGCACGAGCGGGTTGATCTTGGCAGGGTTCCCACCGAGCCGCTGCATCGCCGCCCGCATGGCGGCCAGATCGACCACGCAGGGCACGCCCGTGAAGTCCTGGAGCACGACCCGGGCCGGCTTGAACGGGATCTCCCGCTCGGCCGGCTTGGCGGCGTTCCAGGTGGCGAGTTCCCGGACGTCGTCCTCGGTCACCTCGTAGCCGTCGCAGGTCCGCAGCAGCGCCTCGAGCACCATTCGGAGCGAATAGGGCAGCCGGGACGTGGTGGTCACGCCGGCGTCGTCGAGGGCCCGGAGCCGGTGAAGCGTGGCCGGGCCATTGCCCGTCTCGAAGGTGCCACGGGCGGAAAAGGGGTCGGACTGGGAGGCTGGCATGGCGGCTTGGCGGTGGTGCTGGGGGGGGTGGCGACAGGCAACCAAGCCTGTCCGGCGCTGGCTGGCGGTCAAAAACGGCCGGATCAGCGTTTCGTGAGCGGTAGCCTAACGGACGTTCCCCCGCGGGGAGAAGCACCGCGAGCGGCGGAAATCCAGGGTGTCTGCGGCGATCGCTTGGGGAAACCCGGGCATTCGCACGGGTTATCCGGGGCCCCGGCCCCGCTCATCGAAAAAAAATCTGCGGCTCCGTCGACACGGCGCACCATCGTGGGGTACAGTTCAGGTGTCGGGGAGAGCCGGACAGGCGTCGCCCCCCGCCACTACCGAACACTTGAATCTTTTCTGCGGCTGTTCCCCCCCCCCAAAGACCCACACTTCTAGAGCCGCACCGGACCCGTGGTTTCCCCAACCACGGGTCCTTTTCTTTTGTGTGGCGGCTGCTCCACCCGATGAAAATTCTCGGGCGGCCACCCACGATCGATCGCGGGGTTCCGTCGGCCGAAAACTGGCGGTTCGCGTCGGGCTGGGGTATCCTCCGCCGCAAGACTCAGGGAGTTCCATGGACGGTCGTCGTGAGGGGGGTTTGACCCATGAAGGTTCGTCGCCGTAACGCAAAGCTCAGGCAGCTGCCGCACTCGCGTGCGTGGAGTCCGGAACCGCTGGAACGACGGGCCTGCCCGGCCGTCGTCAGCGTCGCTGCTCCGGCAGCGGTCGAGGAAACGGCCGGTCAAACCGAGCTGCGGGTCACGCTCTCGGAACCCGTGTCCACGACCACCACGGTGAACTACACGTTCCTCAACGGCACGGGGTCGGCCCTGTTCGGTGTCGATTACTCGGTTTCCATCGATGGCCGTCAGTTGGGGTCGGCCGGTGTCCTCACCTTCCGGCCCGGCCAGACATCGCTCGCGCTGCGAGTCAATGTCGTGAACGACGGCCAGGTGGAGCCGGTCGAGACGTTCACCCTGACGCTGTTCTCACCCCGCGGCCTCACGCTCGGGGGGAGTCAGGCAACGGTTTCGATCAACGATGCCGGAGCCGGTGTGCCGGGTGGCGGTGGCACGATCAACCCGTCACTTCCCCTGGTGAGCGTCAGGGGGCCTGGCACGGTTGCCGAACCGATGGGCCGCTCCACGATGGTCGTCGGCCTCTCGCAGCCGGCGACCCGCGCGGTGACCGTCGGGTACACGATGACGCCACTGCAGACGACCACCTCGAGCCCGGCCACGTACGGCCTCGATTACGCGGTCGCGCTCGCAGGCCGCCGACTGCTGCCCACCGGCACCCTCACCTTCCTCCCCGGCCAGACCTCGCTCACCCTCGACCTTGCCGTCCTGAACGACGTGAGCCGCGAGGGGGACGAAGCGTTCACGTTCTCACTGCAACGCCCGGTGGGGGCGGCGTTCGATCCATCGGCCACGGCGGCGGCGGTCACGATCCGCGATGACGACAACTACACCGTCTCGATCGTCGGCCCATCGTCCATCGCGCCCGGCCGGCCCTACGACTTTCTGGTCGAGCTGTCTTCGCCGGCCACCCAGCGGGAGATCTTCTACGCCACCACCGTCGACGGCACCGCCACGGCATCGCAGGACTACCACCCGCTCTTTCGCGCGCCGGTCATCATCCAAGCGGGCCAGACGACCGTTCGCCTGCGGATCAACACGCTGGCCGACAATCCCGCCAACCCCGAGTACGACGAATCGTTTTCGATCCGGCTCGACCCGTTGAGCCGCGGATTCCCGGCCCCGTCCCCCAACTTCACCACCACGATCGCCGGCCCGCTCGGACCGAGGCCGCCGAATCTCTCGATCAGCGACGCGTCGGTGGTCGAGGGCGCGGCTGGGTCCACCGCAGACGCCGTGTTCACGGTCACCCTGGCCGCCCCGTGGAGCCAGCCGGTCACGGTGTCTTACGCCACGGCCGACGGCAGTGCTGCGTTGAGCGACGCGGACTACCGCGACTCGATGGGCTCGGTCACGTTCGCCCCCGGGGAAACGGTGCAGACGGTGCGGATTCCCGTCGTCGGCGACAGCCGGGCGGAGCCCGACGAGACCTTCACGGTGGTTCTTTCCAATCCGGTCAACGCCATCCTGACCCGGGCGACCGGCACCGCCACGATCACCAACGACGACGGCGACCCGGTTCCGCCGTATCGGATCGTCGTCGTGTTCCCGGACAACTCGCTGACGGCGGCCCAGCAGGCGGTGTTCTTGAGCGCCGCGGCCCGCTGGTCCGAGATCATCGTGGCAGACATGCCGGATGTCACCTATCAGGGCCGCACGATCGACGATCTGGAGATCGCCGCTTCAGCTCCCGCCATCGATGGCGCCGGCGGCGTGCTCGGTCAGGCAGGGCCTGAGCGCGTGCGCATGGACGGCACGTTCCTGCCGTATCTGGGTGTGATGGAGTTCGACTCCGCCGACGTCGCCGGCATGGTCGCTGACGGCACGTTCGAGGAAGTCATCCTCCACGAGATGGGGCACGTGATCGGTGTCGGCACCCTCTGGGACCAACTCGGCCTGGTGAACGGCTTGGGAACAACCAACCCCACCTTCGTCGGCACGAACGCTGTCCGCGAATACCAGACGCTGTCTGGAACCCAGGCCACGTCGGTCCCGGTCGAGAACACCGGTGGCCCGGGCACCGCGGGAGGCCACTGGCGAGAGAGCGTATTCGGCAAGGAACTGATGACCGGCTATGCGGAGCCTGCGGGAACGGCGATGCCGATCAGCCGGGTCACCGTCGCGTCGCTCCAGGACCTCGGCTACACGGTGGACTACGCCGCTGCGGATCCCTTCACGCTCAACGCCCGACAGGCGGCGGCGAACTTCCGGCAGCTGCAGCTGCAGGGGGCGAGAAACAGGGCGAGCCAGAGGTTCATGCTGACGGCCGGGGACGATCGGGCGGCGGCGCTGTTCGCCGCGGCCGCCTCCAGGGCGCCCGACGTCCAAGGCCAGACAGAGTTCGGGCAGACGAAGTCCAATCGGTTCCGGTCTCTGGCCGGCCGTCCGGTCTGACTCTCAGCCCACCGTGCCGCGGTCGAGCAGGCCCGAGATCAGGGCGCCGCGGGTGTCTGCCGGCGTGGTGACGCGGTTCGCGGCCGGGGCCTCGAGGATCTCCCGCATCCGCATCAGCCGGCGGCCGCCCGACTGGGCGTCGTAGCTGTTGAAGGCGACCTTCACGCGGCGGTCCGGGGCGAGTTCCTTCCCGTCGAGCGCGATCCGCGTCACCTTTCCGCCCGGCTCGACCGTGACCTCGAACGGCCAGAGCGTGCGATCGCTGTCCCGCACCTTCGCGTCCTCCGCGATGATCGCCGCCAGGTCGGCGGCCGTCACCTCGGCCACCGCGAGCATATTTTCGTAGGGGATGATCTTCCAACAGTCGCCGACGGTGAGTTTGCCCGGCTGGAGATCGCCCGTGCCGAAGGAGCCGTGAAACACGCCGTCCACCTTCGTGCCCCGCTTGGCGAGTTCGCCCGCGAAACACTCGCAGAGCAGCTTCACCACGCCGCTGCCCCGCCCCTGGCCGGAGATCGGCCTGGTGACCGTGGCCACCTCGCGGGCGAGTTCCTGCTCGGAGGCGGCCAGATCGGGATTGGCCGCCTGCATCACCGCCGGATCGAGCGCGAAGCGGTCGTCCATCAGGACGGTGAAGGCCCGGCGGTCGACGAGTTTGCGGCTGGCCAGGTCGAAGGTGAGGTCGATCCGGCCGCAGTGGATGCCGTAGTAGCTGGCCTGCGAGCAGAGCACGTCGTGCATCATCCAGCCGGGCTGATTCTGGTGCGAGTGGCCCGCCAGGTAGATGTCGACGCCCTTCACGTCCTTGAGCATGGTGCGGACGGGATTGGCGTAGTCGTCGTTGAACCGCCAGCCCATGTGGCCGATCACGACCACCGCGTCCACCTTCTCGGCGCGAACCTCGCGGACGGCGGCCTTCAGCGTCTCGATCGGATCGAGCGGCACGACGCCGCCGAGCGTCTCGGGCGAGAGCCAAAAGGGGAGGCCGGGCGTGATCAGGCCGACGAGGCCGATCCTGAAGCCCCCCACCTCGCGAACCGTCCAGGGCTTCACCTTGTCCCATGCGCCGGCGAAGCCGCCGGATCGCTTTCCGCCCCGCTCGAGATTCGCCGTCAGCACCGGTGAGGCCGAGTCGGCGAGCAGCGCCTCCGTCTTCTCAGGGCCCCAGTCGAAGTCGTGGTTGCCGAGCGTCCAGGCGTCGTAGCCGAGCCGGTTGAAGAGGTCGATCATCAGCCGGCCGCCGGAGTGGATGCTCACGGCCGTGCCCTGGACGACGTCACCCACGTCCACGGTGAGCGAGTGGGGGCACTCCTGCCGCCACCGCCTGAGGCAGGTGGCCACCCGCGCGAAGCCGCCCACGTCCTGGAGCCCGTCGTAGGTCTCGGTGGGGAGGATCCGGCCGTGGAGGTCGGTCGAGTGGAAGATCGAGATCGTGCGGGCGCGGCCGGTCGCGGCCGCCTGGGCCTGCCGCGCCGGGAAACCGGCGAGGTCGAACACCCCGACCCCGGTGGCCGCCGCGGCGGTCGAGAGGAACCGACGGCGGCTCGATGTGGCTGTGAGGGGCATCGGGAAGTTCTTCCTCAGGGGCGGTCGCGAGCCGTCGAGAATACCAGCGGCGCCGTCGATCGTGGAGGCGTCACTTCGCCGCCGATGCCGCCAGCGGCTGCTCCAGCTCCAGCAACCAGGCGAAGCTCCGTCGTCGCCGTGGCCCGTCGCCGTGGACACCGAAGTCGTCGTCGTTGGCGACGAGCACGTGCCGCTCGTCCACGATGGCGATTCCCTCGAGCTTCAGAGGCCCGTGGAGCTGCCGACCACCGTCGGCCTGAGCCGCCATCGTCTCCCTCAAGGAGGCCAGGTCGGCGACGACCCGTTTGCGGACGGGCACGATGCCCGCTGCCGGCAGGTCACGGATTTCCTCGAGGGTCTTCGGTTCATCGCTCCCCGGCAGCCATGGGAGCGTGTCGGTCGCCCCATCCAGCGTGACGGCATACAGCCTCGCCAGGCCCGCGTCGTCCTGCTCGAGCACGAGCAACTGGCCCTGGTCGAGCAGGGCCATCGCGCAGAGCTTGCCATCGTCTGGGGCCGCGCCCTTCGTGAGGTAGTCGCGGTCCCCAGGATCGCCGAGCCGGTAGAGGTGCTCGGCCGTCGGGCGGCCCGCGACCGGATCGAATCCCAGCAGCCGCACGTTGCCCGTCTTTCTGGCTTTCTTGGCGGGATTATCGAGCGGGCTCTGCAGGAGCACCCACAGCCGCGCGCCATCGGGCTCGGCCGCCAGGGCCTCGAAACCGCGGTTATCAAGGCGGCGGGCGTAGACGGCGGGAATCGTCTCGCGTTGCGGCACGGCCGCGGCGTCGGTCGCGACGCCGACGGGAACATGCCGCTCGATCGCCCGGCCGTCGGGGCCGACCTTGAGGAGCGAGGGGCCGTATTCCTCCGCGATCCACAGCGTGCCATCGGGCAACTGCACGACCGCCTCGGGATCGACACCGTCGGGATCGGGGGAGAGTTCCGCCGTGCCGTCGGCCGACAAGACGGGCAGATGGCCTGGGCCGCCGGTCGGCAATCCCGTGAGTGGATGGCCCTTCGGCCCGGCGAGCGGCAGGACTCGTTCGACGGCGATCGAGTTGTTCCGTCCCGCCACGGGGTCGATGTGCAACAGCACGAGCGCAGGGGTGAAATCCGGGGCGATCAGCGTGCGGAGCTTTTCTCCATCCCGCTCGACGATCCCGTTGGGACCGCGGTCCGTGATCGCCCACCAACGGTCCGGCCCGCACCCTCGTGCGGCGCCCAGATCGCTCAGCCCCCCGAGCCTGAGGCCCTCCGAGACAGGGACGTCGGCAAGCGCCCTGCCCCAGGCGATCCGACATCGTCCAGTCGGCGCTTCCGCCGCCCTGGCCTCGCCCACTCCCTGCCCGGGGCCGGCGATGGTCGGAGACCATCCTCCAAACCCGGCCAGCAATCCGGCGACCAGTTCGCCGAGGAACAGCCAGGACCGCTTGCGGCCCGGCAGGTGCGTCATGCCGCGACGACCTTCGAACGCCGTCGTGCCCGCCAGGCGCAGCAGCCGGCCGCGGCGATGGCCGAGCCGGCCAGCACGATCCCCTGCGGCTCGGGCACGACCGCCACCGAGCCCACCAGCACCGACGTGCCGTTGGTGGCCGGCAGGTTGCCGTAATCGATGCCCTGACCGGTGACGTCGAGCCAGGCCGACTGCGAGGGACTCTGGTTGACGGCGTAGAGATTCCAGTTGCCCGAGGCTCCGGCCGAGGACGAGATTGCGAGGTTCGCCAGGTTGAGCGATTGCCCCAGGGAGAACGTCGTCGTCGTGTTGTCCACGTTGGAAATGCCGAGGTACTTGTAGGCCGTGGTGCCGTTGGTGGCGGTGTTGAGCGTGGCGTTGCTGAACGTGGGCACGTCGGGATTGGTGAGCGCCCTGTTCGTGGCCGCGTTGGTGATGCCGGTCATGGTCAACGTGCCCGTGGCCCCCGTCTGCGGCCGCAGCTGCAGGCCCAACGTCCAGCCATTGAAGTTCGTCACCGCCGTGCCCGCACTGGCGTTCGTGGCCGAGAGCAAGAGCGAAGCACTCGTGCCCGGGCTCATGGAGAGATTCTTGCCGGTGTCGATGTTGATCGGCGTGGCGATGGCCGGCCGCAGGGAAAAGGCCGTCAGGGCCAGGACCAGCCAGATCGAACGGAACGACGTGTTCATGAGAATCCTCCTTGCGAGCCGCACGTCGGAACGACGACGGGGCCGGCCTGTCGGCCTGGTGTGATGAAGCCTAAAAGAAATGGAAGGAACTGGGTGTGAGGATTGTGTGAGCAATCCGGCGGCAGGGCAGAAGGTTCAGGCGGTCGTGAACCCGCTCACGGCGGTGTAGGTCACGCCCTTGCTCGTGCGGACGTAGGACTTGAACGAGTAGTTCGTGCCGCTGAGCAACCCGGAGGCCAGCACGCTGAACAGCCCGGTCGACCCCGTGGCGATGATCCTCCTCGTGCCCGTGCCGCCGATGACCGGGTCGGCGTTGGTGCCGGTCACTGCCAGCACCACGCCCCGCTCCAGCACCACCTCGCCGCCGTCGCTCGTCACCGTGCCGCCCAGCGTGGCGGTCGTCGACCCCACCGCCGTTGCGCTCGGGGCGTTGATCGAGGCCGGCACCGCGACCGGGGCCGCGGGAGCCTGGAAGGCGGCCAGGGCGCCGAACAGTTTGTTCCGCAGGGCGGTGACGTCGGTGTTGTTGATCGAGTTCGAACCGTTGAAGTCGCTGCGGAAGTTGTCGGCCGACACGGCGCCGAAGAGCTGGTTGCGGACCGACGTCGTGTCGGTGTTGTTGACGACGCCCGAGCCGTTCACGTCGGCCACGAGCACATTGAAGAAGAAGTTGAACATCCCACCGGCCGTGCCGTCGCCGGAGCCCTGGGCGAACGTGCTCGTCCCGCTGGTCCAGTCGCCGTCCAACACGGTCGTGCCGCCGGCGTCGCTGATGCCGCTCGAGGCCACCGAGATCACGTACTTGCCGTTGCCCAGCGCCGGCACCGTCCACTGGGCGATCGTGCCGCCGGCGAGCAGCGTGGGCGTCGAGGACGGCGTGATCGTCTGATCGCCCTGGCTGTCGCCGAGCACGAGTGCGAGCGCGGCGGCCGCCGGAAGCGAGATCGGCTGGTTGAACTGCAGCGAGATCGTGTCGACGTTGGTCCAGGTCAGCGAAGAACTGGCGGCCGTTTGATTTGCCCCGTCCACCATGGCCCAGCCGAGGGCGTCGGAGCCCACGGTCGTGAATACCGACAGGCCGAGGTAAGCAGCGTTCCAGGCGCTCCCCTTGGCGTAGACGCCGGTCACCTTCACCGGCGTGCCGGCCGGCAGCACGGTGAGCCCGCCGTCCACGAAGGCGAAGGTGTAGTTGCCGGCATTCGCGGCCAGCGTGCCGGCCGCCGCCGCGATCGTGTAGCTGCCGATGCCGCTTGTGGTGGTGGCGGCGGTCGTCAGGCTGGGAGCCCCGCTGAGCACGGAGGCGTTCTCGCCGTTCACGTAGCCGGAGATCGTGGCCGTGAACGTGGGATTGGCGGCACCGTAGAGCCTCGTGAAGTCGTTGGCCGCCACGGTCAGCCGGGCCGGAGTCACCGTGCTCGACGTCGTGGCCGCGTTCACGCCGCTGGCGCCGCTCGAGCCCAGCGTCACGCTGCCGGAGTAGGTGCCCACGGCCGTCGCCGCCGCCAGCCGCACATAGAGCGTGCCGCTCACGGCGCCCGACGCCTGCGTGAACGTGGCCGTGCCGCCGAACGAAGTGCCGTCGCTCGACACCTGGAAGCCGGCGGGCGCGGTCGCCGTGATGTCGCCGGTGAGTCCCGAACCCGTCACCGTGATCGACGTCGTGGCCGACGCAGTGCCGTAGACCGTGGTCAGTGCGGCGAGCGTGCCGCTCGTGCCGATAGTGGCGCTGCTGATCGTGAACACGGTGGGCGACGGCATGGCGACGTTGCCGACCGAGGTCGTCCAGTTGCCAAGCGTGTAGACCGTACTGCGGATGCTCGCGGCCGTGCCGGTCACGGTGCTCAGGTCGTTGAGGCCGCCGTTTTGGTTGGCCGCCTGCCCCGCCAGGCCGAGCGAAAAGGCGTTGACGCCCTCGGTGAACGCCGTAGGCAGGTAAGTCTGGTCCGTGCCGGCGACGCCGGTCGTGAGGAACGACGCCGAGGAGAAGGCGGCGATCCAGTTGCTGGCCGTGCCGCTGGCAGGCGCCGTTCCCTGATAGATGAACAGGTTGTCGCCCGAGGCGTTGAGGGCGAAGTTCGCCGAGGTGGTCTCTTGGATGCCGACGGCCGAACCACCGTTGGCGGTGTTCGCGCCCCACTGCCACCGGGCCCCGGCAGTCCGCGAGGCATCGAAGTCGAAGAGCGTGCCGGCGGTGAACGCCTGGGTGAGCGTGATCACGCTCGTGCCCTCGTTGGCCGCGAGCGCCGTGCCCGTCCAGGCGGAGTCGGCCAGCGTGAACGTCGTGCCCGAGATCACGTCCTTGAGCAGGACGAACGTGATCTTGTCGGTGCCCGACGCCTGGTAGCCCGTGAAGGCGATGTCGCCGAGGCCGAGCGTCGTCTGGGAAATCGTGAGCGACGTGGACGAGGTGGCCGAGGTGCTGTTCTTGTAGCCGCTGCCAGCCACGAAGTAGGCCGCCATGCTCGCATAGGTGCCGCTGGCGATCGCCGTCGTCGACGTGATCGTGAACGACCCCCCCGCACCGAACGTCGAGCCGCTGGCCAGCAGCGTGCCCGTCGGACCGCCGTCGCGGATCTCCAAGGTGCCCAAGGGCGCGGTCGAATCGGCCGTGGCCACGCTGCCGGTGAACGTGATCGTGTCGCCGTAGGCGGCCGCGGAGGGCGCCGCCGCCCAGGTGACGCTGGCGAGCGTGGTCGTGGTCACGACGCCGGGCTGGGTCACCACGAGCGGGGTCGAGAAGGCCGCCGAGGTGCTGGGATTGAACAGGTTCCCCGACGGATTCCCGTCGGGCACGTACTGGGCCGTGACGTTGGCGTACGTTCCGAACGGGATCGACGTGGTGCTGACCGTGGCGGTGCCCGTGGCCCCGCTGCCGGTGAGCGTCGCGGTCGCGAGCAGGACGTCGCCGCTGCGGAACAGCACCGAGCCGGTCGGCGTCGCCGACCCGGTCGCCGCGGCCACCGTCGCGGTCAACGTGACGCTCGACCCGGCCTCGACCGTGGCCGGCGTCACGCTCGTGACGGTGGCGGTGGTCGTGATGCCCGTCCGCGGCACGAACGTGATGCCACGGAGACCATAGTTCGTGCCGGCCGTCACGGGCGTCTGCAGATCCGCGAACGTCAGCGAAGAGAAGTCGGCATTGTGGCCCGTCGAGTCGGTGAGCGTCTTCACGCCGCCCGTGCCCGGAGTGCTCTGAGTGACGTAGAGCACCACGCCCGAGCCCGACGTGTATCCGGTCAGGTTGTTCGCGCCGGCCAGGGTGACGGCACCGCTGGCCTGCCACGCGCCCGCGCCCGCCGTGACGACGTAGCTGAACTTCTTGACGTCGGTGCCGTTGCTCGACGAGTTCGTCGCGTAGAGCGTGTCGTAACCGGTGTTGCGCCAACTCACCGCCGAGTTGAGGTCGGCGAAGTAGAACGAGTGGTACTGCACGGACGTGGTCGGCAGCCCGGCGCTCGTGAGCGATTGCGGCGCCGCCGTCGGCAGCCCGCTGCCCACCTGGTAGACCGAGATACCGGGCGATCCGGCACCCGAGGCGGTGAACAGGTTGCCGTCCTGGATCGTGATCTGGCGGGTGTTGGGGTTCGTGAGGCTCGTGAGCGCCGTGGCCGTCGTCGCCGATCCGCCGGCGACGTACTCGATGCCGCCGGTGCTGTTGGTTCCAGCTCCGCTGAGCCAGTAGTTCGTGCCGTTGTCGGTGACGACGCTGCGGAACGAATCCTGCGTGAAAGCGCCCGTGATCGCCTGCGACGTGTCGACGGACCCACCCGGGCCCACCTTGCCGATGACCCGGGGCACATCGGGCGACTGCTTGTTCGGGTCGCCCGCGCCGGCGTTGAACCGATGCCCGCCGAAGGTCACGCTCTGCCGGTCGCCGGAGAGGCTCAGCACGCCTTCGGTCGTCGAGTTGAGTCGGACGGTCAGGGCGGCGACGCCGCTCGGCGACACGGGAATCGACTGCACGAGCGCGCCGGCGGGTGTGTATTCAAGCAGCGTCACCGCGCCGGCGAAACCGTTGGCGGTGGCGCTTTCGAGGGTCATGGTCCCGTCACCAGACCGCAAGACGAGCAGGTTGCCCGGCGTGAACGGCGGCGGGCTGACCGTCAGCGTGGAGCCGAAGGCGGCCGAACCGCTGGCCAGGAACCCGCTGCCGGGCACGAAGAAGGCCTGGATGCCGGAGTAGGAGCCGATGGCGATCGCAGACGTCGCGATGCTGAAGGTGCCGTTGACTCCCGAGCCGCCGATGGTGGTGGTCGAGCCGAGCAGCGTGCCCGCCGCCCCGCCGACGCGGATCTCGATCGTACCCGCCGGCGTGCCCGTGCCCGACCCGGCCACGACCGTGCCGCTGAAGGTCACGGCGCTTCCAAAGGTCGCGGACAGCGGCGAGACACTCGTGAGCGACGTCGTGGTGCTCGCCGGCGTCGCAAACGTGGACACCGTCGTGTAGGTGGTGCCGACGCTGTTGATGGCGTACGCCTTGAACGAATACCCCGTGGCTCCAGCGAGCCCGGTGACGGGCACGGTGAACACGCCCGTGGTGCCCGTGCCAGTGAGTTTCGTCACGCCCGTGCCGCCGATGACCGGATTGGCGTTCGTGCCGCTGGCCGAGTACACGATGCCGATCTCGGTGATCGTGGCCCCACCGTCGCTCGTGACATTGCCGCCGAGCGTGGCGGTCGTCTCGCCGACGCCGGTCACGCTGGGCGTGGTCACCGCCGGGGCGGTGGCCGCGGCCGGCGTGGTGAACGTGCCCACCGTCGAGTAGGTCGTGCCCACGCCGTTGGTGGCATAGGCCCGGAAGGAGTAGCCGCTCGAACCCGTCAGGCCGCTCACGGCCGTGGTGAACACGCCGGTCGTGCCGCTGACCGTGATCTTCGTCACACCGGTGCCGCCGATCGTCGGCGTGGCCGAGTCGGCCGTGAGGCTGTAGACGATGCCGCGTTCGGTGACGGCGAGGCCCCCGTCGCTGGCGACGGTGCCGCCGAGCGTGGCACTCGTCGAGGCCACCGCGGTGGCGGTCGGGCTGTTCACGGTGGGCACCGCGGCGGTCGTAAAGGTGGAGACGGCCGTGTAGGTCGTGCCCTGGGCGTTCGTGGCGTAGGCCTTGAAGGAATACGCCGTGCCGGTCGTCAGGCCCGTGACCGGGACGGTGAACGCCCCGGTCGCAGCCGTGCCCGCGGCCACCTTGAGCACGCCGCTGCCGCCGATCGAGGGATTCGCATTCGTCGCGGTCGGGGCATAGACGACGCCCGTCTCCGTGAGCGTTGATCCGCCGTCGCTCACCACCGTGCCGCCGAGGGTGACGGTGGTGTCGCTGATCGAGGCAGCCGACGCCGCGTTCACGGCAGGTGCCGCGACGCCGGCCAGGAACTGGACGGACACGTTGTCGAAGCGGGCCGTGCCGGCCGTCGAGTAGGCGGACGTCGTACCCGCGTTGGCCGAGATGTACTGCGACGTGCTCGGCTGGAACACCGACACCCAGCGCCAGGCGAAGTTCGCGTTGTTGATGTATGGGGCGGCGGCCGCGCCGGTCAGCGTGTAGCTGAGCCCGTTGACGAAGTTTTGGGTGCCACTCGGATTGTTCTGGTAGAGCCCATCGTTGCCGAAACTCGTGCCGCTGTTGGTCGTCGCCACCTGCGTCGCGATCGCCGCGGTGCCGCCCGAGGCATTCGCGAAGTTCGTGCCGTCGCTCGACAGCTGCAACTGCCAGAAGCGGCTGGCGGTGCTCGACTGCCGGAAGTCCAGATTGATGACCAGTGCCGTGGCCGCGGCCGCGTCGGCCGTGTTCGTGGGCACGGCGAACTGCACACCCGCCGTCCCGCTGCCGGCGCCCTGCGCCGGGTAGGTCGTGCTGCCCAAGCCACTGTTGTCCGTGCTGGTGCCACCGAACCCAGCGGCATACGACAGCACCGTGCCGCCGACGCTCGCCGCCGTGCCGGTCCCGGATGCCGGGTTCGTGGTTCCCGTCGCCGTGTTCGTATCGGGCGTCGGCGAATCGAACGTCCACGACGCCAGCGTCACCCGCCGGAAGATGTCGGCCGCAAGCCCCGTGGGCTGCGTCAGCGAGTAGTTGCCGCCGTCGGCCCCGCCCAGCGTCAGCGCCGCGGTCACGGGGATCGCCGTCCCCGCCCCGGCCTGGGCGAACGTGCCGCCGCCCGACACGGTCACCACATCGCCCCCGATCACGCCCACGAGCGTTGCGCCGGTGATAGTGGCCGCGGTCGTGCCGTCGAAGGGCTTGTTCGAGGCGACCGCGCCCGTCACGGTGAGCGCCTTGGCGGTGATGTCGGCCGTGACCGTGGGCTGCGTCACCGAGTAGTTGGACGAGGGAGCCGAGAAGGAACCGGAGCCCACGAGCGTCTTCGCCGTGCCCACCGTCTTCGTGGCGTAGGTCCAGGTGATCGAGTCGGTGACGCTGAAGGTCTCGCCGTTCCTCAGGCCGGAGAAGGCCGGCGTGCCGGTGACCGTGGCCGCCAGGAGCCCGTCGTATTCCTTCGCCACCCCGGTGAGGCCGGTGATCGTGAGCGTGGCGGGCGAGACGGTGCTCGCCGGCACGGCCACGGTCTGGGTCGTGGCACCGCCGCCCGAGATCGTCACGTTGCCCGAGTAGGTGCCCACGGCCGTCGCCGCGGCCAACCGCACGGAGACGGTGGTGCTGGCCACCGTGCCGCTCGAGGCCACGAGCGTGACCGAGGAGCCGAAGCTGGTGCCGTCGGCGGAGACCTGGAAGCCGGTCGGCGCCGCGACCGTGAGGTTTCCGGTGAGGAAGCCGCCCGACACCGTGAACGTGGTGGCCGCCGAAGGCGTGCCGTAGGGGGTGCTCACGCCGGAGAGCGTGCCCGACGGGGAGATGGTGGGCGCGGCGCTCACCGTGATGTCGCCGGCCACGTAGGAGATCGAATAGTTGTTGGGATTGAACGTGCCGCCCGTGGCGGCCGACGGCGTCACCTGCCCCGCGTAGGTGCCCACGGCCGCGCCTGCGTCCGCGCCCGTGCCGTAGGCGATCGTCACCGAACCGATGGTCTCGGCCACGCCGCCCGGGCTGGCCAGGCCGCTGCTCGTGAAGGCCGTCGAGCCGCTGCCGCCGGTGAGCGTCGAGCCCGCGGTCTTGGAAACGTTGTTCGCCGTCACGGTCAGCGACCGCGCGGTGACGTTGCCCGTGGCCGACGGCTGAGTGACCGTGTAGTTGGCGCTGGGCGACGTGTAACCGACGACGGTCACCGACTTGCCCGTGCCCACGCCGGCAGTGCCGAAGGTGGCCGTGCCCGTGCCCGTCACGGAGAACGAATCACCGTTGGCAAGCCCGGAGTAGGCGGGCGTGCCCGAGATCGTGGCGCTCGTCGTGCCGTCGTAGGTCTTGTCGGCGATCGTGACGCCTGTGATCGTGAGGCCCTTCGCCGTCACCGCATTGCCGCTCGCGGCGGTGGCAATGTTGACGCCCGTGGCTCCGGTGCTCGAGAGCCCGATGTTTTGACCGTTGTAGGTGCCGGTCACGGCGGCCGTGGCGGCGAGTCGCACACGGAGCGTGCCGCTGGCGGCGCCGCCCGACTGCGTGAACGTGGCGGTTGAGCCGTAGGTGGTGCCGTCGCTCGACACCTCGAAGCCCGTCGGCGCCGTCGCCACGAGGTCCGCCGTCAGGTTCGAACCGGACACGGCGAACGACTGAGCCGTGGAGGCCGTGCCGTAGGTCGTGGTGAAGGCCGTGGCAGTGGCGGCACCGGTAATGGTGGGTGTCGTGGCCGCTTGCGGCGCAAACTCAACACCTTTCAGCACCGTTCCAGTGGCAGCAGTAAAGAGCGTCAGCGTACTCGCGTTAGTTACCGAAATCGTTGAATTGAAGCCGGAATTATCGGTAATCCGATAAACACTATTGGCGGTGGATGACCCCGTTCCGGATGTTACGAAGATAAACGCGCCCTGGGTGCTGTTCGTGGCGTCACGGTCTCGAGCGGCGATGCCGAACCCGCCAATTCCGGTGCCTGCCGAGTTTGCCGTCACCGCCGTACCGTTGGCCTGCCAACTACCGCTAACGAGAGAGTACTTGGCAATACTTCCCGTCGTCGCACTGGTCGTCGTAAGAACGTACAGTACGTCGTACGTGGCTCCGTTACTTCCAGACTGAATTAAATAGAAATCTTGAACAGCAGTTGTTCCAAATGCGAGCCCCGGAAGCCCGGTGGGTGTGGAACCGCTTAGTGCGGAAATCGTTTGAACAGGTGCGATCGCTGTCGAAGATTGCCCGGTGTAGATGGTTCCGCCGTACGCTTTCACGTCGCGAAAGTTGCCGGCTGTCGTGACGGCAGTGCCACCGTTGGTATACCCTCCGGCTTGGTCGCCTATAAACCAGTTGGTGTTGTTCAGCGAAGTTGCGCCGCGTGTTTGCTGGCCCGACGTTCCGGTGTAAGTCGTCGCGGTTACAAAATTCGTATTCGCCGGATTGGCGTCTAATGTGAAAACAGCCCGCGATGTTAAAGTATTTGCATTCGAAGTCGTGTCAGTGCTGATAGCACCCGTAACGGCCAGAAGGGAGCCGTCGTTCGACCGGGAGAGATATCCCGTACTTGTTGCGGAAGCGCTAAATCGAACGTTGGAGGCAAATGCGTACGTTTGATTCGGGTTCGTTTGCGCAGCGCTCGAAGGAGAAAGAGAGATAATTTGAGCAGGACTGTTGGAATCGGATTCCGTCATTTGCATGACGACGATGTCGCCGGTGTTGAACGTCGCCATCACTTTGCGGTTCTCGAGCATCTCCACCCGCGCGGAGTAGGTCAGGGGCATGTCGCGGCCGACGAGGCGCGTCGAAGCCCGACTCGCAACTCGCGAGTGCTTCCGGCGCGACACTTTGCGCTTCGTCTTCGACTCAAAGAGGTTGCCGAACATGCTTGGGCTCCTGGATGATGGCCGAAGGGGGTGTGACTCGAAATCTGGTAATCGACAGTGGCTCGGGCAGGCGGAACACGGCTCCGCGCTCAAAGATCTTGCCGCTTGGGAAACTAGGCGACTCCCGTTAGGGCAATGTGTGGCTGATTGTGAGAAGTTGGTGAGGGCGCACGATCATGGAGACGCTGACGCCGTTTCCGCGCCGGAGCGGGTTACCATGCCGCAGTAGGCCCGCAAATCCATGCCGTCGGCGAGGAACCGCGTCGAGGCATCGCCATAGACGGCGACGATGCCCCCCTGGTGGAAGGAGTAGGCCTCCGACTCGTTGGTGCCGTTGAAGGGAACCCCCGAGTTCGCG
>Ga0214921_10000673_pt1 | contig 61572 bp, 81 predicted proteins | sample LL1505_MetaG_FD_177992 | JGI IMG/M metagenome (GOLD analysis project Ga0214921, IMG submission 177992) | Freshwater microbial communities from Lake Lanier, Atlanta, Georgia, United States - LL-1505 | ecosystem: Environmental > Aquatic > Freshwater > Lake | place: USA: Georgia | collected...
GAGCGTTGTATGCGATATCTTCGCTGCCGTAGCCCTCGACCCACTGCTGAGACATACGTTCCACATCCGCATCACTGGCTTCTGATATCTTTTTCTTACAGCGTTCTTCTGGACTGGACCATTGTTGTGCTGGTGTCGCATCATGGGATTCACTGATGTGTGTTTTTTTAGCTGGCAGAATCACAGGTTCCAGTTCCAGATATTCAGGATACTGCTGGTTAAAGTTGCGCATGATGACACCAGCCTGAGCATTGGCTTGATTTTCTTCATCACTGCCGGTTTCACCACTGTGGGCATCCAGCTGATGGTCCACCAATTGCCGATAGTGAACAAGTTCGTGTGCCAGAGTGCGCAGGATGTCATTGGGGTGACGATTCTCAATGTCCACAAAGATGGTGTTTTCAGCATTCATAAACTTGCCAAAGGTGGGAGCGTGGTGGCCTGTGACATCCTGCACAAAGGTGATTCTGGGCAAATGGTCCAGATCCAGATGCTGCATGGCCACAGGAAAGAAGTCTCTGAGAGCATCCATCAGTGTGGGCTGTGTGCCTGCCTCTGCATCTTCGTTGTGCTTTTTGCGTCCCTGACAATGAGCACGCTGACTGAATCCCCGGGGGTGACTGCAGTCAATTGAGCTCTTGTATTTTTTGCTCCACTTTTCCAATAGGTCACGGGCTCTCACGGATTAGGTCTCCTGATTGGCGACAGGGTTGGGCCGATCACGAAAATCCAGATTCATCTGTGGGTTGGGTTCGGGCAACAGAGGTTTGTGTTGGCCACGCACTTTGGCCAGATCACGTTGTTGTGCGCTCTGTGCGATCTGCTTGCGAAGTTCGGCCACCAGCAGGTCCAGATTGCTGCGGTCTCCGGTCATGTAACGTGAGATTATCTGACTCACTGATATCTTGTTGCCCACTTGAGTATTTTCCACACCACGCTGTGTCATGACATAGAGTTTTTTCAGATATTCTTCACGGTCCAGTTGGGGATCCACGGCACTGGCCCAGACTCTGATCACACGATAGATGGCATTCAGAGTCAGCTGGGGATCGGTCATGATCTTGGGACCACCCAGAGCACGGACTTCCATGTAATCGCCCTTCCAGTTCAGACTGGTGTATTTGTCTGTGGTGAATGTATTGCCCCAGCTCTTGATGGCATCTTTGATGAACTCCTGTGCCAGACGATAGGTGTGAGATTTCAACACTTCCATCACACGTTCAGCCAGCACTCGATCCATTTGGCCTTGGCCCTGGGGGTGTTGACGTCGCATCTCTGACATGATTTTGCCGATGGCACTTCGGCAATAGCTGTTGTATTCACGATCAAACAAACCCAACAGATGCTGGTCTCCCAGCAGCAACACCATTTTGACATAGTCAAACTGACTCATGTCGGGACTGCTGATGTTGAAGTGTAGTCCGGTGCTGCTGTTGGTATAGCCGCCGTATTCTTCAGCCCAGTCTCGAACTTTGGCAAACAACTCCAGGGTTTCTGCCAGTGGCAGTGGTGGAGTAATGATTTCAGCAGCAGCCTCATCACTGTCATCGGGTGCAATGCTACCATCGGGTTCAATGATTATCAGACCCGGCAGGCGCTGCACGCTGTGGTAACTGGAGCTGACTCTGACCGGCATGTCAGTATAATGTCTGAGTCGACGCCCTGCATCTTCCATCTGATCAGTATCATAGGGCGTATCATCATATGAATCTTCATCTTCAAACGGCACTCCCAGATCATACTCGGCCGCCACGTCGCTCAGATAATTGTGATTGGCCCAGAGCCACTGGCCAAAATCGTAGTCTAAATTATCTCTGACTTGTTCCTCGACTTCTTCGTGGGCTTCGTCTTCATGATCTGACCAGTTGGCATCCACTATTTCTTCTATGACTTGTTTTCTGACCTCATCCTCATCAGCGTCGGGGTTGTCAGCCAACACTGCCTGCACACGTTCGTCCACTGTGTCAGAATCAATGTCGTCTCGGGCTTTGGCTCTGGCCAGCTGCTCCACTTCGTAGGCGTCAATGCTGTCTGCGACCTTTTCAAAATAGGCCGTCTGGTAATCCTCTTCCATACGACTATAACCACGGTCACGACGACTGGTATATTCACTGAACAAATCCTGAATGGTTTCCAGATCCCAGTATCTGTTGATTCTCTCATCTTCTATGCCGCCATAACCCTGGGGTCGACCGATGTCAGTGAAACACAGTTCCAGTTCAAAGCCAGCTGTGATCTGCTGAGCCAGGGGATGAGTCTGAGCAAACTGTTTGAGTGCTCCAGGACTCATGTTGATCTCATCCAGTTGCTGTTCTAAGATGGGGGTTTTTTGGATAAATTGTCGTGCTCGCATTTGGGATTAATCTCGGTTAGATCTTTTATTAACTATTTATTATAGATGTTGCCTAAACAATCTTCAATGACTCTCACAGTCTGATCAGATTTAACCACAGTGAAGTGGGATTCCGCAAGTTCAATCAGTGACATGTGGTTTTTTAACGCAGTCATACTATCTATGGTGACAATACCATCATTGGGTTTGATCAAGAAATTGTTATGGCCTTGCGTAGTGACAATGTTCCACCAGGGCACGTTGATTCTTATATCAGATAGGGTTTTTATAAAATTGGAACTAACCCCGCAATAATCCAGAAATTTTCTTTCAGGGTACATGAATTTTATAATGTCAGCCATTTCTACGCCACCGTAGGGACTGCTGATCCCACATGCTCCCAAAACTTTTTCTAGCATCAAGTCATACAGATGCAGTGCATATACCCCGCCCAGACTCAATCCAACAAAAAATATCTTATCAAAGTCTTTTATCTGTTCATGGATATTATTCAGATTGATTTCCCATGCCTGATTGGGATCGTAATTGATTATAATACAATCATAATTGCTTAGATTGTCTCTAAAGAAATTCATCAATTGAAATTCTGATCCCTCGGCACCGTGTAGAAGTATCAGAGTTATTTCGCTCACTTGGGTTCCCATTTCAGACGTAGATACTCTACAAATTCTGGAATAGTCATACGATTTTTTCGCATAAACTTTACCAATCTTACCACACTGTCACGCCCTGTATTATGGGGTCTACTGGCGTTGCCTAGATCCTGTGCTAGACCATAGTCATCGCCTCTGTAGGTTCCATAATTTAGTTTGCGTAAAATTTCCTGTGCTTGTTTACCAAGAACGCCACGTTGACTGGGATCAAAGTCTAAAAGTTCCACCCAGGGTCTGACATAGTCTGTGGGTGCCCACACTGTACCTGTGTAATCTTTTTCTGGAGGAAGTTCACCTTGGAAATATGCCCGCTCGTGCTCAGGGTCAAGAGCACGCCGCTTGTCCTGTAGTCGCCAAGCGGTATCATTGAAATAAGTCCAATGTGGGATACCCCGTTGCTCGGCGAGATCAATCATGGTTCGGACACGTGCTGGAGTGAGTTTTTCGTTATGATAATCCTTGACCAAAATGTGTATTTCTCTGGCATAGCCAATATCCATGGTTTCATCCTGGCTGAGTATGCGATCTTCACTTTCTCTAGTTCTGGTGCCGTGTGTGTCTAACCACGACTGTTCCCAGTAGTCCACAGGAATCACACGATATCTTTGTGCAATAGCACGCCCATCTAACACAAACATAACAGCAATGTTACCAGTGGTGCGGTGATAGTCTCCCACACGGCTGCGAGTGGTGCTTAGGAAAAAGTCATAACCTGGAGGCATGTTTCTGCGGTCTTCACCTCTTAGAAACGAAAGACCAAATTTGCCAGATTTAAGAATGCTGATGGCAGGTCCCACAGGTGCGTAATGATACAATATGTCTGTGGCGCCTTCTGCAAGCATCTGCTCGTCAATGATTTCAGGATATCTTAACCTGGGCTCACGTATGCGTTTGGTAACCAGAGGCTGGGTAAACTCAGCGTTGACAACTATGGTGGGCGTGTCACTTTTTCTTATGGTGTCTCGTTTTAGACTGGTTATGATCCTAAGTTCTTTATAGCCAGTGTCGTCTTCAATGTATCTGCAACCCAATTCAACATTTCTATCTGCATCTCTGAGATAAAATTGTTTATAGTATCGCATGGCGCTGAGTTTGTGTTTTATGAATGGTATACGCTTGATGATTCTGTCCACTTCATATCTGGAAACATCTCGGATCAGACCCTGATCATACACATGCTCATCTATGCGTACGAAAACATCGCCTTTCCAGAATTCTCTGACAAATCTCTCTATTAAAAATTCCCAGATGCGCATGTCAATTGTTCTCTCTTTCAGTGATAAATTCTTGATCTTTCATAGGAGTTTGTTGTGTCCTGTCATGGGCTCTTTATCTGCCCCAGCACTTGTTTGATGTGCTGCATCAGCTGCTGCGCCTTGCGATCGGTCAGCGGCAGGCGCTGTAAGGTAATGAGATATTGGCGTGGGTTAGGAGGATCGGTCTCAATCTTTCTGACATATTCAATAAGTTTTTCCACTGCTGTGAGATCAGTGGGGGTCAGCTGATATCTGAACCCTGTAATACCATCAGAATAATAATCCTGAATACGTTTAAATAACTCTGGTCGATCTTTCTGAAATTCAGCAAACACCAGAGGTTGGGCATTTCGTACTCGAGTTAATTTCACTCCGATGGCATGGTTTCCAGTATACATGCCGTGGATACTTGCAGGCAAATATCCGGTACTGGGGGTATTGTAACTGGAAATGATTATGTCCACTTGCAGCACCGGTACACCATGTGAGCGTATGTCTCTAATGACCTGCAGTGTTTTCATAGTGGTGAGTGTGCCGTGTTTCTCTGCCCGATCTAGTACAGGTGTTATTAACTGATGCAGTTTTTTCCGATATTCATTAACATGGGCCTGGGGATCGGCAGCAATCAGCATGGCACGAACAAATCTGCCCAGTGTCTGTGAAATTTTTTCATAATCGGCCAGATAGTCACCGCCTGCATGTCGGAAACTTATGTACCGGCCATTGTTACTGATGCTGGCCATGTGATCTTTGGTGGCATTTTGTGCCAGTCGTTGCAGATATGCGGGAGCTTCTTTGATGTCAAACACCTCAGAATTCATTGAGGACAGCCCTGTGGCTGCTTTTTCCAGTCTGTGTTCTACACTTTTGGCGTATTCGCTGTCCAGTCTCTGAAATTGTCCCAGTACATATTTGTCACCCAAAAACACTGCTAGTTTCAGTACGTCCAGTTTTTGGGGCACACTGACATTGATGTGCAGACCGGTGCTGTCATTGGTATAGAGGCTACGTGCTCGTGCCAGATCATAAAACTGTCTGAGCACCTGGGCAGCCTGAGGTGCTGGCATGGGCGGAGTAACAATTTCTGCAGCCCCGTCACCCGAATGGGGTTCCAGACTGCCGTCGGGTTCAACGTACCAGTCTGTGAGATTTTTTGGTTGTTGATGATATTTCTGGAATACTCGAACCCCAACACCAAAATGTTCTTCTATATCTGATTTAAGGATTTGTGCAGTTTCGGCATAGTTGGACCCGGTCTCACCCTGCTCTTCATAGTAGTATTCCAGCCAATCATGTGCAAATTTGCGATCGATGTTAAACGCCTCACTAAATGCCTGGTGATCCAGTAACTCATTATATTCTAAAATTTCTTTTATGTATTCGGTTTCGGGCACATAATCGTCATCGTCGTCCTGGTCATTTAGATAATACTGCATTGTGGCCGTGACCGCCGAACCCATATCAAAGAAGTCTCGATTTAGCATTCCTGGCACTCGAAATCTACGGCCCTTCACCAATTTGAACATGCTGTCAAAAGTGCTGCTATCGAAATTCCATGGCTCATCACTGGTTATTTCAGCAAACACTGCGTCCAGTAACTCTGTGGTGGATAATATTCCCGATCGGACATCTATGGATTCCTGTGGCACACAGACTTCAAATTCATAGCCCACCAACACGCCAGCATCAGCAGCCTGTGACATGCTTTGAGCGTAAGCACTGGGATTCATAGCAACTTCTGGTAGTTGCTCATGGGTTTGATCCTGACGTACTTGTATTTCATGTGCTCGCATTACTCGCGTTCCTGTTTTAGGTCTTCAAGTTTGGCACGTATATCTGCAACAAGTGCTCGTGTTTCTGGAGAATTTGGTGGCATTCTAATTAATCTATATTGACTTCTTACGCTGGTTTCTCTGTGTGGTGCAGTACTGTCTGCAAGATCAACAATATCCTGTGCTGCCTCCAGTGAAAGAGGAATAATGTGATATCTCTTACCAGTCCAATTAATGTGCTCGCGGGTTTGATAAAAATCAGGAAACTTTTGTTTTAACGCCGTGAGTGCCAATTTGCTGCCATTTGGCATGGATTTTACTTTTGTATAGTTTCTTCTGCCTGGTTGAACCAGATTTTCAACATCGCTGGGTAAGTCGTAAAGGTCTACCATGCTGAAACTTGACGATATATCAACTTCTAAAACTGGAATTCCGTTTGTTATGATATTTCTGGCAAATGTCAGGAGATTTTGATATTCTGTGGAATCAGCCTGGGGAAGTTTTTCTATGGCAGGTCCCAATAACTGTGACAACTTCTTAAGATATTCTTTACGATATGCATCAGGGTCTGCAGCAATCAACATGGCTCTGACGAATCTTCCCAACATGTTGGCAGTGTTGTCCAGTTGTAACAGATAGTCTCCGCCCACATGTCTGAAACTTATGTACTCGCCATTATCGCTGACGCTGGCTGTGTGTTCGCTGCTGAGTCTGTTGGCAAGTTTTTTAAGTTCATTTACTCGGTCGTTGGTAGATTGTGCGGTGATGAACTGTTGTGCTATCTCTGGTCTGTGCCCAGAATAAGTAGCAAGACCCTGCATGACGCTTCTTGCATACTCGCTGTTTTCTCTACCGTACTTTTGCAGTACATATTGGTCACCTAAAAACACAGCAAGTTTAAGCACATCTAGTTCTTCGGGTATACTGATGTTTATGTGTAGACCTGTGCTGTCGTTGGTATATAGCCCCAATTGTTGCGACATGGTATAGAATCTTTTTAAAATTGACGGCGCTGCTCGGGCAGGCAATGGAGGAGTAACTATTTCTGCTGTGGCATCTTCGGGTTCATCGGGTTCCAGACTGCCATCGGGTTCAATATACCAAGTGGTGTCGTCTTTGGGATATTCATGATAATCGTTGAATATGTCAACTTCAGCACCAAACATGTCTGTGATTGCATCTTTTAGAATTCTGGCCGCCGCGTGGTATGTGTTGCTGTCTTCTTCGCCCACCCAGGCAAGAAATTCATTGATATATGTTCCCAGTGTATCGCTGTCGATGATTTCAAATGTGTCCAGGAATGCTTTGGGATTAAAAAGGTCGTTGCTTTTGAGAATGTATTCTATGCGATAATCAAATTCCCATCCCGAGGCCGCATCTAGATAATCGGGCAAGTCTGCTTCTGCTTGAATGATGTCATCATATACTTTTTTGCCCTTGTCAATGGCTACAGTTTTTCCTGGTTTCATCTTGAACAGGCGTTGCCAGTGATAGTCCATGACATAATCGTCATTGGCTTCTATTATGGACAAGAATTCTCTTACCAACATCTCATCATCTAAATCACGGGCACGGCCCAATTGTCCAACGGTGATCTGGGGTATACAAACTTCGAATTCGTAACCCACCAGAACACCCACATCAGCAGCCTGCGCCATACTCTGCGCATATGCTCCGGGATTCATAGCAACTTCTGCCAGTTCCTGATTGTCTAACTCTTGAACCGCCTGATGCAGTTGCTGGTTGGGCACACCCACATGGATGTAGCCTCGGGCCAGTCTGCTGAGGTAATCCAATTTGGGCTCACGACGGGTGTCAAAATATTCCTGGTAGTGCGGAGTCATTTTATAGACTTCTGCAGTGTACTTTTTGCCATCGCACAGCACAGGTACTGTGCGGCGATCATACATTTCTGGATAGCCTTCTATTTGGTCCAGATGACTCAGGAAGCCGTCGGGCAATTGCCATAGAGCACCATACACTGTGTCTCCGGGACTCTCGGTGACGTTGGCAAATCCACGAAATTCCAGACGATGATTTTTTAATTCACCCCGACCAATCAATTCTGCACCACGCATTATGCGGGGATCAGTCAGCAGTCCATACGCAAAGTAATAGACCTTGGGTGCATCGTGTCGGGTGTCAAATTCAATCAGGAACATAATTATTCAAACTCTTATACTGTACTTATGGCAGACTGAGCTTTTGATCTTGAGCCTGTGCTTGCGCCTGATAGAGTCTGTCAATGTAGCCCTGATTGCGCAGTATTTTAAATGCCAGATTTTCAGTGCTGAATTCCCCGCCTCGTGTTAGACCACTTTTACGCATATTTTTAATTTTTAACTGAAGTCTTTCCAGATCTGAGACATTGCCGTCGGCAATTTCCCGATCAATTTGTCTCATGAGATCCTGTGCCTTGGCCACAACTGCTTGACTGCGTATGCGAGGGGGTTGGTGGGTGGGCCGACGCAGCCACTGATTGTCCAGCAGACTGTAGGTGCCTTCACTGATGGCCTGTGCCTGAACATCTTCCACATAGACTTCAACTTCGTGACCACGTATGTGAATGTCGTGCTCACTGTTCCACAGGGTCTTTTTGGCACGATAGAATGCTTCGGCAATGTCACAGTTGAGATCTGCATAATTGGTGATCAGGTGCAGATCAAAGTCACTGTATTGGGTGTAATTGTAATTGGCCAGGCTGCCTCTGAGCACAACATCCAGCAATTTGAAGTCCGGCACTTCCAGATATTCCATAAACACCTGCGCTATCTGCAACAAGCGATATTTGACTTCCAGTCTCATCTGATCGCCTGACCAAACTTTGGGGTTTAGGTCATCATGATAGGCTATGTTTTGTCGGAATAGGTCTTGTGTTCGCATTATTTTTTAGGAACACAGTTGGGCACTGTCTGCCCGTTTTTCTTTTTGGTGCCAACTGGTTTATGGCCCTTCCAGCAGGGATTGTCCTGGGGGTTTTTTAAATTTTCTTTTATGTCTTCCGATTCTGAATCTGCTTTGATTTTAACCACTTTGTCACCAAAATAATATTTGGCTCTGGTTAATTCATTCTTGGTGGTAGAATTTAGATTGTACACTGGATAATACCATTGGCCCGAATCGTCTTGGTCCATGCCCATACGTTTGGCTTGTTGTATCAGTTTGTTCCCGTCACCGTTGATCTCTGACTTAAAATACCAATGATTAAACATGTTTGGGAAATAGATTTTGTATTTCAGTGTCTTTTCTTTTGTGTCCCCCATGTAGTTAACATCACCTGTTTTGGCCCACCAAGGACCACCAGTGCCGCCGCGATCGGACCTAGAAAGAAGCGCATTTACATTAACCGGGGTACCTTCTGCCAGAATTTCTTTTATTTTCACAACAAATCTCCGTACTAATTTATTTAGTACAGATTATTTGAGATTGTAGGTCTGGTCTAAATGGTCAGTCAGACTGTTGAGTGTGTCTTCATCACTCTGAAACTTGATGCCAATGCCACCAGCAGCTCGCCATTTGTCAATGTTGACGCCCCAGTCGTCGATGAGAATGTTGGGGACACCGTTATTAGTGGCATACTTGTATTTGTCGTGCTCAAACACCCAGGCATCTGCCGGCACAGTGATGTGATTTTTTAACCATTCCTGCTTGCCCTGAATACTGCCAGCTCGGTCAAAGTTTAGGGGACTGCTGAGAATGGTATAACCACCTGCGTATTGTTGAACAATTTTTAGCAGTGCGTTGGCAGTGGCAAATGCTGGCAGACTTCTAAACAACTCATATGCATTGGTGGATTTGAAAAATTCGTCCCACTGTTGTTTAGTCATGTCGTTGTAGTGATCGACGTCATGAATTTCGCCCACATGATTGAACAGATCCACCAGTACCCCATCCATATCAACATAGATCTTGGTTTCTGGCAAGGCTTTTGGGGTTGCGATTTCTTGTATTTTCATACTGACATTATACTAGATGTCAGACGATTTGTCAACCATTTAGTCGGTAGCTGAGCCGCACTTGGCTCTTTTGGCAGCGGTCAACGCACCATAGTTCACGGGCCATTCAGTACCAGGTACCAATTCTTTAACGTTTGTAGGAAACCCAAACTTTAATCCAGTCTGTTGCTGTATAATTGTCACTGCTGCTCTGAATTGGGTCAGATCATTACCTAGACCACCTTGTTGCGGGAATATCCACCCTGCTGCCTCGGCAGTCTGGGTGTTGATGACAATTTTATAGAATGCATGTGGCACTACTACTCGATTTTTGCCAATAGTTTTGTCACCGGCACCATAGATTGGTCCAGCGTAAATGACATAATTTTGTTGGCGTTGGACCACCCAGCCCCGAATGCTGGTTTCTAACAGTTTCCAAATGCCACGATTTAACCCGCCTAGCTGTGGCATCATGTTGGTCATAAGAAAACTTTCATTTTCTGTTATTTGATTAAAACTCATGTCGCCATCTGGTGCCACATGTCCCCGATCATAACCAGTACCGGTATAATCTTCAGGTTCGGCACGTTGTCCAGGCGGGATACTGGCATCAGCTACGAATGCATTAGTTCGTGGGAAGCAACCCAATGCTTCGGCAGGAGTCAGTGTATAAACAGTCCATATGGGCAATTTCGCTTGGGTGTCATTAAGTGTGGCATAAGCCAATCTGCATTCAGCGTAACCGGTACGTCCCTGGGGGAACCCGTATGGCGCTTCCGGAGCACATGCTTGAATTACTCTGGGCGGTGTTTGATCCCACGCCTGTGCCGTAACAGGAAGTAATAGCAGTATTGATGCAAGTAATTTTTTCATTGAAATGTTTCCTATTTGATTTATAAATTATGATGAAGATGAAATTTCTTTCCAAACACCGTCAACTTTGATCCAACCATTGTAAATTTCTCGCCAAACTCCATCAATTTTGATCCAAGCATGGTCTACTCTGTGCCAATTGCCGGCATGTTTAATGGTCAACCCGAATGCTTTATAGAAACCAATAATAGCGGCACCCGCATAACCGGCAAGTCCGGCACTTTTTTCTGGTGCAGTTTTAGATCCTGGTTGTGTTGCATCACCATAACTAACTCCGCCGACGCCGCCCGCACCCACAACACCACTAGATCCAGCATCACCTGCCCAGTAACCGCCACCGCCGCCTCCACCAGTAGCAACACCGTTAGACGAATTGCCACCAGCACCAGCAACTCCTGTGCCAGTACCAGTGTCACTTGCAGTTAACCCTGCGCCGCCCAACTTCCCATTTTGCCCATACCCGCCGCCTCCACCGCCGCCGCCGCCTGCTGCTACAGCCACTACCGAATCATTAAGCAAAACGAAACTAGCACCTCCACCGCCGCCTCCACCGCCGCCATTAGATGGAGATCCTGCATTGCCGCCACTGTAATTAAAACTCTGATAAGAACTGATACCACCCTTAGATCCGTGGCCACAATCTCCGACAACAACAGTTACTCGATCTCCAGGTTGTACTCGAAGGCTGACTTTGGCATACCCCCCACTCGCACCCGATGCTCCTGCAGCACCCGATATGGCGGTGTATACTGGTTCATATACTGGTTCATACACTGGTTCATACACTGGTGTAATAATGTCCTCGTACACTGCAGCAGTGATATTTTCGTACTTTGGGCCGTAGATAGGTTCATATATTGGCTCAACAATATCTCGATATATTGGTTGGTTTACTGGTTCGTATACCGGTTCTTTTACTTCTTCATATACTGCTGGGGTACCAGGTATATTTGATGCACTCCAGCTGATAGTAATGCTGCCATTACTGCCATTGCCACCAGCACCATTGGCGGGGCCGCCCTCGCCGCCTGCAGCACCTTGACCATTGCCGCCCTTTGCACCAACTTTGCCGTCACTTTGTTGCCGACCGCCTCCGCCTTGGCCACCTGGAATGTTCATGACAGTTTGACCATTGACAGTGACCACTGTTGCACCGCCGTCGGGGGATCTTTGGCCGTCATTGCCTCCTGGAAGACCAGCGCCGCCTTGGCCTATTCTAAAACCTATGGTTTGCTGTTGATTTGCCGCACAATTATAATTTTGACTTTCTGACCCGCCTGCACCGCCCGCACCGCCTTGGTGACTTTTGCTGTCACACTTGTAATGTCCACCGCCACCGCCACCGCCACCCGAGGCGGCCGAGATAGTAAAATTTGTTACGCCCAGAGGCAGAGTAAAACTGCCATCAGATGAAAATGATTGACTGCCCGCAACAACATTAATGGCAGGAATTTCAACAGATAAAAGTCTGGTAGTGATATCAAACCCAACTTGCCGTCGACCAACTAGTTGTGTTCCAATTTGCTGCTGACCAATTACTTTTGTACCAATTTGCTGCTGACCCACCACTTGTGTTCCAACTTGCTTTTGACCCACCACTTGTGTTCCAACTTGCTTTTGACCCACCACTTGTGTTCCAACTTGTCGTTGACCAACTACTTTTGTACCAACTTGCTGTTGCCCAGTAATAATTTGTGTGTTTTGGCCCGCAGATCCATCAGCGCCGCCTGCTCCCCAAAGGTCTATATCAATTTGACTGATGCCGGGGGAGATTGTAAATGTATACACACCGGGTTTGGTTTGTGTTTGGGTTTGGAATTTAGACGGCATTACTAGACGGCACCTTAATTTAATCTATAAAATATTTATCCAAAAATATCGGTTGACGACAACTTGAGATCAGTGTATTATCATAGTTCCTAACAACACAGAGTTATAAATCATGAATTACATCGGGCATATGGTTAATATCATTTCTGATCCTTTTGACGGCCCGTTCGAAGGCGAAGATTTTTGCATTGATGATCAAGGTTATATTCAGGTCACCAACAATAATGTCAAACTTGCAGCATTGATTCTGCGCAAGGTCAATACCAGTAATATTTTTCCTAAAAAACTGATCAAAATTGGCTCTAGCGGAGACAGTATTCTGCTGGGATTTGATGATTTGTCAGAATCCGAATCCGTACACACAGACAACATCGGGCCAAACAATGAAACCAAAATTCAAGTTCGCAAAGATGAGTCCGGTAAATTTTTTGTGTATGTAAATGATCGTCGATCCACTCGTCCGCTCAAAAGCATGACATCTGTAAAGAAATTCATCAAGAATCTCAATCAGGAACTCAATCAGATTGCATCGGTTCCGGAAGAATCTTTTGAAGATTGATCAGGGACTTGTTTTGGCTTGTTGGGCCAATGTCTTAAATTGATTGGCCAATTTGGGATCTGTTGCTGCCTTATTGATAATGTCCATGACGGGCTCTAATGCTTTGGCATCCGGGGCCGCAATGGCTTTGCCCTGACTGGCATTACCAAGGGCCTTGGCCAAATTTACTGTTGGCGCTGAACTACCTGTAGCACTTTTGATGGCAGTAGTTGCTGTCATTGCTGCTTTGTACGCCGGATCAGCTTTGGGATTGGCAGTCGCTGCTACTGGATTGAGTTTGGTAGTAGCGGCACTGTTTGTGCCCATTTCGCTAACTTTTTTGTATTGTGGCAGCGGTTCGTGACCGCGAGCATGCCGACTACCGGAACGGGCAGTACGTTTAGGGTGAGTACCTAAATCATCTTCTTGAAATTGCTGCCATTGTTCTCTAAGTTTCCACTCGATGTCCATATCTGCTGCTGTTTCGCTTAGATCTTGGAGTAAATTTTCTTGCCGGGGCACTGATTGAGGTTTATCAGTGACCCTATCCATGGCTTCTAGTATTTGGCGAATATCCATAATTTATCTCCTTATGACACTTTCTTTTTTTGTGGATTTCCGTTTAAAAGGACTGTTGGGCTGTTGATAACTACCACCAAATAAAGTCCCAGCATTCTTTCCAGCAGTGGGTGCACTGGCAACAGCGCCAGCGGCAGTTGCTCCGGCTGATGCATTTTCAAAAACAGTGGGCTGTATGCCTTGTTCATGTTGGCTAATTATATAGTCCATGACGTTTACCAGCATGCCTTTGGCTGATGCAATTTTTTCTTGGCACCATTCTGGTATATTTTCATCGTCTTTGAGTTCTCGGCAAAGATGCGTCATTACTCGAACAATAGTGTGAATATTGCTCTTGACCATGCCCACTTCATCGTTGTACTCATCAGAATCTGTCGCAGTTGTGACTGGATTTATGGTTTTAGCAACATCAATTATGCTGGTGTTTTCTTCAATGAATTCGGAAATTTTCATTCGAATACTTTCTTAAAAAAAGTATTTATACAATTCTAAAAGTTATTTGGGTTGGATTCTGATTGATGATTTCCGTGTGGAAATCATTGACTCCATTTAAATTTGACATTGTAAAAGATGCCTGGGTAGGGTCCGATAGAATTGTTTCTAATTTAATTGTATGTTCCTGGGCAACATCTAGGACAACAGCAATTTCTTCTTGAATATACGTATTTTCATCCCAGATCCAAGTACGTTCAGTTAACAAATCGTTATTAAAATAAAATCTGTAAATTGGTTTTTTGGGATTATCATTAGCCCAACTTGACAATGTGCAATTGATATCAATAACAAACGAAAATATTTTCATCATTTATTTTATTTTTTTAACTGTTGTAGAATTAGCTTCTATGTTTCTGTTGCTGGCTGACTAAATCTTTGTCGGTATAGATTCTATGTATGATATATAGTTTATGTATTTTCTAACAACCAGATATAGAAAGGACTAGAAAAATTTACTACATAAGAACCATTCCATCCCAGATTCACGCATCTAGTTATTGATTCAATTTCTTCACCATTAAACATCTTTTTTTCGTCAGGATAGTATGTGGCCGCCCACAGTTGGTGGCCCAAAGAAATGTCATCAATCTCAATATCTTCGATGTTCAGTAACATATCTTTGGCAATTCCGCCAGCGTCATCTTTAACGACATCAGTGTCTTCTTTATTTTCCAGTCTGATCTTGAGTTGATGATCAGTCTCTGAGAGTTCCTGAGAAAATTCAATAGTTTGATGCTCGGTACTGGTGATTTCTCCATCCTGAATTTTGGTATCATCAATCCAAATTGAAAACTTTGGTCGCTTGTCCCAGAACGTTCCACTAAGTGTTATTTTAAAATTTAGGGCTTCTGTGCTCATTCTTCTGCTTCTTGGTCTACATTTTTGTTGCCAGTTAGCACACTCAAATCACCAGCGAATTCATAGTGCCCACTGTGGTTCAGCAGTACCTTGGCATGAGCATAGGTTTCACCACCCAGGGCAGCCCAGCGACGGCAGAAAGTCCAATCTTCACTCAGGTAATGACCCTTTTCATCAATCAAGGTGTCAAAGATTGAATACATAGTGGGTTCGTATTGCTTGCCTAGACCCACATCGTCCACATACTTGCATTCCGGATGGGCAGCACACAACTTTTCATAAACGTGACGTTTAAACATCATGAAGCCCGTGCCCATGGTGTCGACTTTAAAAATGTCATTGATGATTTCTGTTCCTGGTTGCACATTAATCACATATTGAATTGGCAGGGCCTTCTTGGGATACAGGCCACCGATGACATCCTTGTCAGCAGACAACATCATCAGAATGGCTTCGGGTTGGAAACGAATATCAGCATCAATGAACATGAAGTGTGTGGCTTTTTCATTGGTCATCATTTTGGCCATTAGGTTGTTGCGAGCACGGGTGACCAGGCTTTCATTGACCATGGTATCCAGACTCCATTGTAGGCCAACCTTCTGTGCCATCAGAATAAAACGCAGGAAACTGGTAAAGCAGGGCTCAGTAATCTGACCACCGTAGCAGGGAATACCAAAGTGAATATGCACCTTGCTGAAATCGTAAGCAGGTTGTGCTGGCATGGATTGAATCATTTGTGGTTGGTTGGGCTTGATACGCTTGGATTGCTTGCTCATTGATGTTCTCTCTTAATAAATGTAAATTATGCTCTTTCGATTTCTACAAGTGTGCCTACACCTGCAAGTTCGCCTACTACTTCTTCTAGACTATGTAATACTTCGTTGCTGATAATTTCTGCTGTGCTTTCACTGTCCTTTAACAGTTTACTCACTTTAATTACCAACACTTCTTCGTGTAATTTTGCCATCACAGGCTCCTAAAATAATATACTACTATTTATAGTGGGCCTGCCTGGCAACTAAAATAATACTATACGATAAATCCCTGCTCATCAACAGTCTTGTTGGTCAAAAGGTCAACTGGCGTTGGCGGGATCACCACAAACTTCACCTGTTCTTCATAGTAATCAACGGCAATGATACTACCAACCTCAACTGCTTCAAACAGGATCTTCTTACTTACTGGCACTTTGATCAAACTATCAATCTTTCTGGCCAAGGGTCGGGCGCCCATTTTATTGTCAAACCCCTCAGCAACCAGATGATCCACCATTTCTTCACTGGCTCTGATTTTGATCTGCTTTTCTGCCAACAGATGGTTGAGTTCGTTCAGATACTTGATCACAATCTTCTTCATGGAGATCTTGTCCAGCTTACCAAATTTGACCACTGCATCCAGGCGATTGCGGAACTCGGGTTTAAAGAACTTCTTGACAGCCTCATCATCTTGATCAGTCTTTTCCAGGCCGCGACCAAAACCAATATTGTTGAGTTCGTTGTCGGCAGCGCCCAAGTTGCTGGTAAGAATCACAATGGCATTGCGGCAATCGGCCTTTTTACCATTGCTGGCAGTAATAGTTCCCTCGTCCATGATTTGTAACAACAGATTGCTGATGTCGGGATGGGCTTTTTCAATTTCATCCAACAAGATAATGGCATGGGGGTTGCGTTCAACATCGCTGATCAGCAGTCCGCCCGCCAGATTAGAGTCTTCATACCCCACATATCCTGGTGGCGCACCAATTAGCTTGGCTACACTGTGCTTTTCTTGATATTCACTCATGTCATATCGCAGCAGAGTCATGTTCATAGTTTCACTCAGTAACTTGGCCAATTCAGTTTTGCCAGTGCCGGTGGGGCCCAGGAACAAGAAACTACCCACAGGTTTGTTATGGCCCTTCATACCAGCCTTGGCCACATAAATCTTGTCTAACACAGTATCCACTGCTGTATTCTGACCATATAGGCGTTCTTTAATGGTGGATTCCATGTTGGCTAGATTTTCTACTGTTTTCTTATCCGCCAAATCCTCCATAGGGATTTTAGTGGCTCTACTAAGCGTATCGATAATTACTGACTTGTTTACTACGAATTCGAGATTCTTAATTTTGAGTATGGCGCAGCTCATGTCAATCAGATCAATGGCTTTGTCGGGCAAACGCCGATCTGTTTGGTATCGCACTGAAAGATTTACTGCTGCCTCAATGGCGTCATCCGTAATAGTGCCGCCGTGAAACTTTTCAAAATGCAGGCGCAGCCCAAATAGGATGTCCTTGGCTACGTCTGGACTGGGTTCATCGATACTGAGTTTGTAGAATCTGCGCATGAGTGCGCGATCTTTTTCAAAACTCTGTGTGTATTCTTCAAATGTTGTGCTGGCAATGACTTTGATTTTGCCACGGGACAATGCAGGCTTGATCATGTTGGCAAAGTCTACACTGCTGCTGTTGCCGGCGCCCGCGCCGCGCATTTGATGCGCTTCGTCAATGAACAAGATGGTGTTGCCCTTTTCATCCAACGCAGCTAACACATCCTTGAGTTTTTCTTCAAACTCACCACGATATTTGCTACCGGCCAACAAACTACCAATTTCTAGACTGTACACCGTATAGCTTCTGAGATATTCAGGCACAGCACCATGAACAATTTTATATGCCAGTCCTTCGGCAATAGCAGTCTTGCCCACTCCTGGATCACCAATCATCAATACATTACTCTTGTTTCTGCGAGCCAATACTTGTGCAATCTCTTCTAATTCGTATTCACGACCAATTACTGGATCAATTTTTCCTAAAACCACCTGCTCGTTAAGGTTGGTGCAATGTTCCGTTAGTATTTTATTGGCATACTCGGCCTTAGGTTTGCCATTCTTACCGCGGGCCACGACTGCGTGTTTTTTCTGATAGTATTCAACAAAGTTCTTTCGTTCCACACCCCACTTTAGCAAAAAGTACGCAGCATGACTTTGTTGCTCTTGTGTGATACTGAGATAAAGGTCCATCAATTCCATGTGTTCTCTTGCACTGAATAGAACCTGTGTGAACGCTCGATTGAACACCCGTTCTAGACTATGCGTTTTTTGTGGTGGAGACTCATCGTCGGGGGCTTTGATTAAATGTGTTTGCTTTCCGATGTAGTCGTATAGGTCCCTAAGCAACTCGTCATCGTCGACTCCAAAATTTACTAATAGGCTATTAAAATTGGGAAATTCTGTCAGAGCCACTAACAGATGTTCCAGAGTTACATATTTGTGATTATAATTTGCGGCAATTTCAGTGGCATTGCCGATGATTTTTTCAATTTCTGGATTTGATTGCATATTGTTCTTTTGTTAAATTGGTTATACGATATTTTGTACTGCTTTAAGTAATTCCAACTGTTGCTGGGTCAATTTTGGTATTTTAACTTTGATATCTACAATTAAATCTCCTCTGATATTGGTATTTAATTGATACAGCCCTTGTCCAGCAAGTCCAAGTTTTGTTCCGTGTTGGCACCCTTGTGGAATTTTAATCATAAAAGTTTTTCCATCTAATCCAGTAACGGACAACTCAGTGCTCAACATGGCCTGAATAGCATCAATTTCCACCGGCATGATCAAATTGGTGCCATTGACTTCAAATTTTTGATCGTCGTTAACTGAAATTACAACATACAAATCCCCACGTGGCAATGTATCAAAAAAATTGTCTCCCAGTTGAGAAAATTTTATAGTGGTGCCGTCGGCAATGCCTCTGGGCAAACTTACATCCACTGCGAATCGTTCGCCCTTGGTGGTCTGCACACTGATGGTTTTTTCTTGAGATTGCAATGTACTGGCCAGGTCAATACGCATATTGACTCTTAAATCTTTATTTCGTCTCTGCTGTTTCTGAAAAGGATGAGCACCAAATCCTTGATTGAAGAATTGTGCAAAAATATCCTGAGGAGATCCTCCGCCAAAATGAAACTCAAAATGGCTGTGATTGTGATCGCCCGAATGTTGATGGAAAGGATGTGGATTGTCGTACTGCTGTCGTTTGGTAGGATCGCTCAGTGTCTCGTAAGCGTTTTTGATTTCCTGGAATTTTCTTTCATCGCCACCACGATCTGGGTGATGCTTCATAGCCAACTTTCTATAGGCTTGTTTGATTTCTTCATCGGTGGCAGTTTTGCTGACACCTAGTGTTTGGTATAGATCTTGCATAGTTCTGATATTATATAAACAAAAAGGTAAGCAGTCAACCATGCTTACCTTTTTATTTACACCATAATTTTACAGATTATGTTATTTTTCTTCTTCTGCGTGGCGGCGCATCCGCCGACACCACAGGATCAACTGGTGCAGCGACATCTGACACGGACACCGGATCAGTTTGTGGTGCAGACCAACCACCGGTATTGAAACTATTACCAGTGTTAAAATTGTTGGTTGCGCCATACCCGGCAACTGGTTGGTTGCTTACATTGACTGTGGCCTGTGCTCCAGGGGGAACATAGGTTGTGCCTGCATTGGCGCCAAAGTCCAGGCCGCCATTGTTGGCGCCATTTAATTTTTCTTGAGTTCGACCATATGCTGCAATGCCTAGTACTGCACCCATGGCTAAATGGAATAATCCAGCACCCTGCAAGGTCAAAGGCTGCCATTGTGTTTGTACACTGCCGTGTGCTAATGCCTGCATCAAACTCCACAGTACCGGTGCAACTACGAAATCAAATGCGCACACTGCCATGTACATCCATCCCATCATGGGTCGCCATTTGGCCTGCATCCAATCTTCTTTCTTTTTTGAGTGACTTAACATAATCGAAATTTTCCTAGTAATATACGTATTTATAACTTTTTTAAATTAATGGTTGATCAACGCAAATAGTCCCTGCATAACTTGATTAATTGTTATCTGCGTGTCCAAATCAGCAGCCGCAGCACTGATGGCCCGCCCATGATCTAAATCGCGCAGCAAGTCTTGAAATTCGTCTGCTGAAATTTCGCCAGTTGAATATTGCTGATAAAGATCATGGGCATCGGCCGCAAAGTTTGCAATATCATCATTGTGATGGTCATTTAATTGTCTGAGTGTTTGATCTAAATTCATCTGGGTTTACTTCCTAGGGATTTTTGAATAGTTTCTGCATTTTTTTCAATATTACCAAGTTTTAATTTACAGTATGCAGCACTAACTGGTTCATTGCCATGATATTTGTCGTTTAATCCCTGAACAATGTCGTATAATTCGGTGGTCATTTTGATTGTGGGGGCATTATCGGGTATATATTGTGAGTAATTTTTTAAAACCAAAGCCTGATAGTGTAAGTTGTCAACCATGGTGTTTTCATCAAATGCGCCACATTTGTTTTTGGCCGAAGCCGCTGCTGAACGTATGTCATTGACCATGGCATATTCATTGTTGTCAAATTTTGACATGGTCAGTGCGTTGACAATCGCGCACCCGCTGACAGAAAATATTAGGATCAATGCCAAAACTTGTTTCATTTTTTACTGATTAAACTCAAAACTTTTTCTTCGACCAATTTGGCCCAAGCGGGCTGTGGGAAATGCCAGCCAACAAATGCACCGACCAAAATCCAAAATAGTGTGTCCAACATTATTTTATCTCCTCAAAAATTCTTTTTTGTTGCTGATACCAATCTTGCCAGGCCTTGTATTTGATTTCTAAAATATAATACTGCCCATAGTTTTCCGCTACATTTTCCAACAAATCACTAATCTCGCGCTTGTCAGTGTCCAGCGGTGTTAATCCTACGGGTGCTTCCATCAATGACTCGGGGGCTACAGGGAATTTTGCTACAACTGGCACTGTGGTGCTGCATCCTGTCACTGATATTAACAATGCTGCTACTAGAAGTTTATTCATGGATGTGGACCTCACCAACGTCATGACTTGTGATTAATTGGTTATAAGCGCCAATTGCAGCATCAGTAAGTCTACAGTCTTTGTTGATTTCTTCTTTGTTTTGCTGAATAATTGTTTGATTTGCAGCAACTTGTTCTTTTACTACTTTGACACGTGTTACCACACGAGTGTGTATTTTGGCGGTCACTTTCTGGCTTTTTTCTTCGGCTACCGCAACTTTCTTTTGCATTTCTTCAACACGGGCACGCCATTCTTGTTCTACACCGTAGCCACCGTAAAAATATAGCCCCGCGCCCATTAATATACTGCCAACTATTAATATTGGGTGTTTCCACAAATACACTACAGGTATGAAATCCAAAAATAATCCAGCAATGACCAATGCTGTGCCAACGGCCAAGATAAAAAATATGACCATGAGTAAAATGCTGTCAGGTATGAAATGTAGTATCCACATGTTAGCCCAATAACCTTTGTAATGTTTTTGGTCCAGCAACGCCGTCTGGCGTTAATTCGTTAGCTGCTTGCCATTGTTTTAATGCACGATCGGTGCCTGGACCAAACACGCCATCTGCATTTAATCCTAGGGCTTGTTGTAGTGCAGCCACAGTTTGTCCTTTTGAGCCTAGCCTCACAGTGGTGTATTCGACGGGCGTAGTATCGACGTCGTCCTCTTCTTGATCGTCTGTGTCATCATCACTGCCGTCTGCCAACAGATGTTTGGCATGTTCGTAGTGCTGTTTTCTATCTTCGAGACCGATTGTGCCGCCATTAATTTTCTTGGTCATTTTAACAATGTCATCGGCGTCGCAAATGGCATTCAGTCCATTTGTGGACCAGAACCAGCATGCTGATTCAATAGCCCCATCCAGAGTTTCCAGATCTTCAATGACTTCGTCTAGACTCATGCCCATGCTTGCGGCAAATCTAGAATAATTGTCCTTTCCAGTCAACTGAATAGCGCCACGACCACGATAACGATAGCCATCTCCACTGGATTCGGGACCGTTGCCCATTCTGTTGGCATAAACTCTATTGGCAATTTTTTCTGGCTGGCGCTCATATGCCAATGCGAGGGATTCGGACGGGAAATATTTTTTGAATGTGCCCATGAGTCCTTTAGCACCATAGTTTAAATTTTCTTTGAGAATGGTAAACCCGGCACTTTCGTGACCACACTGCGCTAGAAATCCTGCTGCACGATTTACGGTGGTGATATTGTATTTGGGAAATATTTCATTAAATACTTCGGCTAAATGGTCTGGATGTTTGTTCTGTGGGAACAATTGGCGTATTTGATTGGTGCTGATCTGCATTATTGAAATTCCCTTCTGAGTATTTATATGATACTATTTGATTCCTGCTGCAATGCGCAGGTTCTCGGTAAACTCGTTAACTGGTGCTTGTTTATCGATTTTGACACCAGCTGCTGCCTTTAAACTATCTAAATCTTCCTGCTCTTCATCATACTTTGCATGATACTTTTCGGGTGTTAATATAATAGTCGATCTTAAAGATTCTTCCGTTAGATCGTGATCGATAGTAGATTTATGATATTTGAATCGCCAATCAGTTAGATTTTGATCTGTCAATTGCATGATGTCTAACATCATACTAATAATTTGCTCAGGCAAGTTGGGGGTTCTCTCTAACTCAACAAACACCAAGTAGTCGCCGTCCGCTTTTTCGCCACTACTAACATCAGCGTCTAGGACAAAGTCATATCCTTTTTCAACAAAACTCACCAAATCCTGACTTGGTTCTTTGCCAGATACTTTAAAACTGATCACACATACATCAGCATCATCCCCCATTTTACTCTTGTATTCGTCAACATGTAATTTTGGGTGTACCAATCTTTTTAGATCATTGCTTTCTAAATTTTCAGACAGCATGTTATAGTTCTTGGGCATTTTACTGTCCTTGTTGTTGATTCATTTGCTCATCTTGATCAAATACGGAGTTTTGATCGTGGCCTTCTTCGTATGCCTGCTCAATATCTTCTAGGTCAATAGTTTCATTTTCTAATTCTAAGCTACCTTGTTGAATTTCCTGCATGAGTTTTTTGGGCATAGTTATGGTCACTAACCACACAGGTTTTTTGGCCATTTTGGGCATTTTAGTGCCGGGCTCAAAATCATCGGGAGTTTTGATCTTGATGGGATATTCCAACTGATCTTTTTTATAATAGACTTCGCAGTCATATCCCAATAGTCGCTCGCCTCCTCGGGGATCAGGCATCATGTGATGGGGCCACATGAATGTGCAAGTTACAAAATATTTTTCGTAAATGGGGCCTTCCACCAACTCGCCATCTTTCCAATTTTTAAAAACATAAAGATCTAATTCGTCCATTACACGTTCAAAGTCCATGAGCGTGCGCACGGCTGAATCGGTCATAAAAATTTCTTTAGTGTTTTTAATAACGTCGGAGATAGATGTTGTCATGATACTTTATTTATCAAATTTTGACATGGTGGGTATCGATAGAAATCAGTTCTATGAATGTATCGCATAGCCAAATATTTATTGATATTGTTTTATTAATATACACTTAGTTTGCAAGGGTTTTTCTTCTTTAAATATTTTAGTGGATTGCAACATAATCCACTTTTCAAGAGGAGTAACAAAACTTGACTAAACGCAGAGCTAGAAGTAATTCACTTTATGCAGTAGACAACACCATTTATTTAAATGATTATACAAAGAATACCCTCACCAAGCAAAAAAGATTAGTAACATTAAATCCCAAAAGTCCAAATCAAAAAACATATATCAATTTACTCACCGACGAGACCAAAAACATTGTTTTTGCAACTGGTCCTGCTGGTACAGGAAAAACCATGTTGGCTATGTTGGCCGGTCTCAAGGCCTTGCAAGATGGTGCAGTTAGTAAAATAGTTTTAACTCGCCCAGCGGTGGGGGTGGATGATGAACAGCACGGATTTTTGCCCGGTGATATCAGAGCTAAGATGGAACCTTGGACCAGGCCCCTGTTTGATGTTATTGCAGAGTACTATAGTCCAAAAGAAGTAACCAGAATGCTAGACGAACAAATAATAGAGATAGCTCCACTAGCATTTATGAGAGGTCGAACATTTAAGGGCACCTGGATTGTTGCGGATGAAATGCAAAATGCCACCCCTGGGCAGATAAAAATGCTGCTGACGCGACTCGGTGAAGGTTCCAAAATAGTTGTTACTGGTGATACTCGTCAAGCTGATCGGTCGGACAAAGACAATGGATTGCTAGATTTCAAACGTCTAGTAGAGCGTTACGAAGATTGCGAATATATTGCAGGGGTAGAGTTTGTCGCCAAAGACATCGCTAGACACCCTGCAGTCACGGAGGTGCTTAGAATTTACGACGAAATCTGACCAAGTTCCACTAGGGTTGCTGACAAATTAATTTCAGCATCTGCACACATGGCGTGATTCACAAGACCCCGTCTGATGATAAGAATAGCCTCATCTTGTCCGTCGGGGGTCTTGCTCCAAAGTTCCAAATTGTCATAACACCAACGGAATACTTCCTCCATTTCTTCTGGACGAGCTTGGCTGCACAACAATTGTCGAGCTTCACGAATCTTACCTGATTTGAACAGTTCCACCATGGCCAATTTGTAATCAGCAGTGGTGCCGCCAGTGTCATGAGATGACTTTAGCTTGCCATCGACACTGTTCATTTGTAGCAGATTCAGGCATTTGCGTAGATCAGGATAGGTGGCCTTGACATAGTTGTCTAGAGTATCTAGGTCAAATTCCACACCTTCACTGACCAAAACCGTAGCTGCTCTGGCAGTGAATTCAGTATGATCTACCCGTTCGATATGGAAACCCTGACAACGACTGTGCAATGCTGGGATAATTTTGTGCGGATAGTTGCATGTTAGAATAAATCGTGCTGTGCTGCTGTACTGTTCCATGACTCCACGCAGAGCAGCCTGTGCGTTTGGGCTTAGATAATCTGCCTCATCCAGCAGTACAATTTTAAAGTCACCGAATGGCATGGTACTAACAAAGTTAGTGATGCGATCTCTAACAGTATCAACGTTGTTCTCTCGAGACGCATTGATTTCCAACACATCGTATTCGTCAATACCTAGGGTCTTGATTAGAATTTTTGCCAGGGTTGTCTTACCAATGCCTGCTGCTCCGCTGAACAACAGATGGGGAATTGTGCCTTCAGCAATCCATGTTTTGACTTGTTCACGTTGTGCATCGTCGCGAAACACATAGCCATCAATGTTGTGCGGACGATATTGTTCTACCCAGAGTTGTTTCATGATTCTTCCTTGTGAGTACGCCAGTATAACACAGATAATTTACGAGGCGCACGTTGATAACGATCAAATAACCAGTCGCCCACAAACTTTAGTTTGATTTGTTTGCGTCGATGTGGCATGCTGTAGGGCAAATAATGGTATCGCCCATGCCATGGCCGATCCCATCTCTGAAAGTCCAAGCGACTATTGATAAATTTGTAGTAGTACATCATTTTTGTAATATTTCTAGTAGTCTCTTTTGCTCCCACTCCTTTTCCTGTTGTGGAAACACCGGAAGATCCTTGTAAAGGTCCTCTAGTAAACATTTTAGCAAAAATAGGTCGTGTTTGCAACTACATTGAGTAAATCCGTCACTGTGTGGGCTACTGGCGGCAGCAGCCAGATGTCTCAGATGTCTGGCCACGCCAATGCTGTCCATGGTATGTACAATGAAGTCTTCGTCTGTCAATTATAGACTGTTGCCTATGGTTTCATCCTGCATGGGCTCATCACTGACCATGAGAATGTCATTGTTGTCGATTCTGCGTATGGTCATCTCGCCAGTGGGATCTTCAATTTCCAATCCACGAGTCCAACGACCGTGTGCTACACATACATATTGGCCGACCTTGATTTCTTTCTGATCAGGGCCCACTGCCCAAACTCGACCCCAACGTGGATGAATGCCTTCCAATTTCTTATCGTGACTCAACAACACGATGCCACCATGCGTGATTTTTTGATCAAAGTTCATGTCACAGACTATGACATAATCTCGCAATGCTTGGAATGAATTAATTTTAACAGTGTTCATGTTTAGATTCTCTGTACCTTTTTCTGAGCAACTCTTTTCTCTGCAATTGGGTTTTTTGGGGGTTGTTTGGCTTCAGTTTGTTTGGCTACGGCATCAGCAAAACTTCCACGCGGTTTGGTATAATTAGTTGTTTCCGTTTCGGTTGAATTTGTTTCAGATTCAACAGAATCATTTCTTGGCACTATGTCTTGAGCAGTGGGCGTTGCTAGATTGTTGTCAATAATTTGATTTTCAATCAATGTTTCTGTTGTTGAATTTAGAAAATCTGGCAATGAATTATCGGCTACCGGGGTATGGAGTTGGTGGTACTCTTGCATGACTTGTGCACGAGTTTTTACTATTTTGCCGCCTGCACCTAGGTGATCCCCTCGTGCATTGGTTTTCATATTGCCAATTGCAATCACGGATTCATTAGCTAATTTAAGCATATCAATATCTACCATTTCCCCTCTAGCGGTCCTATAAACATTTGGCATTTTACTCTCCTGTAATATACGTATTTATCTCAAAAATTCTTCAATTGACAAATCATAATATATGCTGTTTATTTTGTGTATGCCAATTAAAAATAGTACATAGCTGGCCACACTAGATCCTCTACCAACTCCCCAGACTATATTGTGTTTTCTCATGGTGTCTACTAAATATTTCAGATATCTCAGCAGATCAAACAAATTTCTTTCCTGATAGAGTAATAACTCTTGACCCACGCGCTGCAGTTCATGCTCCCCTTGGCATTGGTCCAACAACCATTTGGCAATGTCTAAATTTCGATACTCTACCGGCATGCGCCAGGTGTTTTGATTTTCTCTATCGAATTCCTCAACAGTGCACGTGAGTTCCTTGTATACATCGAGTTTGGGCAAGCCGGCATACAACTGGTGATTGCCAAAGTTATATTTGTCCAGTTCTTGCCAGTCACCAATAATAAAATGCTCAATGTTTAAATTGGGATTTTGATAAAGCAAATCCACTAATTCGGCACCATCGACATAGCATTGGCCGTACTGATCATATTTCATTTGGTGATATTGATCAAATCTTTAAAATTTTTGTTGTTTTTGTTGAGGTCGGCTAACATTTTTTGATTTCGTGCTTCGAGCTCTCTATTGTAATCATCCATTAACAGATGCAACTGCTGTACCAAATCACCGTGTCCCATGCGATAGGCAAAACTTATCTTATTTTGTAGATCTGCTCTCTTGCTGTGCAATTCATCATCATTAAATTTACTTAGGTCCGGGGCAAGTGGATGCATTAGATGTCTCCTGCTTGACGGTGTTCACTGTAGTAGGGATCAAATACGCCGCCCGGATAACGTGATTCTAACTTGCGAACATTTTCTGCAATGACATCATTGGGGTCTAGATTTAATGCCCGACATGCGTTGATCCAATACCACATGATGTCCCCTAGCTCACGCTTCATATGAAAGTGTGCTTCTTTGGATAAATTTTTACCTTGGAACAGGATCTTCTTGGGAATCTCGCAAAATTCTCCAGTTTCAGCAGCCATGCCAATAGCAGCCGTTAATAGTAGCGGAACATTACAATCTGGGCCGTGTGTCATCTCACCATCGGGCCCATATGCTTCGTAATTACTATCTACCCGATCCAACCGATTCATAAAACTAGTAAGATCATCGGACTCTTTGCTGGTGACTGCTGCTACGAATTCGTAATAACGATTGAGATCAATTTGCATAAATGAAAACTCCTTGTGTCTTATTATATGCTAATAAATCACAAGGAGTCAAAAGTTTTGGTTAGAAATTATCTTGTTTTAAACCAAGTATCCTGATTTCGACTATAGAAATATTCTGCACCTGTTCCGGCAGCCAATGTGATGTTTGCACTGGGACTGACTGCTGCATTGCCAAATCCCTTGACCCGGAATGCTGTGATTGCAGTCGATGACGACACACTAAATGTTGCAGCATCTACATTGCCTGCAGGAAGCGTTAGGGTTCCATTTGCCAACGTGCCGGCAGGATTAAAAACTACGCGACTGGTCCCTGTATCGGCTTGCACATTAAAATTGTTAGTGGGGACGATATATTGATAATTGTTGCCGATATTTCTAAGCAGATCGACCACTGTAACGGTACTACCGTTATTATAACTACTAAGACCAAACAAGTAGACCCCTGGTGTATTGGGAGTAAAAACATTGTTTGAGACATCTTGAATGTTGCTCAAACCAATGTATATAACTCCACTGCTTGAAAAAGTTATCCCGTACCCACTATTAACTGCATCACTATCGACAATGATTTGTAATCTAAGTTGGGAGTAAAGGCCGCTAGTAGGCCAATTGCCCACGTTTAGTGTTGTGTTGCCACCAAGTTCAAAAAATTGAAATGGTGCGTCTTCCCAGTTTATGGTGATGCTGCCAGAGACCGTTCCGAGATTGTTGATGGGTTCGGTGGTTTTTAGTAATTGCGCCCCTTTGATTAGTGCATTGTTCATCTCATTATTGAGAGAGGTGCCTGGCAGCGGATTTTTTAGCAATGCATATCTTTGAAGATCTTCGATTTCTGATTTGGCAAAGGCTAAATTGTTTTTTATATTGGTGAAATTATCGCGGAATCCCTGACTACTATTGTCCTGTCCAGCAATGGGATATGTTCCGTCAATATTATTTGGATTAATGCTGCTCATTATACGAATACTCCAAGTTTTGTAAATTTAATATATTTATCACCAATTTCAGGTTCGGTGAATTCATTTCTATAGTTAAAGAATCTCGTACCGCCACCATCAAAAGTGGTATAATCTGTACTTATCTGTTGCGGTATCATGGTGTAATTTGGTACCGTATTCCCAGTTTTAATCACAGGATCATAAAATATATTAGTTGATCCGTATGTGCGTCCATTTGTTACATATAGTTTATCGTATGCATTGATTTCTTTCAAAAAGGTTAAAGTTACAATTTGATTATCATCGATGTTTATTCGCCAGACCCCTGCACGTCGATTGGTTAAATTGCTTATAATGTGTTCCTGATAACCGGGGACATAATTGCTGGCGTCCCAGCCGATGCCTAAAGTTTTATTGCTATTTCCTGGTCTTGGCAGTTGGGTTAGCACCGATAAAACAATAGAACTATCAAAGGTGTGCTGATCGTAATTGTCTGTGTCTCTATCGAATCCATATTCGACCACTGCCAATTCAAAAACTGCGCCAGAAGTAAATGGTTCGTTAACTCGATAGTATTTGCTATTGTATAGTAATGTTACCCCAGCATCAAATTTGGTGCGGGCTCGCCAAGGAACAACAATATATCCATACTCTGGTGTATAAGGATTATCGTTGAGGTTGCTATCATAATCCCAGGAAACACCGTCCCATGAAGTTTGAACATTGGCCCACCCTCGATTATAACTATTAGTGTTGTCCTGTGGTGTAACAAATTCTTGTTGAGCAAATACCAAAGTTTCGCCATTTCTAAAATATTTAATTCCGTCCATGCCACCAAATGTTGCATTGATCTCGGAAATTAGACGATAATTTAACCATTCATAAGGTATACTTACTGCATAGTTTACGGTGCCTACATCAACAAATAAATCAATGAGTTTGGGATATCTATCAAATGTTGTTTCTGCATCAGTAAGGAAATTTCCGGCATCAATATTGTAATAATCAGAATAACTATTATCAAGTTGATATCGATCTACCACAAATTCCAAATTGTTAAAGTTAAATTGTTGATTTTTTAATCGATACGCAATTAGCTCACTGGCATTAGGTACGGTGTAGACTAAAACCAGTGCACGTGTGAATCCGATTACTCGCCCGTCGGCTTGTTTACTGGTCATCCAGTCTGGTAATGCGCCTTTATTAGCATATCCGATATTACTGACCATGACCGATTCCATGTTATCGAATGAATTTGGGTAAATGGTAGTGTATTCTTCTCCGTTTTTATCATGGAAAGGATAGTCAATTACTGCAGAAAGATCTGTGGAATTTTTTGGACCTTGACCATTTTTGTTGGTGTTTTCATCTCTTATTTCCACATAAACTACTTCATATTTGACATCAAAATTTGAATCAAGTGCCACAGCAGTCTTGATTTCACCAAATATCAATCGTTTTTTAAAGTGATTTGTTGATGCTGCAATGGTGTATTCTGACAGAGTACTAGGTTCTAGTCCAGGCAAAAACAGTGTTTTGATGTCACTGGCGACACCAAAATATGGGTCTTCGATTCTGTAAATGAGTCCTGGGGGAAATAAGGTTTTATTTTGCAACAGCGTTTGGAAAACATTGCGTTGTGGTTGATCTGGCAATGCCTTAAGATAAAGATTTTCATAAGGGGTTTTATTACGCTTGATAACTGTGATTTTAAAAGATTTACTGGACGAAATACTGGCATCTGAGGTTTGCGCTGTGATAGTAAATTGATAAGTTAAATCAAAAGTAGTTTTATCTTTATCTAGGCTCATTTCTCCAGAATCTAATCCAAATAGTTCAAAACTGACCCGGCCCATGATCAATCCATTAGATGATAACTTTAATCCTTGTGGAAGTGATTGTTGTTTATTTGGTGTCAAACTGTAGATCAAAATCTTTGGGCCGCTTGGGCTCACATGGCGCGCTCTCACATTTAGATCACTGATTTTTCCATTTTCTATACTGCCAAGATCGCTGTCAGTGATCCATTCGATTTTATTATTGAGGTCTCCCAAAACTGTTAGTGTGTATAATTTTTTATCAAAATACTCTGAGTTGTCTCGTTTAAAGACAACAACTTCAAAATTATAATCAATCTGATTTACTAACTGTATAGGGGCAATGCCATATACCCACCCGCTGGTAGTGCTTATGGTCAACCCTGTAGGTAAATTCAAAATTCCTTGATCAAATTTTGAAGTATCGAAACCCTGTGCATCAAAAATTCCAGCAGAGATGGCAGGTATAGAATAATTTAAAATGTCTCCGTCCAGATCGAGGGCATCAATTTTAAAACTAAAATGTTGCCCTTGACGTATCGGCACAAAATCTTCTTGCTGAGTAAATATGATAGGGGGATGTTTTGATCCACAATCAGTAGTTAGATTAGTAACGGTGCCCAAATTTGAAGCATCGATGGTTATTTCAGTATTGTCTGCTGTCAGTGAGGTTCTTGGAAAAACTCTTAGACTGTAAGAAGATTGGTCGTAATTGACACCGTCAAATACTTCCGCAGTGAAAATAAAATTTTTACTAATGGTTCTAGAGGAAAAGTCCCATGCGCTGAAGTTCCAACTGGTTCGGTCCCACCCAGGAATAGTGCCGGGTTCCACGCTAGGTATGGGTTGAATATATCCTGTTATTAGACCAGTCGGTGTTAATCTTAACCCGGGAGGAAGATCTCCTTTTTTGATTTTCCATTGAAGATTGGCACCAGGAGTAAATTCAACAGCATCCAATTGATAATCAATTTTAGTACCATCCAAATGCAAACCTAGGTAACTGTCTCTGGGAGGGTAATCAATGATGGGTGGTGCTATGTTTGTGACTGTTACACTGAAGGTCCTGTCAGATAAACCGTTGGTAATATTATTTTGTGCACGCACAGTAAATCTATATTCGACGTTTCGATCACCGCCAAGTTCACTGACTGGAACTCCTTGTATCTTTCCTGTGGAGACTATTTGTAGCCCTTGTGGTAATCTGCCCGATACCAAGCTAAATTTTAACTCCCCGCCCGAAGTATCATGAGCAACCAACGGAAACTCATAATAGTCCAATTCTGGTATGATGCCCAGCGTGCCGTCCGGAGTTATCCATCGAGGGAGTGCCATCTATCGTTCCTTTACCATGTGGCCAGGCTGGCTCTTTTCCATGTATTTGTTGCAACACATACGTATACGTAATTGTTATCCCAGACGATCTGCCCAGCTGCACCAACAGCATTGGGAGTTGCCGGAACATAAGATTCTGACAATATTAGATTACCAAGAATTTCTATTGTGCCTTGACAGCTGATATTGCCAGTGTTAACACCAATATCGCTGATATTGGCAAAGTTTTGGTTAACTTTGATAAATGCATTGCGTAGACTGTCGCCAGTGCCATCATTGATGCTGGTGCCTACATTGATGCTTATGAACTGTTCGGTACTTATTGTGGTCATGTTTGTCACTCAAATGATGTAAGTATTTAGCAAAATCATGACATTAAAGTTTTACACACATCAATAAAAAACCCGCCTTGGGCGGGTTTTTATGCAAACCACTATTATTTACACGCTAAAACTACTACCACAGCCGCATGTGGTCTGGGCAGTGGGATTTTTGATACTGAATTGACTGCCATAAGCATCTTCAACGTAGTCCACCACTGCGCCTTGCAGATACTGACTGCTCATGCTGTCGATCAACAGATGTACGCCGTCAATTTCAAAATCAAAATCATCATCATTTACTTGTTCATCAAAAGTAAACCCATACTGGAATCCACTGCAGCCGCCGCCCTGCACGAACATACGCAATTTAAGATTGCTGTTGTCCTCTTCTGCAAACAGTTCTTTGACTTTGTTCACTGCTGCAGGTGTAACTGTAACAAATTGTTCCATGATGCTCTCCATTAAAGTCTCTGATTGACAATGTCCCAATTGATAATTCGCCACATAGTTTTGAGATATTTGGCCTTGTCAGCTTGATAGTCCAAACTCCATGAGTGTTCCCACCAGTCAACTAAAAGTGCAATATCTGTGCGTTTCTGGTGATTAGCAATGGTTTTGATTTCACCGCTGCGGCTCATATATACCCAGCCACTGCCCTGTATTTTCATTGCCGTGGCAGCAAATTCTTTCTTGAAGTTCTCAAAATTTCCGTATTTTCTTTTGATCAAACTGTCTGCAGCACCAATGGGCTTGTTAGCATTTTTGGGTGCTCGCAGTTGAGGGAAAAACAAATTGTGCAGATATGCACCCGCCTCGTTGAAATTTTTGTCACCTTCTCCGGCGTTATATCTGTCCACATACCCCCGAGCCAGTTTACCATAATGATAATCAATGGATGCCGAGCTCAGAACAGGATAAAGGTCTCCCCGAGTATAGGGAAGTTTGACCAATTCAATGTTATCCTGGCCTCGGGCTTCAATGAGTTCAATTAGATCTCTCATTGCCTGTAGGTGATTCTTGCTTTGCTCAAATCATATGGGGTCAGCTCAACATCCACTCGATCTCCCAGGATGATTTTGATGGCATTCATTCTCATCTTACCGCTCAGGTGAGCAGTAACTTCGTGATTGTTTTCTAACTTGACACGAAACATGCTGTTGCCCAAAACTTCTTCAACAACACCGGTCAGTTTAATTGCATCTTCTTTTGCCAAATTTCTTTCCTTAAACAAATATTTATTTAAAAATGTTATCCACGACGCATCCGGCTGATGTCTGTGGCTTCTTCGTCTGAAAACACCGGAACAGCGTTGCTCTTGTGCATGGTAGCGATGCCCTTGACCTTGGTGCCAGTGTAAACTTTTGGAGCATTTAAGGTGGCCTGACCCTGACCGGTGTCTTTACTGGGCACAGCCACCGACTCACGACCAATTGGAGTCTGATAATTTCCCGTCCAGACGCCTTGCTGACTGGGTCTGAGTTTTGTTTTGGTCACTCGACCATGCAACTCATCCACATATTGTTCATATGTGATCTTGGGCCGACCCTGGCGTTTGAGCTCACGATTCTTTTCCTGCCAGTCTTCGTGCCACTGTGCTTGTTTGCTCTTGGTCGCCTTGGTCTTGCGTCGACGATAGTTGGTGGTGGTCAGATAAGGACCTACAAGATGCATGCTCATTTGACGAATTCGTAACTGAGTCGATGGTTGGAGGAATCTTTAAGTACAAATTTTTTATCGGGAAATCTTTGCTGTGCGATGGCCCAAAGCTCTTGCTCGGTACTGGCCTGGCAAACAAAATTGTTGGTCATGCTTTCATACATCAAAATTACATCATCCACTGTTTCTGTGTAGACAATCTTATAATGTTCTTTGAGATCTTGCACAAGTTCGCTGACCTGTTGATGTTGTTGTCGTTGTTGCTGAATCAGTTGATAAGTTCGATAGACTCTGACAACGAAATATACCGCTTCGATTGCCAACCAGATCAGCAGGGCTTGTAGAATGAATTCCATCATAGTCCATGTATTATATCAGATATTTATAGAAAAGTCAACTGGCCAACAAGGCCAACAGTCGATATTCTACAGACGCAAATTCAAATCTATACACGGTGGGGCTGAATCTCAACAGTTCAATGGTCCATTCTTTGTCAGGTAAGTTTTCCAGACACCAGCCGATGATGTTGTCAGCAGCGGTAGTGCTGCTGATGTCAATCTGGTGTTTCATCCTGGTCCTGACCGTGTAGCAGGGCTTCCAAAGTTCGGTAGTGTTCGTATGCCTGCTGCAATGCAGTGAATTTTTCCAACAGTCGAGGATTGGGTTGTAGGATGCTCAGCCTGTCATTGACTGTTTTCATCCAGTCTCGGAGACTGGTATCACCCACCATGATGTCATTGCTGCTGAGATTGTAGGTATCTGTGATATTCAACGTACCAGGCCACCCACTGCCACCAATCACATAGGGCTGTGCTGCTCCCACGGCTCCACCTGTGTAAGGATAATCCAGATCTAAATCTGTCAAATCGATATCAATGAGATCAGATGCCTCAGAGCTGGTGGTGATGATTATGGTGTCATCGTCATTTAATGGAGATAAATTTATTGAGTTAGTCATTGTCAACCTCTCTTACTGAATGTTCTGTGCTTTTGCAATTGGTGTTCGCGTCAATATTTTCAATATACTCTGAATCGTATGTGAGACTGTCCACCAATGTTATTCCATCGTAATCGGTACAATGAATCTGTAGTTTGCTGGGAAAAAATTTTCCCAAAACTTCAAATTCTCCCGAATAGAACAAGCCCTTTTCCCAACTGGTGCCCTGATAATAGTGAGTAACTCCTGGCAAGTGCTGAGGATATGTGTCTGCCAGACTGATGTTTTGTTCTGAAATGCCTTTTTCCTGCAGACTGTGCTGATCCAAATCGCAAGTCCAGACTTCATTGCCTTGGTCATCGTACACCGCAATCCAGGAACTCTCGCAAAACTCAGCACCCTGGGTGTGATAAATGTCATCACAATTGTACCATTCACCGTCCTGGATAAACTTCATGCTGTCGGGGCAATCATACTCTTCTTCATAAATCAAGCTGTCCAGATCACCGGCCCCGCCTGTTCTAAAGAAGTCATGTTGCTCTGCAGTGATGGCACCAGCCACCAGCTCACCACCATACCCAAACAGTTCAATTTTAAACTTTTTGGGCTCGGCTCGGAGAATATCCAGCAGTTCTTGTTGTTGATCTAATGTAGCCAATTTAACCTCGATGCTTGCTCAACTCAGAGAGATACACGGTCATCCAACCAGTCATGGCCACTGCCCAGGCTGCTGCAGTAGCTGGGTCCTGATAATTTACAATCAGCAATGCCAGAGATAATGCAGTAACTACGAATGCAAGAAATTGATTTACGTTCATTTGTTTTCCTTAATAGCAAGTTTTTTGTACACTCAGTTTAATAAGCGAAAGATTTTGCATCTGATATTGATTCTTAAGATTTATTCTAAATGTGCCGTAGACGTCGTTTTGCCCCCAAATGTTGGGTCGAGAATCTCGACGAATGTTGTTGAAATTAAAAGTGCCCGCCGGGTCTCTCCAACTGACAAATCGAGTGTTGTCGATTCTAGCACAACGGGTATCAATGATTCCTCCATTGTTGTCCAGCAGATCAATCTTGACGCCCACATGTTGAAATCCCTGCGGCGGTTGAATTGCTTGATTGATGACATGCAAAGTTGTCAGATCCGCAAAATAATAGCCATCAGTTTGGGTAAACCAGTTGCCTTTGGGCTTGCTGAATATCTGCACGTCGAAATCATTCGTGCAAACTTTGGTGGCTAGCTCTTTGACAGCAGAACCTGCAGTGGGACTAGAAGCAACACCATCTGCAATTAACATTTTCAATCTACTGCATTCGGTATTTTTTAACGATACCACCGACAGTGCTTCTTTAAAAGATTCCACCCAATTCTGATTCATGGTCATGGTGTAGGGAATATCCACATAAGACTGTCTGGTTTGACCAATTTTGAATTCAGTTTGTCCTGAGTTTAAGATGTAGGCGTTTTCGGGATAATTACTCAACACCAAGCTCAACAAACGATCACCCTGCTCGCGCTGCTCCAGTTGGGTACTGAGCTGCGTGTTGGCACGATCTGCATTGATGGTGCCATTTTTCTCTGACAACATTCTTTGTGGCAGCTTGCTGCTGGCCACCCAAACCATCAGAGTAACATGCCAAGTCCGACTGCTTTCATCATAGTAACTGTCCACTAGCTCATAACTGTCAACGTAGCCTGCACTGTAATCACCAGCAAAATCTCGAGTCAGTCGACCGTTGTTGGTTTCTTGCTCGCCCACCACCACAGAACCCACAGCTTCCTGGATGGCATTTTTAAATGCCTGTCGCTTGGCTTTTTCCAAAGTGGCGCCCGTGCCTTCGGTCTGCACAGCAATGGTGGGACTGTTTGGAGGTTTGGTGCGCGGAACCTCGGCCTGCGCTGCGGCGGATGCCAGCAGCACAGACACCAACAGACCACAAATCAAATTGTTCATTGACTCAACTCCTGAGAAGTGGTTTTGACTACATTGACCCCGTGATCCAGCATGCGAGCAATGCCTGAAAATCCCACAGTGGCCAGAATCACACCAAAAACGGTGCCTGCAATGAACATTTTCATGTTATTGGCCTGCTTGTTCCATCATGCGACGCAGACTGCCAGCAGCGCCGATGCTCTTTTGACTGGCGTGCACTTCCACAGTCACAACTCGCCCAGCTGAGTCGATTCGTTCGCTGACCACATACAGACCGCGCATGAGCACACTGCTGCTGGCAGACACAGTTTCGCGCACAGTTTGTGCAATACGTTCACTGTTGACATTGTCATGGGAAAATTTGGCAGGGTTATTGGACAAGCCTGTGCCGTCGTCCATGGTGACAATGCCACCACTGCTGTCAAATGCGCGGTCATCCATTTGCACTTCGTCTGCCATGCCGTTGGCAGTGTTTTCCTTGCTCTTTTGCACAGTATGGCTCAGTACCTTAAGAGTGCGAGTGGTGTTGAGTTGTGCACTCATGAACTCTGCAATATTGCGCTTGGCCCGCAGAATGGCAACTTGTGTGGCTTGTTCAATGGAATAGGCATTGTTGCCGGCAATGGGCGCACTTGCCCTAGCAGTGATGCCGATGAATTCGCCCGAATCAGTGAATTCCAGCTGAGTGGGACCTTGCGGGCGATTAAACACAGCACTGACTGGCTTGGGTCGGTTGATTTCAGCAGTGGGATCCTTGTCCACCTTGACAGAATTGACCTTGATGGTTTCTGTCTTGACGCCATTGCTGGCACAACCAGTGATGAGAAAGCCTGCAGCAGCAAGTGCAACAGCAAGTTTGTTAAATTTCATCTTAAACTCCTTGGTTTGTGTGGCACCATTGCCACCTAATATTACTATACAACCAAACCAACCCAAAGTCAACCGTGATTGCAGTAATTCGACGCGGAGTCAAAAAATTTCTTACGAAATACTTTATTTGAGTGGTGTTTGGCTGAAATCAGCTGCTGCTGAGAAACACCAAATGTTTGGTATCCTTGTGACACTGTTTGATAATAGTAGTCATTGGGCGGTGCCAAAGTCATGCTGGAGTCCATGACATAGGTCATGGCTTGATAGGGTTGACCTTGGTGTTCCACTGTGATGGTTTTCTTGTCATAGTAGACGGGATAGCCTTCCAATCTGTCCAGAGCTGCTTCGTCTTGGGAAGTAATGGCCCACAGTACGCCTTCTACCACATGACCTCGGCTGTTTGAGATGGTGGCGTGTGTTCGAAATTCAAATTGGTGATGTTGTAATTTTGCCAGGCCCAGTGATTTGGCACCCGGGCATCGCTGCTGCATCTGTTGTTGATTGGTGTTCATACCATAGGCAAAGTAAAGTTTTGTTTTATTTTTCAAAAAATTCTCCTGTATTTGGTTAAATAGCAATTATAAAGTCTTGAAATTCCAAAATCAAGATAAATATTTTAAATTGGAGACAATAAACATGCCAGTACAATATAAGACAAAATCAACAAGACCAAGTGTGCAAGATAAATTTTGGTTTGAACCCAATATAGATTGGGATCAGAGACCATGGGCCGATGCTGTTCAAGAAAATTTAGACAATCAACCTGGGCTAGTTGCTGCAGTACAAGAAGAAAAAATATCACGCGAACAACTTGTTGCAAGACAAAATGAACTGAGAGAAGATTTGAAATTTATGGCTGTTGATGCCATGAGCTTTGAACCAGAATTTCATGATCTAAACATGTCTGGCTGGCCTTCGTGGAACACAGACATGAGCCCCCCATTCAATCCATTTGTCACCACATTCACATATGTGGTGACTTTTGATACATGGGAACACTTTGTGTCTTGGTATAACGCTGGAATCTTATCACAAAAAGATTATTATGCAGCATTGATTAAAGAATACAACAATACTTTTGAAGAGTGGTTTTATGTTGAAGGTGTTGAAACAACATTTCCTGAACAAACACTTAGCCAGTTTGTGAACAAATAAATCAAAAGTAAATTTAGACCCATCAACAAAAAAGCACCTCGAAGGTGCTTTTTTGTTTTATGCTTGGATTAACAACAGAAAAAATCAGTTTTCGTCAAACAAAAGTCCAGGGTTTTACCCCTGGACTTTGTTCTAAATCACTCAGTCAGTTTAGAAACGACCAACTGCTACTTCAATTACACCTTCACCTTCAGCATGTGCTTCCAGTGCCTTACCAATTACTGAACCAACTTTGGGGTCGGCTTCTGCACGAGCACGGCCTGCGCCTGCTGATACCAGCATGTCACCCTTGGCAACAGGACCAACAACCTTACATGGCACACGACCTTGCAGAGCAATGGCTGCTGAGTGTTCAGCCTCAATTGCATCATTCATCATGTAAGCAGGATTGGTTGTCACAACACCAGCAACCTTGCGGTCTGCATCGTGATCGCACACAGTAACTTCTGCTGAGCCACCGAAGCATAGCACTGTGCCTGGCTCGTATTCAGCATCTGCTGCATACTTTTCTGCCAAGTCAGCGTATTGTGCTGTGGTTGCTTTAGCAAAGATTGTGTTGAATGTCTGACCACTTGCACCAATGTTACCAGTACCGTTGGTGCCACCGTTGACGATTGCTGTGGCATTGTTACCGCTGTTAACAGTAATTGCACCGGAAACTGTCAATGCTGACAATGTGCCAACTGATGTCAAACTTGAAGCAGTTACGCCTGAAGCCAGTGTTGCACCAGTCAGTGTACCGGCTGCTGCTGTGACAGTGATGTCAGCTGTGCCGTTGAATGCCACACCGTTGATGTTGCGTGAAGTGGTCAAGCTGGCTGCACTTCCTGTGGTGTTCTGGTTCAATGTAGCAATGTAACTGGGCTGAATTACTGAACCTGACCAGGTACCACTTGTGATGTTACCAACTGATGTCAAACTTGAAGCAACTACTGTTGCGTTTAATGTTGTACCAGTCAATGTTGCTGCATTGGCTGTTACAGTTGCACTACCACCCAGTGATATTGCGCTGCCGTTGACTGTGATGCTGCTGTTGGTCAATGCACCATTGGGGATTGATGTCAGGTAAGCACCACTACCACTAAACGCTGTGGCTGTTACGTTGCCAGTGACATCCAGGGGCTTGTTTGATGTCCACTTGTCACCAGTTGATGCATAGTTAAATGTTGCACTAGCACCGGCCACTGTCAAACCAGCACCGTTGGCAGCCGCTGCTGTGGCAGCATCTTTGGCCAGGGTAATGTTCAAATCAGCCACTTCCACAGTGGTGGAGTTGACAGTGGTGGTTGTACCTGTGACTTGCAGGTTACCCTGAATAACGACCAGACCACCTGAACCTGTGGGGTTGGGATCCAGTGTCAGTGTACCACTACTGGTGATGGCATCTGCTGTGGCACTGATGCTGATGTTACCAGCAACTACTGAACCAACGGTTGCAGCTCCACTTACAGTGATTGATGATGCTGTGCCTGATAGTGCCGAAGCTGGAATACTGGTCAGGTTACTACCGTCACCGTAGAACTTGGCAGCAACAACGTTGCCAGTTGTGCTGATGTTGCCACTAGCACTTAGTGATGTCAGGTTACCAACTGATGTCAAACTTGAAGCAGTTACACCTGAAGCTAGTGTTGTGCCAGTCAATGTTGCTGCGTTGGCTGTGACAGTGATATCAGCTGTACCATTAAATGCCACACCATTGATGTTACGTGAAGTGGTCAAGCTGGCTGCACTACCAGTGGTGTTTTGGTTCAATGTAGCAATGTAAGCTGGTTGAATTACTGAACCTGACCAAGTGCCACTTGTGATGTTACCAACTGATGTCAAACTTGATGCAACTACTGTTGCGTTTAATGTTGTGCCAGTCAGTGTTGCAGCATTGGCTGTTACAGTTGCACTACCACCCAGTGATATTGCGCTGCCGTTGACTGTGATACTGCTGTTGGTCAGTGCACCGTTGGGGATTGATGTCAAGCCAGCACCTGAACCATAATGTGGACCACTAAAGCCACCAGCTGTTACGTTACCAGTAACTGATAGTGAGCCTAGTGTGCCAACTGATGTCAAACTTGAGTTGACCACTGTTGACTTCAGTGTGGTGCCAGACAGGGTTGCTGCGTTGGCTGTGACAGTGATATCAGCTGTGCCATCAAATGCCACACCGTTGATGTTACGTGATGTGGTCAAGCTGGCTGCGCTACCAGTGGTGTTTTGGTTCAGGGTAGCAATGTATGCTGGTTGAATCACTGAACCTTGCCATGTACCAGTAGCAATTGTACCAACTGATGTCAAACTTGAGTTAACAATGCTTGCGTTCAGTGTTGTGCCTGTTAGTGTGCCTGCTGCGGCTGTGACAGTTGCACTGCCGCCCAATGACACCGCTGAACCGTTGACTGTGATACTGCTGTTGGTCAGTGCACTATTGGGAATTGCGGTCAGGTAAGCACCACTACCACTGAATGCTGTGGCTGTTACGTTGCCAGTGACATCCAGAGGCTTGTTTGCAGCCCACTTGTCACCAGTTGAAGCATAGTTAAATGTTGCGTTAGCACCTGCTACGGTCAAACCAGCACCATTGGCTGCTGCTGCAGTAGCGGCATCTTTGGCCAATGTTAGATTTAGATCTGAAATTTCAACAATGGTTGAATTAACAGTTGTTGTTGTACCAGTAACTTGTAGGTTACCCTGGATCACCACAGTACCGCCAGCTCCAGTTGAAGCAGGGTCAATGGTAATGGTATCGTTGGTACTGGTAATTGCATCTGCTGTTGCACTGATGCTGATGTTACCAGCAACTACTGAACCCACTGTGGCTGCGCCAGTGACTGTCAATGAACCCAGTGTACCAACTGAGGTCAAACTTGAGTTAACAACAGTTGACTTCAGTGTTGTACCAGTTAGTGTGCCTGCTGCTGCTGTGACAGTTGCAGTACCACCCAATGATATTGCAGTGCCGTTGATTGTTAGGCTGCTGTTGGCTAGGTATGCGTTCTGAATTGCTGAGCCATTCCAGACACCAGTAGCAATTGTACCAACTGATGTTAGACTTGAGTTAACAATAGTACTATTCAATGTTGTACCAGTCAATGTAGCTGCATTGGCTGTGACAGTTGCAGTGCCACCCAGTGAAACACTTGTGCCGTTAACTGTGATGCTGCTGTTGGTCAGTGCTGAGTTGGGGATTGATGTCAAACCAGCGCCCGAGCCATAATGTGCGCCACTGAAACCGCCAGCTGTTACGTTACCAGTTACTGATAGTGAACCCAATGTACCAACAGTGGTAATGTCTGTGCCAGCCACCAGGTTAGCATATGTTGAACCATCATTGGTAAACTGCCACTTGTCAAGGGACTCGTTCCAACGGAACTGAACATTGGGTTCATCACCACGCATGACCTGGATACCAGCATTCAGGGTGGGTGTACCAGTTGTGCCATTGGAAATGTTGACGATGTTGTCTTGTACGTTCAGGTTATTGACGTTTAGTGCAGTTGTGGTGCCATTGACTGTCAAGTTACCAGTGACGGTCACGTCATCGTTTAGGCTGATGTATCCTGTGCCTGTGCCAGCCAGGGTCAGTGTGGCATTGGTGCCAGCGGCAGTGATATTGGGAACTTTTAGGCCAGTTGTGAATGGTACGGGGCCACCACTGGTTGTGACGAAGTTGTAGGCATCATCAAATTGTACTGCGCCCTTGAATGCAATGATTCCAGTATTGGCTGGGTTGATTTGAATATCACCAGTTCCCAATGTGCGGATTGCGATGTTCTGGTTGGGGTCAGCACTGAAAACAATGGTGTCTGATGCTTGCTCTAGAACCTTCTGACCGTTAACGTAGATAGAACCTGGACCTACGAACAAGTCCTTCCACTGGTGTGTTCGGTCACCCAGGGTGTATGTGATGTTGGCACTGGGAATCAAATCACCATTTACTTTATTTGTTACTAGTAGGTTACCAACAGTTGCAGTTCCGCTGACGTTGATTGATGATGCGGTACCTGCCAGTGCTCCAGCTGGAACGTTGGTCAGGTTACTACCGTCACCAATGAAACTTGCAGCAATCACAGAACCTGTGGTTGTAATGTTGCCACTGGCACTCAGTGATGTCAGGTTACCAACTGATGTCAGACTTGATGCAACAACAGTTGACTTCAGTGTTGTACCAGTCAAGGTGGCTGCGTTGGCTGTGACAGTTGCAGTGCCGCCCAATGATACGCTTGTGCCGTTGATTGTCAGACTGCTGTTGGCCAGGTATGTGTTCTGAATTGCTGAGCCATTCCAGACACCAGTGTCAATTGTACCGACCTGTGTCAAACTTGATTTGGTAACACCACTTGATAGTGTGTCGCCAGTCAGTGTGGCTGCTGCTGCTGTGACAGTTGCAGTACCGCCTAGTGAAACACTTGTACCGTTAACTGTGATACTGCTGTTGTTCAGTGCTGAGTTTGGTATTGATGTCAAACCAGCACCTGAACCATAATGTGGACCACTAAAGCCACCAGCTGTTACGTTACCAGTAACTGATAGTGAACCCAAGGTACCAACTGAGGTCAAACTTGAGTTAACAATGTTTGCGTTCAGTGTTGTGCCTGTTAGTGTGCCTGCTGCGGCTGTGATGGTAATACTAGATGTGCCATCAAATGCAACGCCGTTGATGTTGCGTGGTGTTGTCAAGCTGGCTGCGCTACCAGTGGTGTTCTGGTTTAGTGTAGCGATGTATGTTGGTTGAATCACTGAGCCATTCCATACACCGGTGGTGATTGTGCCAACTTGTGTTAAACTTGATTTGGTAACACCACTTGCCAGTGTGTCACCAGTTAGTGAACTTGCTGGTGCAGAAGCGGTTAGCGAGCCACTGCCAGTAAGTATGATATTACCTGATGTTGTAAGATCTCCAGAAGCTGCATCAACACTCAATGCACCCACTGTTAGTCCATTATGGACTACAAAATTTTTATTAGCCATTGTTCCATGTCTCCCATATGTGCTGTTGTATTATACTTCAGCTTTTAATATTTATGGCAAGTGCTAATAAAGTCATCAACTACCTACAGTATTTTAACCGGTGTTATAACTGCGGTATTTTAGATTCGACTCTTTTGGGCATTTAGACCATAGCCTAGAATACAAGCAGTCTCACCATCTGACTGTATGAAGGTCCAGGTTTTGGTAATGGGATTATAGCTGAGTGCGTATTTGCTTTGGCCCACGGTGTCATCGCCTGCCCAGATGGGCTGCTCACCGTGCTCTTGAGTCAATTCCAACACCAATTCTGATTCGGGCTTGCAGTACACTGTCTTACTGCGAGTTTCCAGATCTTCCGCAAAACTTGTGCCTGCTGCTGTTAAAAATGCCAGACTCACTAGATATCTCATGACAGTTCTCCCCGTTTAACGGAATTGTAACATTTGTACAAGTATTTAGTGCCATCATGAAAAAGGCCCGCCTGAGCGGGCCTGGTGGTTTCTGTTGCCAGGAATTTTCCTTCCCCGAGTGATTAAGCGGCTAGCGCGAAATCCTCAGCATAAACGTTGTCATTTGCGTTTATAAATTTTGCTTGATTTACGGTCATCGCCTACCGTGTAGATCCTGTTAATACTTGTTGTCACGTCGAAGCTATTCATCCCCCTCATAAGCACACTTCGTCCTGCAGTACTGTCCTTTTTACAAGGTGTGTCACGGCCTGCAAATGTGCTTATGGTGGAGATGCTGGGTACCGCCCCCAGGTCCGCAACCCCTTTCTCTCAAGGCATTAAACTACAATTCTTGTTGGAGGTATTCTTTTTAATCTACCCCTTGCAAATCCTTTTACCATGTATTCAGTTTCTTTACTAGTTAATATATAATGTTCTTTAATACCATTATTTACCCAAAGTTTTTTTGGAACGTGCCCCTTTTTGCCTCTGACCCATCCTTCTGGTATTGCATCATTGATTGAGATGCGAACTACTTCTTTACTTAAAATATTAGAAATCCATATTCTTCCAAATTGGGAATTATTTTCTCCCTGACTGTGTTTTATTTTCTTAAATGTCTCTTTCTTTTTAGCAATCGCCTCTGGACTATTTGCTTTAGTTTGGATTTTTCTATTTTTTTCTGTTATTATTCTGTAATAATTTTGCCACCATTCGGTGTTTTTTGCCTTTTGTTCCGCTATAAAATTATTTAATTTTTTTCCTGCAATGTTACCGCCATTTTGTGCAGATTCTCTATGTTTGGGTGTGCCGTTCCAGTGTCCCCACCCGCCATCGCCGCCTTTACGCATATTGTAGGTGTCTTTGCGTTTAACAAAGTTTTCAGTAACGACCTCTGCCTCTCTGCAATTTATTTCTTCCATAGAAGAGCAGAGATATAGCACTTCTTTCTTAAAATTTTCCTTGCCGTATTTCTTTATTGCGGTGGTTATCAGCTTACCAGATCCAAAATATTCATTTTCAAGAGGGTGTTTGTGAGACTTATGTTTTCCCACATAAATCTTGCCATTAACTAAATTGGTAATTTGATAGACATAATAATACATAAATGTATTTATGCCGGCATGAGTTGAACTCGCGTCCAGAACACCTTTCCTTCTACTTCATACAGCAATAGCAGATATTTATTGCACTGCTTGTGTATTCTTCTTCTTCAGGCTCTTCCGGGTGATCTTTTCATACAACTTTTTTTGCAACTCTGTATTCTTGGCCGCAATGGCTGCATATAGTTGCTGGATTAGTTTGGTAACCTTCATAATGTTTGTCTCCTGAATGTTAAAAAAATATTTGTTACTTATGTATTGTTGGATTCTTCAGAAATCGTCTCAGAGTCGCCAGTTGGATTCAAATATGCCAACTGACAAAGCCCGCATTTAAAATCCGGCTGCATGATTCTTTCTCTAAGGCGGTCTTCTGAATCATATTCCGATGTTCTGATCTCTCTGCACACACAGACAATCATATCATTTACTTATGGATAATGACTTCGCGAGTAATTTTGACACTGTCACGGTCATATTTAGGCCAACGACCAGTGATCCACAAACAGAACCACCAAGGCGTAAACATGATGATCAGTAGGCTGTAGATGGCGATGTACCACATGTCAGACAGTCTCCTTGGCCAGTGCCCTAGCTCGAAGATCTTCCAAATTAGGACCAGCGACTTTGACCCTGACACTGGGATGATACTTGTCCCAAGCAGCAACAATGACTTCAGCAAATTTGGAATCTTGCATGATCTTGAGTCCACCATGACGCAGATAGTCACAGGCTTCGGCCTTGGACATGGGCTCGGGCAGTTCATAAAGATCAATGTTGGTATGCCCACTCTTAACCAACATCTTAACACGGCCAACCATGTCATTGGCAAATCGTACTTTGGTTTGGCCATTCAACGTTGAAACACCTGCAATTGTAAACATATTAAACTAACTCCTGTTGTCGATCTTGAATTACAAAACTTTGGACATCTCCAAAGGCCTTGCCCATCTCAAACATGTATTCCCAAAATTCCTGTCGAACTTGGAGTTTCTGAGAATCCAAGTCCATCCAAACACACTTGAGTGCCAGAGGCGTAATAACACCACCACAAACACTGTTAAGATTCTGATACTTCACAGTTGGTCCTCGCTGGTTTAAAAAATTAATGAATACGCATGCCAATACGACGCAGATCACGCACAAAATCACTACGAAGCTCGCGCTGAACATTGTCGATGGTCACGGTCTTGATGGCAGTCAGGTCCCAGGCATCCTTGGCTTCTTTGAGACCCATGCCAGTGGCCTGACGAATAGCTTTGATGGCGGCCACTGCCTCTGTACAAGTACCACGACTGACTCGCATGCGATTGCTGCTCTCTCCTGTGAGCATGGAAAAGAAAACCTGGCTCTTGACCTCCTGACCCAGAGCCTCGCCCAGTTTGTCCCAGACCTCAATGCTGCGTTCAGCACCATAATGGCGGGCCAGACTTTCCATGAAGCGGATGCCATCGAAGACGACTTCGTCAAAACTATCTTGTTCACCCATCATGCTGCCCCTGACAGAGTCTTAATATGCTTGCAGTTGCCCTGAAAGGTGTAACCCGGACAGGTGCAGGTCTGCGACTGTACATCAACATAGTAGACGTTGCCCCGACTACCTGTAACAGCAATTCTGGTGTCCTGCACAGGCTTCTTAAAAACATCAGTACTGACACGCTGAAAACTACGGCGTCGGCGATCAAATCGCAAGGGCTGATCAAAATAATCTGCTGAAGTTTCGCCCAGTCTGATGTAGGCCAGCAATTTGGTGCCATCCAGCAGATAGGTGTGACCGCCAATTTCCTGAATGGCTTCCATCACACAGGCTCCTGGGCTAGGATTTTTATCATTTCCTCATGAATTGCTTTGGTCAAATGACCATTCAATTTACCTAGGCTCTCAGTGTCCATGCAATGGGGAATTAAAACCTGTAAAGTGCCCAACATTCTGGCTTCAGCATATAGGGGGTTTGCGGTCTTACTAAAGACTTCCTCCAATTGTTTGCTGAGTTCTTGGAACCGTTGCATTTCTTGCATCATGTACTCCCAGTGGTTAACTATAGTGCTATAGTACATGATTTTGGTTAGACAGTCAACCAAAATTAGTCGTAAATCCACCCTAGATTTTCTGTTTTATGTATCCAGGTAAACACGGGTGCAGTAAATTCCAGTGTCCACACACCGTTCCACCCCAGATAATTGCAGTGCTTGAGCACGGAAGCCAATTCTGTTCCGTTGTTATGCTGCTCTTCCACATAGGCCTTTTCATATTTGGGCATGTATAAGCCCTGCCACACAAAGCGTTGACTTTCAATGCCGTTGATATTAATACGGTCAATGACCACGGCCGTATCTAAATTTTCATTGGGGTCACAGTCTGCCATGGTCTTGCCATAGTGTTCCACGGTCAACTGCAAGATGTCTCCATGATTGGCCTCTTCGACAAAACTCACCACAGTGTCCTGGTCCAAGGATAAATCTTTAACTTGGTCATTGAGACTGACACGCACTGTGGGCGGCCTGTCAAACAACACAGTCTTGAGATACAAATCTACCGTTACTCCGTAAGTTCTTTTAATGTCCATGGCAGTTCCAGATGTCTTGAAATTCAGGATAAAGTTCTCGAGCATCGAACCCGTAAACTTTGTCCCAGTCAGTGCAGATTTTTGTCAGCATTGTCAAACGTTCTACCGAGTCTGCTGGTTCGGGCGACTCCAATAAACTTATGGTCTGAACGATCTGTGACTTCACAGATTGTAAAAAGTTGCGCTGATCACTTTCATTATAATCTGTTGTGATATCAACGGCCGGCAGTTTTTCCAATAAAGTCTGATATTTTTTTAGATAAGCAGTTTTGATATTCAGTGGAAGTATTGCTGGATTCAGATAATCTGGGGTGGTAACTATCAGGCTTTTGATTAGTAATTTCTTCTGCCAGCAATACTCCAATAAGGTATCATAATAGCCCACCGACAACAAACTGATTGCCGGTCGCAAAGTTACCGAAACGCTGTCACATGCATTGGCAAGATATTGATCGATGTTTTTCAACACAGCCTGGGTGTCAGTTCCCTGTCTGATGTAATCATTATGTTCAGTGGCGGTTTCGATACTGACTTCAATGCCCACTCGAGTAAAATTTTTAAGTTTATCCACCAGACGTTGATTGAATCTGGTGCCATTTGTAACAAAACTAAAACACAGGTCGAAACGTTGATGTGCAATCATAAAATCCACCAATTGCTCAAATCTAGGCGAGAGCATGGTTTCACCACCCATGAGATGGATGTTTTTGAGTTTGGGTATGGTCAAAAGTTCATTTAGGAATCTGTTCCACACAACCTCATCTCTGGTCCAATCCTGGCCCAGATACTTTTTATGATCGTCATATCCCCACTTGACATACTGACTGGCTATGGCAGTACTGGCACCAGACCAACACATTTTGCAGGCCAAATTGCAGTGATTTCCCAAATCGATGTGCAAATCAATGGGGTACGTTTCAGTGTGTCCCTGATTGTTTGAACTGTACAAAAAATGGTCATAGCCCGGACTTTGCTGATAGCTATCAGCAAACGCAGTCTTGGTAAAGATCACACTTTTTTGATTGGCTTTGATTCTTCGGCTAGTGCCATTCAGATGCTCTTCGTGATAACATCGACTGCAAATATCTGTGCCAGATGCCATCACATCAGATCTGAATTTTCTGACTGGCGCACTGTTGAACCAATCGGCAAGTGTAATGTCACTGATATTATACTGCTGATCTTCAGAATACAATCTGCGACTTTCCTGACAGCAGATTCCCAGACTGCCATCCCAGTAGATGTGTGCTTCGTACCAGGGAGTATTGCAGAAAGTATTCTTACCAGGCACCATATTATCGCTTGGTGATGACCTTATCAGCCAGGCCGTATTCCACAGACTGATGAGCAGTCATGAACAAGTCACGTTCCATGTCCTGTGCAATTTCGTCATACAAACGACCACGACTGTTGTGCTGAACATAGATTTCAGTCAGACTGCGTTTCATCTTGAGAATTTCCCTCACATGGATTTCCATGTCAGTGGCCTGACCGCCAGCACCGCCGCTGGGCTGGTGAATCATGTGTCGGGCGCTGGGTAGGATCAATCGCTTGCCCTGGGCGCCGGCCTGTGCCAGCAGTGACCCCATGCTGCAGGCCTGACCCATGACAATGGTTGAGACATCGGGTTTGATAAATTGCATGGTATCATAGATGGCCATGCCTGCAGTGACTACACCGCCGGGACTGTTGATATAAAACAAAATATCCCGATCAGGATCTTCTGCTTCTAGAAACAGCAGCTGAGCCACAACCAGACTGGCCGAATGTTCATTAACGTCGGTGTCCAGCATGACAATGCGATCTTTTAGTAGTCGACTGTACAGGTCGTAACTGCGTTCGCCCTGGCTGGTGCGTTCCAGCACCATGGGGATTAGATTTGGCATTGCATTTTCCTTTAAATTAAATTAACTTCTTTGATCCACTGCCGTTTGTCAATATTATTCAACAATTCGTCACGACTAATGTTTGTTTCTAATTTGGCCACAGGGATTGACCCAGATTTTAACCAGGGATGTCCCCAATATAAATTTCTTTCATTAAAAAATTTTTCTCGATTGTCATAATATTCTTTTATTTTAGCATGTTTAATATCTATTAGTGTTGGGTTTTCATCCCAAAATTTGACATTAAAATCTGCTGAAAAATGGCGAAACGGTTGAAATGCAGTGTCCTCAATATATTGATCGTTGTCTATGGCCAAATCTTCTAAAGTTTTACCAATTTCAACGTAATTTAGATAGACTGATCCAAATTGGTAATTATCAGTAAAATAATTGTAATCATCTTCATGGAGTGTTTGTGTTTTTGGTAACCCATAGTAAGTAACAACATGTCTAGGGTTTCCTGAACGGTGCACTGATTCACATCTATGTACTAGAACATTTAAATCAGCCAAGGCTTTTCTCACTGACAGTGAAGCCTTTATCCAAAATTCATGATTTTGTTGATCTAGCAATCCATGATAGATTTCAAATATATGATGTAGATAATTTAAGGTATCCTGATCATCCACTGAACCCAAGTATCGATCAATGATCAACTGGTCACTATTAATTATATCAATACAATTATTGATTTTCCTAATACTATCTTGTGTTTGATTTTCAATACTGCCAAATCCATAGAATCTACCCGGATCGTCAATTTGATACGCAGACTGTGCTCGTTGCAGACAATCGACCCACCGACGGACTATTGAACTATCAAGTAACTGAAATTTTAATTCAAATGTGTCTTTGAGATTCTGTGGATCAGCATAGACTATTTGTAAAAAATGCATAATTTTATTTAATGACGCTCGTGCACTTGCTGACAGAATATACACCGACGTACACCCGGCATGGCTTGTTGACGAGCCGGGGGAATATCTTCACCGCAGTCCTGGCATTCCGTCAGACTTGGGCTTTGAGTTTGCTTGCTGAGTTTTTGACGAATTTTGTCCACGGCATTCATATGCAGATGGATGCTGTGCAGTTGCGCCATTTCTGATTCTTCTTCATTATTGTATACAAAATCTTCCATATTCTCTGTCACCACGAACTATTGTAAAAAACTCTGAGTCCCAGAAAAAGATCAGCCCGGGCTTCTCGAATAAATTCCAAATCCTGTTCACGATAATAATTGTCGCTAGCGTCACCAAAGAAAAATCCCTGGGTCTCCGGCAACTGTTGATTTAAAATGTCCTGTTCCAGGGCATCAAGGTCTTGCCAGGTCAGTTCCAGTTCCACACCGTTGAACATTTTTTCTGCATTATCTCCCGGACAGCCTTTACTTTCCCACAGGCGTTCCATCCAGCCATGAAGATTGGGATGTTTGCGCCAGTAGGCCAATGATTTGGGCTCTGGGCAGTTGGACTTTTTTTCGTCGAAGTCATAACCGTCCCAGTAATCTTGCTGGGCACCGGCTTTGGCAGCAGTGTAGGCATACATATCAAGTCCCAATGCTCACTCCCGAGGCAATTAATATATGGTATTATAAGGATTTTTGGTTAATTTGTCAACCAATTTGTCCAGTCAGAGCGAACCGAGTAAATTCTGCCCGGCTGAGCCAGCGTGTTTCGATAATGGGACTGCCTGGGTAATGCCATGTCATGGATTGCCCCTGATAGGCTTTGCAGAGCCAGAGCCACTGACCAGACTGATCACAGCGTCTGGGAAGCCAACTGGTCTTTAGATACCATTTGGCTCGGCCATAAAATGAGCTTCTGAGATCGTTTGACACTGTTTCAAATGGTATTGGCATGTTCGTACAGCGCAAAACTGGCAAGATTCTTGGCTTTGCTTTCACACATGATATCAAAATTGTCCCAAAATGTCAGAGCCCAGTCGTTGACTGCTGTGTTCCAGTAAAAATCACTATGCGCTCTCAGCTGAGTTTTTTTATGGCCACTCTCAAGCAACTGTGCCATATCTGGTCGAGTCTGTGTGCAGTGATCGGTCAGCACATCCTCTCGGCTAACACTGTAATGGCAGACAGGGCGAACCCCACGCCAACTGTCCAGAACCCGCTGCACTCTGTCATCATTGGCGGAAATATATTCTCCTTCTCGAATCCAATGGTGATGTATATCTAAAACAATGGCCACTTTGTCTTTTAATTTAATCAGGCTATCAATATTCTGCTGATATTCGTCATTTTCCAAAGTCAGACAATTGCGCAATTCGGGAGACATCAGATTCGATGCAGCATCAAACCCATCTACGCCCAGTCGCCCACTAAGATGGACGTTGCACTTAAAGTCTTGGAACCGCTGACCAAACCCCATCCAACGTATCATATCTGCGTGATATTCTAACTCAGCAATGCTTCTTGAGACAATATCTGGATTAGCACTAACCACACAACAGAATTGACCAGGATGAAAACTAAGCCTGACACCAAGGCCACGAGCAAGGTCACCAACCTCCATAAACGCTCGTTCAGCATAACGCCTAACGTCAGGCTGCTGCCAAAAATAACGCCAAGTAGGCTCAGTATAAACTGGTAATAGATCACTTGATAACCGAACCATTCGAAGCTGTTCATCTAAACTGCCAACCCTTTCCACGAGGCGCCTGGCGGCCTCGATATTATGTTTTGCCAGAGACCACAGACGGTCTTCGGCCTGATCCGGATGCTCATTTAGCCATCGGACAGTTGTTGTGCTGGTATTTAACGCTTTGGCAGCGTCGGTGGATTTAATTCCATTGACCTGATCGGGACGATCGATCCACTTGCAGCAAAAACCTAGACGTTTGATCATGTCTGCTACAGCCTCTCATTGGCACATAAAAATTTATTGTAACATCAATTGACATGTTTATCAATCTTTTCTGTGAACAAATTCACGACCACCTCAGGGAGTACAGCATGACAAATTTGGGATCATTGATGACAATCATATGACTAACTGCATTATATTCCCAGGCGCCGGCGAAAACTTTTGGGCCAAACGTGGTTTCGCACCAGGTGATGCGTTCTTTAACGTTGTTCCAGTTGTCTATTCCCTGCGGTAGTGGAAAGGCTGTCATGACCACATCAGTAAAAACATGGTATACTCCTGGTGATCGTCGAATCTGAAAATGCCTTCGCCTTCATACCACCAGAGATGCCGGCAATTGTCCTGACACCATTCTATACAGGGCGTCCAGCCCTGATAAGGAGTCCTGACAGGTGCACCGACACTGGCAACGTTATTCATTTAATCAGAATTTATAATAATACAGTTGCACTAAAAAATCAAATATTGTCCCAGTCGGTGATGTGATATATTCCGTTTGCGCCACGAGTTGGCCAATAGTCAGGCATTGGACCTTCTCGGTAGACATCTGACGATACGCAATGTATGCCTGCATCCCAAAAATAACAAGTTTTGAAGTCTACCACGTGAGGAGTGATTCCCAATTTTTCAAAATGACGGAATGCGTTATCGTCTTGGCCTGCACAAACCACATTGTGTTCGTCGATGACCAACATATTCACTTCAAACACAGTTTCGTGCGGGTTTCCCAACCAAGAAGAAGCCACTTTAACAACTTCATTATTAAAATGAGCGTAATTTTTACCAGGCACCCACCAGTTCAAAGCATGTCCGTTAAATTTTGGTTCGGGCAACCAAAACACATTCCAGTTGGGGAAACTGGTGTTGTAAGTGGATCGATAATGGGTAGAAAAGATTTCTCTAGGTTTTAAAGGACAAAATACCCCGTCATTGTGATCAGCTGTGTTACTTAGGTGCACTCGGTGGCTTTTGGCCAATTCTTCTGCCACAATCATTGAATATTTTTTTGATTCCGGAATGTTGGGATCGTAGTCTATTAAAATATCACGACCCAAACGAATCACACTGGGAAATGTTACCCATGACATGGGTTCTGGCAACGATCGATCTAGGATTTTGACTTTTTGTCCGTGTGCTATATATTCATCGATGGCATGTTGATACGGTTCTATTCCAGATTGATACTGAGGACTAATATAAAGTGTGTCATCAACAGTTATGACCCAATCACAAGGGCTAACAGGGGGCTTAATTAAATTGTCGTGCTCGTCCATGTATAAACTAACATCGTTTTGAAATTTTGGACGTATTACGCTCACTCCCAAGTTGGATATAATTTTTTCAAGATTGTTGAAATCTTCTATGGTGGTTTCGGTCAATTTGCCAAAAATGTCTTGAGTACGATGGTCGTAATGCGAATAAAAGTTTTCCGGATATACCCCACCGATCCATACTTCCCGCAATGGATTGAGTTGACTTCGATTTTCTATCTTTTTATTCATTGATGTTCCTGTTAATTTTGATCTGGCCAATCTCTATACAATGCATGTTGAATATTGCCCCCAACAAATTGATTAAAACTTCGATGTTTGACTTCAAGATCTCCCTCCAATGGGGCCACACGTTTAAATGCACTTTCCATTTGAGCCATATCTGTAAACTCCATCATAATATGCCACTCCGGAATATCCATGCTTCTGAATCCCATTTTACATCTGGTGATACGATAATTTTGCATTTTCTTTTCGGAAATCAAATGATCTAAAAAACCACGCATATTGTTGACCCATTCTAAATCATTGATCTCACCTTCTTTATCTGCCCATATGTGGTATATATCCATTAGATTGTTCCTAAGATTTCGAATCCAGATATTTCTTTCTTGTATTCGTCTGCAAAACCCAAATACAAATATTCAAATCCTAGATTGCGATAAATTGCACATTCATTTTTTAAACTTTCTATGCCTAGTCGTAATCTAGGGTTTTGATAATTCCATGCAAATTGCAGGCATTCAGAATTTTTATTATCAAATCTTCTTATTAAACTAAAAGCCACCAGTTGATTTCGATCATAATAGCCGATAATATCGTTGCTTTTGTCTGTGTATTGACTATCAAAAATTGGCATAACACTGTCAAACTGTTTGTATCGACAATACTGTTGGTATATTTTGTTTAGGTACGATATATCAGGTGAAGTGATATATTTCCAATTATCCAGTTGAGAATAATTGGTTTTTGCGAGATTAATCCTGGCAAATTTCATGATTGGTAACCGCTGGATTTGGCCTATTGGCAAAAACTCTATCAAAGTATTCTTTGGACCAATTGTTGTAGTAACCCTTTTGATAAAGCGCAGCAGCAGCATCATTTAATTTTTTGGCTTCCTGAACAATAAGCAATGCAGCCGGACCAAAATTCATTGAAATACCATTGACTTCTTCTTTGTCGTCTGGGTGATCTTCTAGGCTGATCATACCGTGCGGTTTCAGAAATTCGTTCATTTGGTTAGCAGCTTTAGCGAACTCCTGATATGGCCATTGGGTCAAATCATAATAAAAAATCACTACATCCTTGTGCCAAAGATCATGTTTGACGGTGTCAATTCCATCCTGTAGCGGTGTGTTTCCCATTAGTATTTTTATAGAATTTTTTATTCTTGCCTGTCTAGCATACGGACACGGAGACCAGTTGCCCAACAATGGGTGAGGTTTTTCGATAAATTCCTCCATCCACTCTAGCAAAAGTTTGGGAATATTCGCATGTTCCATTATTCAATTTTTCCAAATTCGGCCCAACGTGTGCTGCCCAAACAAACCCACCCAATAGCACTACCACTGTCGGGCAGTTCATTCCAAACTATCTGTCCGCGCTGTCCTTCATAATTAGGAACACTAGCACCAGACGTCATGGGGGTTTTGCCCACTGTCAAATTATTAATTTGAACTTTGCCGTCGGTGTCCAAAACTATATTTTCTTTGCTGTTACTGCCCACTACCAGCTTCTGATGACGCTGTGTGCCCATGTAGGCAGTGTCTTGCTTGCGTTTGGCCAGAACAATTTCGCATTCCTCATCCCAGACCACAAATGCTGCGCCGGGATCAAGGGTGTTGACGCCAACTCTGCGTTCGGTAACATATAAAGTGTTACTTAGCAAGGCTTCCCCCACGGTCTGTAGATCTCGGACCTGACCCAATCGTTGCAAGTTACTATCCACAATGTGATATCCCAACTGATTGCCTTTAATGACATCTCTGCCACCCTGGGTAATGCGATCTAACTCCAGCCCTTTTTCTGAAATGTTGTTGTAGATGGTGTTGCTAAACCCCTGAAACAACTCCTGATTGAGATTTTCCTGAACGCGTCGGCTGCTGTATGTGACCAAATTTTCAAACATGGGAGAATCTGTGGGCACATCGCCACGAACAATCAGATCACCATCGATAGTCACAGCGCCACGGACTCGCAATGAAGGTGCATGCACCGCACCTTCAAAGGCAGCAGCATCATTCATGAGAGTTAATTGCACACTACTGGCACGATCCTCAATGCCAGTGCTGCCAAAATTTTCAATTATGCCGCCTTTGATGTGATCGCCGGCAATGCTGAGTCCAGCAAAGTCAATTTGACTGTGGGGAATTTTAGCCAGACGATGTTCTATCTGATATTGAACAATGTTGGAAATTATAGGAGTCAGCTCGGCACTAATGACTCTGTTGATGACTTCTGCAGAGATGGTCTTGCTGATTTCTTTTTCTAAAGAACCTTTGAGGTTGTTGAGCAGTGCAGTGACTACCGGTTGTAGTTGATCTTGAGTGTCCATTCCATATCTAACTTTGAAATTCAATACTACTGTTCTAAAATTTTATACTGCGATTGAAATAACGTGTTCGTAATTCTTCTTTATTACACTTTTGTACATGAGATTTTTATGTACATAAAAACTCTTGGCTCCAGCATCCAAACTAAGTCTTGCCAACTGCTTGAAAAACATTGATTGTCTGTTGTAATGGCCGTTGACTGTCAATTGATCGTTTTTTATTTCATAAACCATTGTCTTCCAACTATTTTTATTTACATGATCGTGCTCATGGCTTTCTAAAAATGTCAGTCGATCTGCATTATTGCGCAGCGACAAAGGATAACTGAATTCTCTGTCTTTGAAGTCTTGATTCTTATAATCTCTGAGTGTGGTTATGACTGCAGTATTGGCCAATTTAACCAGCTGTTCTACACTAATTCTCTGATCATGCTCACTGTCAGCAAAAGTAAAAAATTCATCAGCAGCGATGACCCAATCGTACTTTTTCTTGCCGTCAATCAGTTCAAGTTCTTCAATATAATTGTATTTAACTGACAGTGAATTCAGCCAATTTTTTACAGGTGACCTAAGTCCAGCCACTGTGATATCGGTGGCAGTGCATGCGGACAGCAAACTACTGAAGCCCATGAACAATACTGATTTTGGCTGTTTGCCATGATAATCGGCTATGGCATTCAAAATTTCCATTTTTTTTGAGTTTGATTCTGAAAGTCTGGGATCAAACTGCATGGCTCTGGCAGAAATTTCGCAATAATCTGTATGACTTAAGGTCATATCTTTTTCCTTTGTGATACTACGTAATATTTAGCTCAAGCTCTATTTAGATCTAGTGTCACACAATGGAAGCCGCCGCCCAGAGTGCGGCTATGTCGCAAGGTCAAGGGCACTGTGTTAATTTTGTGTTGTTCCAAAGTTCTGATTAGCTGAGTTTGTGCAGCATCCACAATCACAGTGTCGGGATTAATGCTCAACATGTTTAGCCCGATCCATTTGCTGGCGTAGGGATACTGATAGAAGTCTTGCGCCGCAACATCATGAACCCAAATCTTTTCCCAGGTATCAAATACTTGAGGACAGTTGTACTGATTAACTCTGCTGGCATTTAAAACCACCAAACCCGGTCTCACGGGCACTATGGTGCTGTCAATATGTACCCCACTGTAGAAGTTACAGGGTTCAATTTTTACATCGACATTTGCTTGTAACCAATCCAATGCAGCTTGATTGCCGCTATCACTCAGCAGATATAACCAAGTATCGCCCAATCTGCAGACATTCGCTGCATCTAAAATTAGACCCTGATCTCTGGGCATAGTCAGCACTCGATCTGCCGATTGTACAACAAAGTCCAAAGCCACAATTTCTTGATCTCTGCAGGGATACATCATAGCAGTGTCGATTACGGTGCTGCCTGCGATGATTAATCTGTCACGTGGGCAGTAATTATATAAACCGTCCGCAGCAACAAAATCTATATCTGTGGGTCGATGTACTCTAACACCAAAACTTTTTAGTACATCGCAGAGAATTTCCAGATCATCGTTGGTTTCATCAATGATCCACTGTGGCACTGGTCCACTTGGCACCGGGGTCTCTCGCCAGGAAGTTTTTTCGGACTCCCGACTAAACACTGGATCGTTCTTGGGCCAATTGGCTCCGGTCGCTGTGCCCACTACCACCTCTTTTAATGTGTCCCATTCATTTTGAGAATTTAGAATCATAGATGTCCTGTTATTTGTAAGGTGTATCTGGGTGTGATGCCAATATTTGCTGCCATATGTGGTTCATCATATGCCCATATCACTGTGAATCCCCGACGCCAACCTGTGATGGGGACTCCTTTGAGTTCCAGATAATGCCCGCTGGCCCAGTCTTCTAAAAAAACAATGGCTCGTCGTATGGTATATTCCCGCCCCTGAAGATCGAATAATTCCACATATTTCTTGTACAAGTCTCTGTGCACAGGTAGCACAGTGCCGGTGTCCATTCTATAGTAACTGGTGCCAATATCTTGCCATCCCAAAGCAGCAAAATAATCAATAAATTTTTGATTCCAACTTGGCTGGGGCCGGCGCATGTCACACATGGCTCCAGTAAATTTACCAGGATATCCCTGTGCCAACCAAACTTCAACGTCTCTAGGATTATTGAACTCTTCTGTTTGATAGTCTAAATGTTTGTACTGGTTGTCCCAGAAATAGTCAAAATTAACGATGTTGTCTGGTGTTGCCATAATGTATCACGGAAATAGATGCATCGGCAGAGCGGAACTTTCTCCAAGGGTCGACCATCACACTACCAGTACCAGGTTTAAAATACAAAGGCTGTGTTGACTGCGAGCCAGTGTAGCCATATGTGATCTGTTGATTGTGCGCCAACAAAATTATGGCCGAGGTGTTATCACTAATCAAATCATTGGTCAGTGGGTCAGCATAAGAAAAGTTGGCGCCGAGTTCTTTAAGATAACTGCCTATCAACAAACTGTAACTGCCGTCCAGGATATCCACGTTGGGCTTGTAGGCTTTGCCATGAATTATAATAGGTAGACTATGAAGTTTTTGTAAATTAATCAGATACAATGCTAGATTTTCTGCCTGCCGTTCTCTAGCCAGCATGATGGTATCAAAAATATCGTACCCCAAATCCAGTTGCTCGGACAGATGCCGTAATGCAATATTATCTCTGGGGTGGCAAGGGCCAGCATCACCCATGCCAGCGGTCATATATTTTCCACTGGTAATTCTGATATTGGCGTTAGCCAATGCTGTGGTCACCACATCTACATTGATGTTGCCATTTTTCATTGCAACATCTTGAATCATGTTGACCAAACTGAGTTTGGCACTGATAAAGGTGTTATAAAAAATTTTTACGCATTCTGCTTCGTCCCACGTGCCAACGGAATATCTAGGATTGTTTTGCATCAGCGGACCATAAAAATCTCGCATCTTGAGTGCATCTAATGTTTCTAATCCATCTTCAGTGCCCAAAATAATCATTTCTGGGTTGACCATGTCCCATTCCACACTGCCCATGGCTATCAAATAAGGGTTATAAATAAATCTTGCGTTGGTGATACAATCGCGCAATTCTCTGCGAGTGGTTCCAGGCAGCACTGTACTAATCAACACCACCAGTTGATTTTTGCTGACATATTGATTGATATCCGACAATACTTGCTTGACAATGGTATAATCAAAATCTTTATTGGGCAGATGAGTAATGGGCTGGCTACCATCATATATGGGATCGTGTGGAGTCTGCACTGCAACAAATATCAAATCTTGCCCTTCAACTGCACTTTGCAACGTGTTAGAAATTCTGATCTTGCTACTGCTCCTTGGGTAAATATCATATCCGACGACGTCGTATACATTGGACATGACTTCTGCACAAGGCATACCTAGCTTTCCCAACCCTATAAATCCCACCTTATATTGATTACTCATAATGCTCCAAATTGATCATGTTTATAGATTTTTATTTCAAAATCTCTTCAAAGATTTTGACTTGTGGCACTGCAAAAATGGTGTAGTAAATACCGAAGACAACATCACTTTTGATGACTTCAACATATTTAACGCCAGCAAACCTTCGAGATTTAAAATCCTATTTTACGACCAAGAACCCATAATCCCTCAAATAACCGATCAATACATAAGAGTCTTTGACTGGCAAAATTATTTCAGCCCCAGACAGCTAATAGAAAAATCGATACTGAGTAATATGTCTTCAAAGCAGTTATTATTCAATATTCGTAACCCAAGTGTTGTGTTTCAGAATGAAATTATTGTAACCAGCGAATACTCAGATGATGTAAGTAAAATCATCAATAGTCCGTGCGAAAATTATTTTTTGTCGCTCTATTATTTTTTTCATGGGTTTGCGGCGTTGGATTGGTATCGGGGATTTTATGCACTAAATTACAAAAAATCAGTGGTAAAGCCCTACGGCAAAGATTATATAAGTTTTAATCGATTGGTACATGCCGACCGTAGTTACAGAATATATTTTATATCGAAACTAGTAGAAAAAAATATCATCGATCATGGCCATATTAGCTTTGATGTTGCAAGAGATACTGCGCCTACTTGGCAAATTGAACTCAACAAGAAAAAATCAAAACTTTCTAAAAAAGCAAGAGCGCATATCAACCAACACTTAAAAAATTATCACGAACAATTAAGCATCGACGGTGACAGTATTCCGGGAAGCGCCAGTGCAGATATTCCTAATCAGGTACACGACAGCTTTTGGCATGTGGTCACAGAAACAGTTTTCTATTACGACAAATTACATCTGACAGAAAAAATATTCAAACCCATAGTCAGCAAACAACCATTCATGTTGTTGGCAGCACCCGGAAATCTGGCCTATCTAAAAAGTTATGGATTTAAAACTTTTGACAGCGTCATCGATGAGAGTTACGACGACATACAGGATCCCGACCAGCGTATAGACGCAGTGGTGGATCAGTTGAATTGGTATTGTAATTTAACAGATGCAGAAAAATTAGATATTGCTGAAAAATTAGAACCCATAATTGAGCACAATTTCCACCATTTCTACGGGGAATTCCGACACATTATCACACGAGAGTTGTTGGACAACTGTCAAACACTGTTCAAAGAAATAGGCTATGACGATGGTGACATAGACTATGCTGATATATATCGAGTTCTTACTGCTTGAGATTTAATCGAACTTAACGGTAGTCAATGCCCAGGTTAGCAATATCAAAGATATGATCTCGGACACGCTCGGGCTGTAGAACAAACACATCAATTGGCAAGGCACCATCAAATGCCTGATTGGGTCGATTCCACCAACGCTCCACCAGAATCTGATCTCCCAGTATGGCAAATAGCAATCCGTCTAGTCGGGTTTTTTCAAGCATGATTGTTACACTCCATCAAATTACTTATCTGATGGAATGTTAACATTTTACTACATGCTCCAGTATCGTTCACTACTGGGATCGCAACAGTGAGGAGTATTGATGGCGATTTCCTGTTCCTGACCAGTCATGAGATTCTTAACAGTGCGAGTCAGCGGCTGGGCAAAGGCCTGATATTCACCGTCTTCCATGACAGCATATCTGACTGCCTTGGCATTGCGGTTCATGCAGGTGGCACCACGTTGCGCACCACTACGACTGCGGTACC